>JAEEGL011701692.1_pt1 | contig 13040 bp, 8 predicted proteins | sample 9134231 | NCBI WGS metagenome assembly JAEEGL01 (sample SAMN16246548, study PRJNA631951) | gut metagenome | biome: gut microbiome; feature: rumen; material: fiber-attached | host: Bos | place: Iran: Karaj | collected 2018-10 | reverse complement strand
GGCGGAGTAATGCCTCTTGGAGATCTTATATCTGAGATCGATGAGAAGATGTACAACAGGATCAAGGAAGGTAATCCTGACATGGCTGAGGACGAGGCAAGGGATACAGCCCATAAGATCGCGCTTTCAGCTCTTAAGTACGGCGATCTTTCCAACCAGCCTTCCAAGGACTATGTTTTCGATATTGATAAGTTCACTTCCTTTGAGGGAGACACAGGCCCATACATCCTTTATACCATTGTTCGTATCAAGTCTATCCTCAGAAAGTATGAGGCTGAGGGCGGCAATGTGAAGGAAGCTAAGCTCGGCAATCCTGACAGCCCTGCTATGAAGGACCTTATGCTGGGACTTACAAGATTCGCTGATGCTGTTGAGAGTGCCGGAAGAGACTTCGCACCTAACAGAATCTGTGGTTATATCTATGACCTCAGCAATGCATTTAACAGCTTTTACCATGGAACCAAGATCCTTTCTGAGACTGATGATTACAAGAAGAGCAGCTACATTGCACTTCTTTCAGTAACCTTAAAGGTTCTCGAGACTGGCATCAATCTTCTGGGCTTTGAAGCCCCTGAGTGGATGTAATGGAAAATAATAAGCATTTATTCAGCAACAGGAAACTTTTTCTGTTGCTGATTCCAATTATAGCGGAACAATTTCTTAACTCCCTGATGGGCATGGCAGATTCAATGATGGTCAGCAACGTCGGCGCAGCTGCTCTTTCCGGAGTCTCTCTTGTAGACTCCATAAATAACCTGGTCGTACAGGCCTTTAATGCCATGGCTACAGGCGGAGTTATCATCTGCTCCACCTATATCGGACAAAAGAATTTCAAAAGAGCGCAGGATGCTGCAAAGCAGGTACTTCTTGTTTCTGCTTTTATTTCTGTATCTGTAATGATCCTCTGTTTGATATTCAGAAATGCCCTTCTTGTACGTATTTTCGGAAGCATAGATGCGGACGTTATGAGGGCAGCAAGCATTTATTTCCTTCTGACAATTCTTTCGTATCCCGGAATTGCCCTCGCTGCAGCAGGAAGTGCCATTTTCAGAGCGCAGGCCAACACAAGGCTTCCGATGAATGTTGCGATCATTTCCAATATCCTGAATGTTGCAGGAAATGCAGTTCTCATTTTTGTATTTAACCTTGGAGTGTACGGAGCTGCTATAGCTACGCTTGTTTCCAGACTTTTTTCCGCGGCAGTTCTCTTGACGCTTCTTAGAAAAGAAGACAGACCGATATCCATCCGTTCCTATCACACAATCAGACCGGACTTAGCCAAGATTAAGAGTATTCTTGCCATGGGTATACCAAACGGAATCGAGAATTCAATGTTCCAATTTGGTAAGCTTGCGATCCAGTCTTCTGTTTCTCTTCTTGGAACAGCGGCCATCGCAGCCCAGTCTATGACCAATATCTTTGAGAATGTAAACGGAGTTGCCGGAATCGGAGTCGGAATCGGGCTTATGACCATAGTAGGACAGTGCCTTGGAGCTGGTCGAAAGGACGAAGCCATCTATTACACCAAGAAGATGATCCTTTGGGGCTATATCGCAATACTTGGAAGCTGCCTTTTTGCCTATGCGATTGCAAGACCTGTCACAGCTCTTGCGGGCATGCAAAAAGAAAGTGCTGATCTTTGCCTTTACATGCTGGGCTGGATCACAATCGCAAAGCCACTTTTATGGGCACCATCCTTTGTAACACCGTATGCAATGCGCGCAGCAGGAGATGTGAAGTTCTCCATGATCGTTGCAACTCTCACCATGTGGCTTTGCAGGGTAACACTTGCAACCTTCCTTATCCGCGTCATGGGCTTTGGAGCTATGGGCGTCTGGATTGGAATGTTTGCCGACTGGTTTATTCGTGGCATAATTTTCACCATCAGATTTCGAAGTGGTAAGTGGATTCATAAAGTAACCTGATAAAGGGAGGAAAAAAATGAATTCTAATGACCGTCTGATCAACAAAACCTTTCTTGGAATATGGGCGATTACCGGAATGAGCGTGCTTTTTAACATCGCCTGTATCATGATCGATGCCATTTTTACAGGGCAGTTTCTTGGGGCTGACGCAGTTGCTGCATCCGGTCTTTGCACCCCTGTGGCGATGATCGTAAACCTGATCGGTGCACTGTTTGGCCCGGGAGTTAGTATATCCTGCACCAAGTTCATGGGAATGGCCAAAAAAGATATGGTGAACAAGACCTTCAGTATGATAGTGGAGGTGCTTTGTGGCCTTTCGGTTGTTATTACTATACTGCTTTTTATCCTGGCTCCTGTGATTGCCGGGGCACTTGGGGCAAAAGCCGGAAATGAGATAATAATCACCATGGCCTCTGATTATCTTAGAGGTTATTCCCTTGCTGTAATACCCCTTAGCCTGTCTATTGCAATTTCAGGCCTTATGATGCTTGATAATGACAGAATACGCGGAATCGGAACCATGCTGGTTACCCTTATCTGCGATTTTATCTTTGACTATCTCAATGTGGCTGTATTTCACGGCGGAATGTGGGGCATGGCCATAGCTTCAGCTCTAAGCAATCTGGCCGGTTTAATTGTGGTGCTTACGCATTTTACAAAAAAGAACAGGGTGCTGAGCTTTTATTTTACCAGGCCCGATATGAAGCTTCTTAAGGATGTAATGGTCTGCGGAATACCAAATTCTGTATCTCTTGCAAGTACTGCTATAAGGGGACTGTGCTTTAATGCCTTTATGTTTGCTATATGCGGCGATGTAGCAGTTGCTGCTCTTTCTGCGTCTAATTCTCTTTTTACAATTATGAATGCAATTGCCCTCGGAATGTTCGTGGCTACGTCCTCACTTTCAAGTCTTCTTTACGGAGAAGGAGACAGGTCAGGAATAGTAAAAACACTGAGAATATCAATAAAACTTGTAACGATTGTTTTTGGAAGCATGAATATTCTGGTCTTTATATTCCCCGGAATAATAGCAAGAGCCTTTCTGGATGCCACAGCCATAGAGCAGCTTGCACAGGCTGCGAAATTCATCAGGTTCATGGCCATAGAGTACCTGTTTTTCATATCTTCATATTCATTTTCGGGTCTGTACCAGGGCATTCAGAAAAATGGGCTCAGCAATCTCATCGTCATTTTAAGGGAGGCAGTTCTGCCAATAGTATTTGCAATCTCTTTAGGACTGATCTTCGGACTTGACGGCTTTATGTATGGACTTGCGATCGCCGGAGTTATGGTTACAGCTGCCTGCTTCCTGATTCCAATCATTGTGAACAAAAAAGTTTCCTTTAGTGCCAAAGATATGGTTCTTTTACCGCAGGACTTTGGAGCCGGCCCGGATGAGCTCTTTGAGGCTTCCATGGAGACAATGGAAGAGGTAATGAAAGTATCCGAGGAAGCCACAGAGTTTTGCCTTGGCAAAAACATGACTAAGAGAAATGCCCAGATGACAGCTCTTTTCATCGAGGAGACAGTAGGAAACAGCCTGACTCACGTCGGCCCGAAGGGAAAGCCTGTCCACGTAGACCTGCGCGTGATCGTTAAAGAAGACTCTCAGATAATCAGAATACGCGACGACGGCAAGCCTTTCGACCCTGTTGACTGGTACGCCAAAAACAACCCACAGGATCCAGCCTCAGGCCTTGGAATCCGCCTCATCATGAAGCTTGCCAAGGACGTCAAATACATTCCCGCCATGGGCCTTAATAACCTCATGATCACAATGTAAATTTTGTTCCACACACCCCCGTTTCTCTGCTATAATTGGGGTGTTTTAATGACATCTTTTTGTTGGGGACGGATATGAAATTAATACTTAAGTCTATGGGGAAATACAAGGGAGCGATTCTTTTGGCGATATTCATCAAGCTGATCGGTACGATGACCGAGCTTACGCTTCCGTATATATTGGAATACATGATAGATAATGTGGTGCCTGCGGGGAACATGAGGGATGTTATCCTGTGGGGCATTTTGATGTTTGTGTCTGCGATTGTTTGCAGGCAGTTTAATGTGATGGCCAACAGGCGTGCGATCAATAACGCTCACAAGGTGAGCTTCGATGTAAGGCAGGCTCTTTTTAAAAAGACTGCCAATCTTTCCGGGGATAAATTCGATTCCTTTTCACTTCCAAGTCTTATCAGCAGAATGACAAGCGACAGTTATAACGTGCAGGCCGCTGTGGCGCAGCTTCAGAGTCTTTGCGTCAGGGCGCCCATGATGCTCTTTGGCGGTGTTGTTATGACGCTTATCATGGACTGGGCGCTGGCCATGATACTTATTGTGATGCTGCCTTTTCTTATCTGCGTAGTTCTTTTTGTATCCTCCAAGGGTATTCCCATGTACACAGGCGTTCAGAAAAAGCTTGACTCGGTGGTCAGGATAATGCGCGAGAATATCACGGGAATTCGCGTTGTTAAGGCACTCAGCAAGGGAGAATATGAGAAAAAACGTTTTGCTATCGCCAATGAGGAGATGGCAAAAAGCGATATGAAGGCAGGAACGATAATGGCTATCCCCGGGCCTTTCATGCAGCTTTGTCTGAACATTGGCCTTACACTGGTGGTTATTTACGGAGCAGTCAGAGTAAACAGAGGGCAGATGCAGCCCGGTGTTATTCTTGCCTTCCTTACTTATATCAATATGATAACCATGGGAGTTATGGGCCTTAACCGTATTTTCATGAGCATGAGTAAGGCAAGCGCCAGCGCAGATAGAATTGATGAAGTTTTAAATGCTGATGATAACTGGGAGGTTGTAGCAGCTAAAGAGAGCTGTAATGACCATATAAGGTTCGATAATGTCAGCTTTTCCTACGGAAGTGAGAGTAAAACTGATGCTGATTTTGCCGGTGGAAAAAGAGAACTGGCGCTTGAGAATATCAGTTTTTCCCTGAATAAAGGTGAAAGTCTTGGAATAATCGGACCTACGGGCTGCGGAAAAACTACAGTGGTGAATCTTCTGATGAGATTCTATGACCCGGACAATGGCTCAATCACCATCGACGGCCGGGATATTAAGAGCTATGAGAAGGACGAGCTCAGGCAAAAGTTCGGAGTTGTATTCCAGAACGATATGGTTTTTAACGATTCCATAAAGAACAACATAGATTTTGGAAGAAATATTTCTCAGGAAAAGCTGGACGCTGCAGCGAAGGATGCAGTTGCAATGGAATATATAGACAGCCTTGACGGAAAGATGGAGTACATGGCTGCCATCAAGGGAGCAAATCTTTCGGGCGGACAAAAGCAAAGACTTCTTGTTGCCAGGGCCCTTGCTGCAGATCCGGAGATCCTTGTGCTTGATGACAGCTCAAGTGCGCTTGATTACAAGACTGACGCTACCATGAGAAGCGCCATAAAGAAGAACCACAAGGACAGCACACTTATCATGATCGCTCAGAGAGTAAGCAGTATTATGGGCATGGATCACATCATGGTTTTGGATAACGGAAATTGTATTGGATATGGCACACATGAACAGCTAATGGAGAGCTGCCCTGCCTATAAAGAGACTTTTGAGATGCAGACAACATAAAGGGGATTTGACATATGCCGGGACCTGGAGACAGAGGAAGAGCAAAAGAAAAACCAAAGCACGCAAAAAAGACTCTGCTACGACTTCTTAAATATTTAATGGAGTACGCATGGGTTGTATTTGTCATGCTCATTTGCGCGTTTGCCAGCAATATAGGAAACCTTCTTGGACCTGATTTTGCAGGAAAGGCAATAAATGCAGCAAGCCGCGGAGCAGGAAATGTAAATATGGGAGAGGTTATCCGCTATGGCATCTTTATGCTGATTGCTTATGTAAGTGGCAATGTCCTTTCATTTTTTGTAAACATCGTGATGATGCGTGTAGGAAGAAAAGTTGCAAGAAACATGAGGCGCGATGTGTTTAACAAGCTTATGGAAATGCCTGTCAGCTATTTTGACAAGCACCTTGCAGGAGATATTATCAGCCGAGTTTCGTATGATATCGACGTTGTTACCACCAGTCTTTCCTCGGATGTCATCCAGATTCTGACCAGTATTGTTACGGTGGTCGGAAGCTTTGTGATGATGTGCATCATTTCACCTCCGCTTGTTTTGTGCATGCTTTTTACTATTCCTGTATCTGTTCTTTTTACAAGATATATGAGTAAAAAGACGAGACCTCTCTATAGGGTTCGAAGCCTTGCCTACGGCGAGATGAACGGTTTTGCGGAGGAGATGTTCACAGGGCAGAAAACAATCCTTGCCTATGCCCATGAGGACTATGTCTGTGACAGATTCGAGGAGATAAACAGAAACGCAGCTGAGGCTTACAGAGATGCTGACAGCCTCGGCATGACAATGGGACCGACCATCGGTATGATCAGTAATATCGGTCTTGCAGCCATCGGACTTGGTGGTGCGACGCTGTACATGAGAGGAATAGTCGGAATCGGCCAGATATCCAGTTTTATCCTGTACAGCAGGAAATTCTCAGGACCTATCAATGAGATTTCCAATATCATTAACGAAATCTTCAGTGCTCTTGCAGCGGCAGAGAGAGTATTTCAGCTGCTGGATGAAAAAGAAGAACCCAAGGACGCTGAGGAAGCTGTTGTACTTACAAGTGCTACAGGAAAGGTTGAAGCAAAGGATGTCAGCTTTGGCTATCTGAAGAACAAGATCGTCCTTAAAAACTTCAACATGAAGGCAGAGCCGGGCCAGACAATAGCTATAGTTGGTCACACGGGAGCCGGAAAGACTACAATCATCAACCTTCTTATGAGGTTTTATGATGTTAATGAAGGCGCCATCTTTGTGGACGAGAAGGAATCAAGGACCTATACGCTTGAGAGCCTTAGAAAGAATTATTCCATGGTTCTTCAGGATACCTGGGTGTTTAACGGAACTATTTTTGAAAATATCGCTTATGGAAAAGAAAATGCCACTCTGGAGGAGGTTGTGGAGGCTGCCAAGGCTGCTCATATCCACAACTACATTATGCGACTTCCAAAGGGCTATAACACTGTGATCACCGAGGATGGCGGAAATATCAGTAAGGGTCAGAAGCAGCTTATTACGATAGCAAGAGCCATGCTCTATGACACCAGTATGCTGATCCTTGATGAGGCTACCAGCAATGTTGACACAGCCACAGAGAGAAAGGTTCAGAAGGCCATGAGAAGCCTGATGGCGGGAAAAACCTGCTTTATTATAGCGCACAGACTTTCAACCATAAGAAATGCTGACAACATCCTTGTTGTGGATGCAGGAAATGTTGTAGAACAGGGAGATCATGACTATCTTATGGGAAGAAAAGGAGCATATTATGCCCTTTATCGCAGCCAGTTTGAATGATGGTTTTTGAGGCGCTCTTAAGGAGGGGATGGAATGATTTTTTATCAGGATGAGAACTGCCTTACAAATGAAGTAATAGATAGGTGGATCAATGAGATAGATTCCACATATCTTAAGGTAGCCGGAAAACGTGCTGAGAATATTATAAAGTTTAAGCTGTCTACTGAAGAGATTCTGCTTCGCCTCCAAAGCCGCTTTGGAACAGAGACAAGCTGTCGTATCAGAGGTATTAAAAGATCATCGGGCATCTGGTACGAAATATCAATAAAAGGATCTTCCTGGAATCCACTTTCCGAAGAATCCGATATGTTTCTTCCGAACGATTTTCTGGCCAAAATGGGCGTAAATTCCAATTACTATATCTACAAAGAGAGTCAGAATCTTAACACTGTGGTTCTCCCGGCTCCTCTTAAGCAGCATAAAAATGCAATGATGTTTGGTGTGCTGCTAGGTCTTGTACTTGCTATAGTTACCTGGCTTATTTCAGGGCTTCTTGGGGAGAACGTTAGAGAAGGCTATCTTATTCCCATTATTTCAAAACTATTTAGCAAAATGTCGAGTATTTTCACAGCGTTTGCCACTCCGCTGGTATTCTGCGCTGTTATATCCGGAATCTGCGGGATAGGGGATGTCAGCTCCTTCGGAAAACTGGGAGGACGTCTTCTTGGAAGAATGCTCGCGACTTATTTTATCGGTATGGCCGTAATGGTCATAATCGGTCTTCCTATGGGACTTCTTTCACATAATACTCTGACAGGAGGGGAGAGTGTTTTTTCTGAAATTCTGAATCTTGTTTTAGATATGATTCCGGGAAATCTTGTGGAACCCTTCCGCGTCGATAATAATCTTCAGGTCATAATACTGGCTGTTTTTATTGGAGTGATAATTCTTCATCTGGAAAACAAAGCCAGTCGTATCCGCACCTTTTTTGATGATGCAGGGATGCTTTGTAATCGTATGATGCAGGAAGTATGCCGCTTTTTACCGTTGTTTGTATATCTTGGAATGGCAAATCTGCTTCTTGGTGGAAAGCTGGAACAGATGACCAGCGTCACGAGGATAATACTTCTGATTGCCTTGAGCTCGGCTATCACCATTGGAATAGTTCTTGTAAGAGCTCTTATCGTGACCGGAAAGCCTCTTAAGTGGATAGTGTCAGCCCAGCTTCCATCGCTTTTAATAAACCTGACGACAAGTTCTCAGGTATCTGCTTTACCTGAAAGCATAAAGTGTTGCAAGGAACGCTGGAAAATTGAAGACCGATTTGTTGATTTTGGACTTCCACTTGGAATAGTACTTTATATGCCTAACGGAGCCATTCTTTTTGGTGCGACAATCTGGGTGCTGACAGCTTATCAGGGGGCAGCAGACCCTCTTACCCTGGTGAAAATAGTTATTGTTTCAATTATTCTCGCCATTGCAGCTCCGCCAATGCCCGGTTCAGCCTGTGCCTGCCTACCTATCCTTTTTTCTGCCTGTGGCACAGATACTGCTATGATGCCCCTGGCAATCCTCATTGCTTCAACTATGGGATATCTGCTACCGGCCATGAACGGTTTTTGCCTGCAACTTGAGCTTTTGATGAGCGCCCGGAAGTCCGGGTGTGTGAAGTGATCTAAAGCGACTATTCACAGTGACTGGTACTTATTTGAAGGAGAGGCCGAAAACGAGCCTGAAGAATGAACAAGTGCAGCTCCATAAGTACATTTGCAAGCAGTACAGTAAACGAATCAAGCATCTGTCAGATATTGGTAGGATCAGCTGTTATTTTACCTTTATCAACGAGCCTGAAAAATGCATCAACCACTTCAGGATTAAGCTGGGTTCCGGAGACTTTCCGGATTATGGACAGCACCTTCTCAAACTCCATATGCGCACGGTATTGTCTGTCAGAATACATGGCGTCAAAGCTATCTGCTACCGCAATAATACGCGCAACCTGTGGAATTTCATTGCCTGAAAGGCCATTGGGATAGCCCTTTCCGTCATGCCTTTCGTGATGAGCCAATGCACCTACTGCAAGCTCAGGTACGATACTTATATCTTTAAGCACCTCGTACCCCTTTAAAGTATGTGATTTAATTATGTCATATTCTTCATCCGTAAGTTTCCCGGGCTTATTAAGCACGGAGTTTGGAATTCCAACTTTACCTACATCATGCAACAGGCCAATGCGGTAATATTTTTCTACAGTTTCGTCGTCATATCCCATCTCTTTGGCAATCATAGCCGTATATTTTGCCACCCTCTGGGAATGACCGTTGGTGTACTTATCCTTCATATCTATGACTTTGGCGAAAGCCTCAGATACCTCGGATGCAAATACAACACTGTCATGCTGCTTTTTCTTCAAAGAATCTATATGTTCTTTATAGAGATATATTCCCATAAATACAGTAAACAGCAGCACTCCGAATCGCGTAAAAGTCAAACTGCCGTAACTATGAAAAAAGTGAAAACGGAACATATCAATTACAACACCTGAAATACAGGCACAAAGTCCCCAGCCAACACTGCGCAGCAACGTATGCCTGATCAGTCCCTGACGTATAGCTTTTGAAACAATCACTACAACTATCAGAAAACAGAACAATATAATGGCCTGGGAAATATACACAAGGTAGTAATAGTCTGATAACCTGCTTAGCGTCAATCCGACTTGAAGAAAGAAATTCAGCAGACATACAGCAAACATGCCGGACAAAAGCTTTGAATGTAGCTCTCCGGTGGTACTTGAGAAAAATGAAAACACAGGTAATGGTATAAACGCAAGACATATATATTCTGTAACCCTGATGAGATCAGGGCGACCTGTCAGTACCTGCAGAAGAAGCGTATCATTAAAACCAATAAAGCCGACCATCGCACAGGTTATACCAAAAGAGATGAAATCAATGCCTGTTGATTTCATAACAATCTGGCCGGTTACTCCCGCAATGATAAAAAGAATTCCAATAACTATGGTTATCAGGCCCTGTCCAAAAGAAAAGAGATTTCTTTTAAAGACATCTGTCATATACTGCCCGGCCTCAATAACAGCTATATCTCTTATAGCAGCAGGCGCATCCGGGAATACCGGTTCGATATACAGATTTATAAAAGAGCTTCCACCTGGAATCGCAATAGTATGATATTGCATACCGTATGAAATACCTAAATGTCTTGGTATCTCAGGATTATAATCATAAATAAGTTCATTCGATGCATATACTTTAAAATTCGTATCAATAGATTTAAAGCAAATTGACATGCCTTCAGTGTTTAGCTTACTGATATCCAATATGACGGAATGTATTCCGGGAGTAAGATCATAAAGATCCACAGGCTGGCCGTTTTCATCGATCCAGCCTTCATTGATACCTGTAAGCATGGAAGCATCTGTGTTTTTACTCTGATTGCCGGATGCAACAGAAAGAAACACAAAAAGCACAAGAATAATAATGCAAATTGCCTGCTCTATACTTGAACGAACCAATTCATTTTTTCTTTTCATGATCACTCTTTCTTAAGAAAACGAAAATACGAACAAAGCACTAATGTCCGGGAATAATAACACCTAATATTCGGAAACAATACTACTACAGATAATATTGTATCATCGAAATGTTAAACATTCATTAACGTAATATAATTACAAGATAAATTAGGCTATAACAGCTCTTACTGTACAACAGAAATATTCGTATTGGACCAGGCCCTCGCAAAGCGAGGGGCGTGTCCTGCCAAAGGCAGGATGTTTCTCCTGATTACAATTGACAAAAGAAAGCATTTTAAATCGGGTGCGCTATATACAAAGTCTCTATACTAAAGTTACAATCAGTTTGGAGGTTACTTATGAACTGGACAGAGACTATTGAAGACGCCATACGATTTATTGAAGCGAACCTCACCGAGGAGTTGACGGTTGGCAGGATTGCCCGAGAGGTGAATACATCCGCATTTTATTTCCAGAAGGGCTTCTCTATGCTGTGCGGAATAACCGTCGGAGAGTATGTGCGCATGAGAAGGCTCTCTCTTGCCGGAGAAGAGCTTGTTTCGTCGGACATCAAAGTGATGGATCTTGCCCTGAAGTACGGCTACGACTCGGCAGACAGCTTCACCAAAGCGTTCACAAGATTTCATGGTAGTACCCCAACTGATGTAAGACAAAACGGTGCCAGCATAAAATCCTTTGCACCGTTGCATATCAAACTCACACTGGAAGGAGGAAAAACTATGGAATACAGGATTGAGAAGAAACCCGCCTTTAAAGTAATGGGTATCTCAAAGCTTGTTGGGTATGGGAATGGCTACAGTGAAATCCCAAAGTTCTGGGATGAGGTTTTTGCAAAGCCCGGCAATAAGCTTGTGGGTATGTACGGCGTCTGCCTTGATGACGAAATTCCGGGAGATGAGTTCCGATACATGATAGCTGATGACTACAACGAAGAACTTGCAGACGCAGAGAATATGGAGATAAAAGAAATCCCTGAATACACCTGGGCGGTATTTCCTTGCCGCGGAGCAATGCCACAGGCTCTTCAAAGCGTTAACACCCAGGTCTTCAACGAATGGCTTCCTGCAAGTAATTATGAGATTGCCGCAGGATTCAACATTGAATTCTACACCGACGAATCCAAATATGAACTTGGCTCGCAGGACCCTTCGTACTACTCAGAAATATGGGTTCCGGTTAAGGCCTAAATGCAAAATGAGTCAGCGGGGGTTACCCTTAAATCAGCGCAACAAAAAAGGAAAGCACGAATGATATGTACCCAGAATCCTGGACACATATTTATGAACTAAGCTGAACACATGGATGCTATCCTGTATTGTACAGGTGGCATCCATTTTGTTTTAGCCTGAATTCTTTTGTTATTGTAGTAATCTATATACTCTTCAACAGCTTTTGAGAATTCTTCGAAAGAAGAGTATTCCTTCTCGTAGCCATAATACATCTCATTTTTTAGTCTTCCAAAGAATGTCTCCATAATACAATTATCATAACAGTTACCTTTTCGTGACATGGATTGGATAATGCCATGCTCTTGTAATGCATTTCTATAATAAGCATGTTGATACTGCCAGCCTTGATCTGAATGGAATATAAGACCTTCAACTGAAGGAAACTTATCAAAAGCCTTATTCAGCATTCTCGCTATCTGTTCAAGATTAGGACTTTTAGATAGGTCATAGGAAATGATTTCATTTGTGTTCATATCTAGCACTGGCGATATATAACACTTCCCCCATGAGAAGTTGAACTGAGATACATCTGTTGTCCATTTCTGTAAAGGTGCAGTCGTACTAAAATCCCTATTTATTAGGTTATCAGCAATCTTACCCACCTCGCCCTTATATGAATGATATTTCTCCTTTGGACGTTTGCCCATTAATCCAGCTTCATGCATAAGACGCTGAACACGTTTATGATTCACTTGGTATCCAAGATTTATCAACTCCTGATGCACTCGCCTTACACCATACCTACGCTTGTTTGATTCAAAAATACTTTTTATGTCTCTCAGTATTTCTTGATTGCGTTCAGCAATAACATCAGCCTTACTAATTTCAAAATAGTAAGTTGATTTAGCTATATGCATGGCTTTAAGAAGATACTTTAGTTGGTATCCTTTTTCTCTGAGTTCCTTGATGATTGCTGCTTTTTCGCCTTGAGTCGCGCAGCTTCCTTTTCCTCTCTCAAGGCGATCTCTTTTTTTATTACTTCGATTTCAGCTTTCATGTATTCATT
>JAEEGL011521383.1_pt1 | contig 13040 bp, 10 predicted proteins | sample 9134231 | NCBI WGS metagenome assembly JAEEGL01 (sample SAMN16246548, study PRJNA631951) | gut metagenome | biome: gut microbiome; feature: rumen; material: fiber-attached | host: Bos | place: Iran: Karaj | collected 2018-10 | reverse complement strand
ATTTTGTGGATATTTATTTTCGAGCTTTTTTACAACATAGTTTTCAGTATAATCCAAAAAAACTCCGCTTATATAGTCTAAAATATCAAAAGAAACATCATCTACAACATGGATTGCCCCGCTGTTTGAGTCTATAACAAAATTGATATTTTCCCACTTAAATTTGTGTATCATTAGATTCTGCCTTTCTTTTTAATCAAGTAATTTTGCCTAACAAAAGTTTTATCTCCCGGAAAAGACCGAAAGATAAAAAATGATAATATTAGATTTTTTGATTAGTTATTTGCTGTTTTCGCATTTTTGGTTAATAACGGCGGTATTATCCTTTACAGCTGTTTGGCAAGAAGCTTGACATTCTCCGCATCCGCCATAAATAGCACTTTTTTTGAAATCCGCTTTATTGATAGTTCTTGTGTGTCTCATAGCAAATCTCCTTATGTAGAAATTGATATATTTATATACTACCACAAATAATTATTTTTTTAAATACCAAATTTAAAATTAATATTTTAAATTTTTAAAAGTAATAATATGTCCGATTTCCAATATATATTTTATTAAAGTTCAAAAAAGAAATTAAAAATATAGAAGTTATCGGAGCTGAAAAAATGAACGAACATGCAGTAGAATATAAAGAAGTGCTGAAAAAATTAAAAATCGACCCCGAAAAAGGACTAGCTAATGCGGAAGCAAAGTCAAGGCTTATAAAATACGGAAAGAATACCGTCACTTACGAAAAAAAGAGGAGTTTTTTTAAAAAGCTTCTTTCTCAATTTTCGGATTTTATGGTAATAATACTCATCATTGCAGCATGCATTTCGTTTGTAACTTCAATAATTGGCAAAAACGGCGATTATATAGATACAATAATTATTTTAGCAATAGTAGTAATAAACTCGTTTATAGGAGTTTTGCAAGAAAGCAAGGCTGAAAAAGAAATCTTCTTACTCAAAAAACTGGCAACTCCACTTGCAAAAGTAATACGAAACGGTAAAAAACAGCTGATTGCATGTGAAGACGTAGTACCCGGAGACATACTTGATATTGGAACAGGCGATTTAATCTGCGCAGATGCAAGGCTTATACAATCTTCAAACCTTGCAGCGGAAGAGTCGTCCATGACGGGGGAGTCTCTGCCGGTAGATAAAAACGAAAAAGAAATCTACGCCATAGATACACAAATATCAGAAAGAAAAAATATGCTTTTTACGAATTCCATAATAGATCGAGGCAACGGAAAAGCAGTCGTCGTAGCGACCGGCGCTAATACAGAAGTCGGAAAGCTAAACAAAATAATAAATGCCGAACCAAAAATACAAACACCATTGCAGAAAAAACTTTCCGTTACAGGAAAAATAACATCTATTTGCATAATCGCCGTAAGTATGGCTGTTTTTATACTTGGAATAATACAAAAAACCAATTTTATGGAAATGTTCATGATTTCAATAAGCCTGGCGGTTGCGGCGATACCTGAGGGACTGCCCGCCGTCGTTACGATAGTTTTAGCGGGCGGCATGAGAAGAATGGCAAAGAAGAATACGATTGTCAGAAACTTACCCGCCGTGGAAACTTTAGGTCATGCAAGTGTGATTTGTTCAGATAAAACAGGCACTTTAACGCTTAATAAGATGACGCTCCAAGAAATACGAAGCTATACTGGCATTCAAAATTTTAAAACTGATTTTTCAAAATTTGCTCTTGAATTGGGCGCACTTTGCAATAATTCCGAAATATATTTAAATTCAGGCGAAATAACCGCACAAGGAGAACCTACCGAAAATGCGCTTTTGGTAGCTGCGACAAAAAATAAAATAACTAAAAAAAATTTGGGCAATGAATATCTAAAAGTTATGGAGTATCCTTTCGATTCCTCACGAAAACTTATGAGCACCGTTTTTAAACACAAAGGTGGATATAGAATAATCACCAAAGGAGCACCCGAAATACTCTTAAAAAAGTGTTCCAGATACTATACCGAAAATGGTATTTTACCCATGAATAAAAAAGCACTTGAATCCATAAATAAAAACAACTCCGAAATGGCTTCGAACGCTCTGCGAGTTCTGGGGATAGCATATAAAGACGAAGGAGAAATCTCGGACTATAGCGAAAATAAAGCCGAAAAAGCGGAAAATAATCTCATTTTTGTAGGGTTATTTGGAATAATTGACCCACCAAGACCGGAAGCTAAAATGGCGGTGGCAAAGTGCAAACAAGCGGGAATTAAGCCAATCATGATAACGGGAGATAACCCCGAAACCGCAAAAGCTATCGCTGAAAAAGTAGGAATATTTTCGAAAAAAAGCAAAATAATTACAGGCGCCGAACTTAGCAAAATGGATGATAGCGAATTAAAAAACGAAATTGAAAATTACCACGTTTTTGCAAGAGTCTCACCCGAACATAAAGTACGGATAGTAAAAGCGTTTCAGGAAAACGGTAATGTAGTCGCAATGACGGGCGACGGAGTAAACGATGCTCCGGCACTAAAAATTGCAAATATCGGTTGCGCAATGGGAAAATCGGGTACGGATGCCGCAAAATCAGCTTCCGATATGATAATTACAGATGATAATTTTGCAACTATAGTGGAGGCAGTAAGACAAGGCAGGGGAATATTTGAAAACATTAAAAAAACAATACATTTTCTCCTCTCAACAAATATCGGAGAAGTTGTTGTTGTTCTACTCGGATTTTTAATGCACTTACCCCCGCCGCTACTTGCAATACACCTTTTATGGATAAACCTTGTAACGGACGCTTTCCCCGCACTGGCACTGGGAGTTGACCCGATAGATAAAAACATCATGCACCGAAAACCGCCAAATCCTGACAAAAGCTTATTTTCAGGCGGACTCGGATATAATATAGTAGTCGAGGGAATGTTTATAGCCTCCATGGGATTTCTTTCGTACAGCATAGGAAGATGTTTTTTTGATATTGATGTAGTAAATCCGGTAATAGGGCAAACCATGGCGTTTTTGACATTAGGACTTAGTCAGTTGATACATGCTTTTAACGTACAAAGCAGAAAATCGCTTTTTATAACAGGATTTTTCAGCAACCTAAAACTGATATTTGCGGTTTTGGTATGCACGGTACTTGAAGTTATAACCGTAACTGTTCCCACTTTTACGGAGTTTTTCAAGACTCGATGTTTAAACACCATACAGTGGCTGATCGTCGTAACTTTATCGCTCTTGCCGCTCCTAATTTCTGAAATTGAAAAATACTTGGACTCCAAAGAAATAAAAATATATAAAAAAAACATATAAATATATCCGCTCTACTCAGAACGGATTTTTATCATGTTAAAATTGTTTTTGTAAAAAATATAAAGTTTCATTGACAATGTTCACATATATTATATATAATAATCATAAATTCGCCTTATAAGGAGTTGATTTTATGCCTAAAGCCAAAGACGATGCCTTAGAAAAAATCAAGGCACTCAAGCAAACCTATAAAAATGCAAAGGAATCAGATAAGTCAAAAGATGAAATTAAAGAAACATCCGAAGATGCTAAGACAGCCGAAGGGATAATCAAAGAATATAAAAACCTTAAGGCCGGCCTTGCAGATAAGGATATTACAATAAGGAAACTTGATAAATCTTTGGAAGACATGCAAACACTAGTAATATCTGCTTTTGAGCAAAGTGAAATAGAGTTAACGAATAAGAAATCGCGTGCTATCAGGTTTATACGGAAATCGGGGAAAGCGATCGGAGCTTTGCTTGGCATTCAAAGAACTTATAGTGCCTCAAATATTGAAAAAATTTTTGACGAAGTCCGTGCGGAAAAAACAGCTGACTTGGTTAAAGGTTTAGTCCAAAAATCCCCACTCAGTGAATGGGGTACAATGTATAGGAATATGGGTAATTACTACACAATAAAATTATCTGTTGAAGAGTATCTAGAAAAAAATTTATCAAGCTATTTGAAGAAGAGGTTGGAAAAATTCCAAGATTTTTTCAAAAATTATGCGCAAATAGGTATAAAACAAATGGGAACAAATGATGCTAATAAATTTAAGGATACTTATCCAATTACGAGCGCATTAATAAGGGTAACATCTGCTCTGGCGGGGATTAGCGTAACTGATAAAGAAACTACTACTGAGTTTGGCAAAATATTTGGAAATTGGTCTCCAGAAAAACAAAAATACTTTTCGGCAAGAGGATATATGGCTTCATTTACGTATGATTTGTTTAATGTAATCGCTATGGCTATGTATATTTGCCGAAGCTCTACCAACAAAAGTTTTCAAAAATATATTGAAAAAAGCCACCAGGACCTATTCAACGAATATAAACTACTTTCTTATAAGCAGTATCTCCAACGTGATGTAAAAAATGAATTGGCACCTTCTAAAAACATAACCCATGAAGACACAACATTCCCTAAGTATGAATTGCTGAAAGAAGAAGCAGAAATAAAAGAGCGTCAGGCCAACGGAAAAGATAAAACCGCTATAGAATATCAACAAAAAGCTGAGGAATATCGACAACAGTCTGAAAATGAAAAGGCAGAAGCTCAAAAACTAAGACGAGAAGCTTCGCGACTAAGAGTGGAAGCTGACGAAATGCGAAAGCAGGCACATGCAAACCATAAAATGGCTAAAAAATAGAGAAAATATTGCTATATTTAAACGAAAACGCGAAAAAATATATACCAATGCAGATTACGAAACAGCCAATTGTTAAAAAATCACGTTATAAGTCTTTTGTATTATATTTACTATTTAAATATTAATCGCCGCCTGCATATATACAAAAAATCTAAAAAGTTGATTATTATATTAATTTAATATATAATTATGCACAACCATTTTAAAAGGAGGAATTTCTATGCCATTTGAGAATATGTTTCCTAAAGCGTCAGACTCGCTAAAAACATTGCAAGCTAAATATAAAAAAATAAAGGGAAGTCTACTCGCAGCAGAAGATATAGAGCAACTCAACGAATCGTTGGGAGAACTTTTGAAATTAATTGAAGAGGCACACAAAGACGCGGCTGACAGCTGGGACGACATACAAAAAAATTCAGAATTAAAAAAAGCTGCCAGATCCGCTGGTAAAGCACTTGCTTGGCTCGTAGGTGCGGAGAGCAAATCGTCGTATCTTCCAAAATTACGGAAAACTATTAATGCCCTGAAAGCAAAATTTACTGAACTGGATAAGATATCCGACGAAACAAAAGACAAAATCGATTCTGTCTACGATCAATACATTAAACAAGTTATAAAACCACTATCTAATAGCGAACAGTTTACTAATGATATTGTTACATTGGTAGTCCTCCAAGACACTGCAAGATTTGCTTTTGGCGAATATATCTTGAAAGAACTTCAAAACTCATGTACCGAGGCACGCAAGATAGTGGAAGAATACGCAAATCACAAAAATAAAGAAATGGAAAACTATAAAAAAGATTATGCCGATACCAATTTTGAAGATAGCGCCGTATATAATTATTGGGCTCTTTTACAAATGATTTTCACCAGTAGTCATGCTGATCATGAAGGGAAAAATTATATGAAAGAGTTTGGCGGTGGATTTTTAGGTTTATTATTCACACATGTTTATAAAACACTACGTGGACCCGATAATTAAAAAATAAATAGGTTGTTAATTATTATTAGCCCCCAGAAGGGGGCTTTTTATGTTTTTATTCTTAAGAAGTTACTATAAAATTATACAGATAAGGCCATTACAACCTTCATTTATTATCCTTTCGATAGTTTCTTTTATTTTGGCTCTGGCGTCGGTTGGCATACGGTAGAGTTTATTATGCAAACCCTCATTTACGAGTTCATTTAATGATTTACCGAAAATATTTGATTTCCATATTTCCGAAGGATTTTCTTCGAATTCCTTCAAAAGATACATAACCAGCTCCTCCGACTGCTGCTCCGAGCCAACTATCGGGGTTACTTCCGTTTCAATTTGAGTCTTTAGCATATGGATTGACGGCGCATGAGCACGCAGTCTTATTCCGTATTTTCCATTTTGCTTAATAATTTCCGGCTCATCTAAATGAAGCTCTGCCATAGACGGCATTACTATCCCATAGCCCGATTCGTTTACGTCATCGTAAGCATCGGCTATTTTTCTATATTTTTCTTTAAGATTTGAAAGATCCATCATAGAATCCATTAAATCGCACTCGTTTTCGATATTGAGTCCCGTTTTTTCGCTCAAAATCTTATAAAACAAGCCGTCATTGGGGCGTACTTTAACACTTGCGCTACCTTTACCCAAATTCACTGAGGAAATCTCGGCGCTTTCGATATATTCACAATTTGAAAGAGAATCTATCAGTTTTTGAATTTCGTTTATTTTATTAATCTCTTTTACCGCGCTTTTTATACATCCATAAACTGATTTTTTAAGCCAATTATCGCCTTCGAGCATCGATATCCAGCCCGGCATATCTATTTTTATCTCTTTTATGGGAAATTCAAAAAGTATTTCCGCCAAAATTCTTTTTATTTCCTCTTCACTGAGCTCTGCGCAGTTTACAGGAATTACGGGGACTTTATATTCTTCGGTCATATAATTTGTAAGATTTTTGGCTGATTCCGAATAAGGCTCTGTACTATTGAGCAATACAATAAACGGCTTATTTATTTCTTTTAATTCGTCTATTACTCTTTTTTCCGCCTCTTCATATTCGCTTCTTTCTATATCCCCTATGCTTCCGTCCGTTGTAATGACCAATCCAATGGTTGAGTGATCCGTAATTACTTTTTTTGTCCCTATTTCCGCCGCCATATTAAATGGAATTTCTTTTTCGAACCACGGAGTCATTACCATTCGAGGTTGGTCATCCTCGATATATCCTAAAGCGCTCGGGACAATATAACCTACGCAATCTATCATTCTGGCGTTAAAGTTTGCTTTTTCGTCTATATTAACCTCAACCGCATCTTCCGGTATAAATTTAGGTTCGGTAGTCATAATTGTACGTCCTGCAGCGGATTGAGGTAGCTCATCAACCGCTCTTTCTTTTTGTCCCGAATTTGAAATATTCGGAATCACCAAAGTATCCATAAATTTCTTAATAAAAGTAGATTTTCCCGTTCTGACAGGCCCTACAACACCTATATAAATATCACCGTTTGTTCTTTCTGATATATCTTGATAAATATTACGTTCTTCCAATTTTTTTCCTCCCAAAATATGAGATTTTTTTAGATAATTTAATAAATTTGAGCTTACTTCATCGGTATCAGCAAAACCGAATTTTTTTGGCTATAATCTTCCGAAAGATTATTTTCTTCCTTTATTGCATGCAGTGAAGTATGGTATTTTCTGGCTATATCCCAAAGTGGCTCATTTTCATCGGCATAATACACGGTCAGAGTATTATTACGGTTTTTAGGAATTGGATTTGATTCATCGCAACCTGCATTTATCACCATACCTATTGTGGATTTTTTAAATACCGCCGCATTAATATCACAAGTAAGTTTTATATCAATCGTATTCTCGGAAGGCAACCTATACCCTATCGCTTTTGGCGAAATTTTAACGTTACAAACAATATCTTCGCCCAAATTTTCTATCTCTTTTTGGTATTCGAACTCCGTGTTTCGCTCGATATAAAAAGGTGCATTATTCTCATCTCGGGCAAGTATACAAATATTAATTCTGTTTTTAAAAGTTAGTTTATTTTCCTTATTTGTACCAACCGAAGAACAGTTTTCGCTCCATATATCTATAATTTCCGATATGTGAGCATTACCCATAGGTATGGAAAATTTTTGCTCAAAACTTTCATTTATGATGTTTTCAAGGTGCATTAAATTTATATCGGAATTTTCAACTTCCAAATTATATTCAGTGGAATAGATATCCGAAACAACTCCCATTTCTTTTTCTTCATACGCCATAACGGTTGCGGCAATCTTGGACTCGAGCGAAATCATGTTTTTGGTTTCGTCGCTACCGGGATGTATTTTTTCGCTGTGTCCAAGCACTTCTCCTATTATTATGTATTTATTCTCTTCTTTAGCCCCCGGAACATCCACTATCTGACTTATCGGTATTTTATATTCGGAAGTACCTAAATTACCTGAAGATAAATCATCTACATAAAGGACTTTTAAAATAGCTTCACCTTTTGCAACCACTTTATTCGGCATAACTTTATAATCGTTAAAATTTACGGAGATTGTAGAATTAACTATAAGTTCGGGCGAAACAGAGCCTTCCATATCTAGCACTTCATTTAAACTAAACTGCTGCTGCCCAAGACTTATCAGTGCGCTTACGGGGACCGTTTCCATCTTCTGCTGAACATCTTTGCCATTTACAGAGCAAGAAATATTTTGCTCCGCTTTACTGTATATCCTTGCAAAAATAGAAATCGCTCCGTGAATATCGATTTTTCTTTGGCTGACCGCTCGGCAATTCATATATTCTGTCTTGGCAAAAGTAAAACATATGGCATTTTCAGGCGTGGATTTTATATCAATCGATGCTGAAAACGGAACAGAGTTTTCGCAGCATCTTACGTGATTATTTTCCGCATCAAGATATATCACACGTATATCTGCCGCTCCCTCGATATTTAAACGATCTCCCGAAATACTGCGCGAGCTTATATTTGGAAAAAACCTACATTTTAAAATTTTTTGAACGTCAGGGCAATAGTCGGGGAGTGAAAAATCCAAATCAATCGGAACTTCTTTGCAGCCCTCAAACAGAAGCTTCCCGGCAGATAATTTTTCGAAACTTACGTCATAGTTCATTTTAAACCTCTCCTTGTTTTATATAGGTAAAATAAATCGTGAATATAAATTTTTATTTATTAAATTTTATTAGATAAGCCGTCTTTTTATTACTCAGTTTTTAAAATTATTAATTTTGCATTTGTTTGCCCTGACTATTTATGGAGTAATTCTCTTTAAAAATTATTTCCGAAATTGGTACTATCTGGTATCCTTCGGATTTAATCATATCGATTATTTTCGGCAGTGCTTCAGGTGTGTTTTTCGCGCCATTGTGCATGAGTATTATAGAACCCGGCTTTATCTTGGTTTTAATTCTTTTAACCATATCGTCGGGAGTTGGGTCTTTCCAATCTAGGCTATCAACGTCCCACTGTATGCAGTGCATGCCAAGTTCGTTTGTGCATTCGACAACACAGTTGTTATAATCGCCATACGGAGGTCTAAATAATATGGGTTTCGGCGCTCCCGCAGCTTCGATTTTTTTATTGCAATCATCAATTTGCGCCGTTATTTTCTCTCTTTCAAGCTTTGGCAAGTGCGGATGAGTATCGGAATGATTACCAACGTCATGTCCTGCTTCATGTATGGCTTTTACCGATTCGGGATATTTTTCCGCCCAAAATCCAACAAGAAAAAACGTGGCTTTTACGCCTTTTTCCGCTAAAATATCAATAAGGGTTTGAGTCTGTTCGTTGCCCCAGGCGGCATCAAACGAAATGCTTACTACCTTTTCTTTTTTATCAACGCAATATATGGGAAGTTTACGCTCCTTTGCCATAAAAACAGTACTTTTAATCCCCACGAAACACGAAAGTACGGCAGTTATAGAGCACCCTACCATAACCATTAATTTCTTTCGATTTAATATAAAAACTTTCATATTAAAAATCCTCCTTTAAAAATGAATATGCAAAAAAGCGTAGGTTTATTAATATTTATGTAAAAAAATAAAGCCATTCGATTACCGAATGACTTTGTTTTTCAAATATTTAATTTATCTTTCTAACAACCAAATAATGAAGGAATACGTTTTGCAATCTCTCGACAAGGCGCAAGCTTTAAATAATACAAACCAACCTTAATGGATTTTATATTATCCTTCATAGCCTTAGCATAGCGTGTACCATAGAGACAATCAGTCAGCTCACATTTTTTAATATCGTCTTTAGAGTAACTATCTATCATCTTCTCAACAACGTTACATTTTGACACGATTCTATTAAGCGCAATCATAGATCCAAGCCTTATTAAAAGATTAACCGCCTTATTGCGAATATTCCTGGGTGTATAATCATACTGTTTCTTATCTGAAAGGCCTAACATACGGCAAATATCCATAGAAAACTTACGAAACACATAACTACGTGTACAAAACTGAACAAATTTCAAGTCACTTTGTTTCCAGTCGAAGCTAGGCACTAATTTAAGCAAAAGCAACCACACTCCCCAATTTATTACAAATCGACCAAACTTGCGAGCTTTTCCTTCCGGTATTTTTTGCTCTTGAACTGACAACTTTTCGTCCAAAATCTCCTTGGGTTCCAAATCAGAGTTTTTCTCGCATACTGCTTGCTTAATTTCATCATTCTTTTCCAGTTCATCCAAAGCTTCTTTAAGATCCGTATCAGAAGTTTTCTCAAAATCAAATTTATCCAGCGCTTTTTCTATAGGCACATTTTCACCATCAACACTATTGCCGCTAGCGCTTTGAGGCACAATTTTTACACAAGCATCATTTCTCGCAAACACTACGCCAAAATACATACTTACAAAGCTTCCAATACAAAGAATTACTGCGATTGTTTTAAAGCAAAACGATTTTAGTTTGTTGACAAATATGTTATACATACTGTCCTCCATTATAGTATTAACTATTACAATTATATTCTACCACATTTTAAACATAATTGCAACTAACACCAAATGATAGGTTAATAATTTACAATAATATAATCTATTTACATATATTTTTACCTATTATTCCAATATTTACGATCTAAACTTCGGTACTGCACTGCTTCAGCAATATGCTGTACATCAATCATTTCCGAACCTTCTAAATCAGCAATGGTTCTAGCAATTTTTAAAATCTTATCATATCCTCTTGCCGAAAGACCCATTTTTTCAAATGCACTTTTTAAAATATTTTTGGCACTTTCAGTCATCGGGCAAGACTTATGTAAAATATGCGCAGGAATCGATGAATTACAAACTATATTCTTATTTTTATATCTTTCCTGCTGAATACATCGTGCTTTGTTCACTCTCTTACGAATTTCTGCGGAGGTTTCCAAGTTTTCTTCGGAAGATAAATTTTCAAAATCTACAGGCGGAACTTCAACGTGTATGTCCATTCGATCGAGCATCGGACCCGAAACCTTGGCCAAATATCTGGCAATAGCACCGGGCGAGCATGTACAGCTTTTTGTTGGATGACCAAAATATCCACATGGGCAAGGGTTCATAGCCGCAACAAGCATTATAGAACATGGAAAAGTAAGGCTACCTCGAACTCTTGAAATAGTAATTTGCCCTTCTTCGAGTGGTTGTCTAAGTGCTTCCATAGTCGAACGCGAGAATTCCGAAAGCTCATCTAAAAATAGTATACCATTGTGAGCCAAAGAAAGCTCCCCCGGGTGAGGTACCGCGCCTCCTCCAGAAAGGCCTATGCGAGAAATTGTATGATGTGGCGCCCTGAACGGGCGCTGCGTAATTAAAGGAGATGTCCCTTTTAAAATGCCCGCTATAGAATAAATTTTTGTTGTCTCGATAGTTTCCTCAAACGTCATTTCCGGCAAAATGGTTGGTAAGCGCTTAGCAAGCATACTTTTTCCTGAACCAGGAGGTCCAATCAATAGTATGTTATGCCCCCCAGCCGCAGCAATTTCCAAAGCTCGTTTAACATCATACTGTCCTTTTACTTGACAAAAATCCAACTGCGCTTCTGAATTACCTTTAATAATTTTTGTATGCGGTTGAGAAAATATAGGTTTACCAAATTGCATAAAATCAGTAAGTTCTTTTACATTTTTTATTGGATACACATTTATGCCAGATATCACCGCAGCTTCCGCTGCATTTTCATAAGGTACAAATATATTTTTAAATCCCGATTGCATGGCATGGATAGTCATTGGCAAAACTCCGCTTACCGAACAAACTTCCCCTGTTAGCGAAAGCTCTCCAATAAAAACAGAATCATTAGGGATATTATCTATTTGACCATTAGATTTCAAAATTGATAAAAATATAGGCAAATCATAAAGTGCACCGGTTTTTTTAATATCGGCAGGAGCAAGATTTATAGTAACTCTTGCAATCGGAAAATTAAAACCACAATTCTTTATTGCAGCTCTAACGCGATTTTTCGATTCCTTAATTGACGTATCCGCCATACCAACAATATCACAAGCAGGCATTCCGCCCGATACATCAGATTCTATAGTAACCGTAAAGGCCTGCAAACCATTAAGTCCTATGCTATGAATAACTGAAACCATTGCTATACCTTTCGTCTTTATATTTTAAAAAAGTATTTTAATATCATTAATTATACATTATATTATTATATTTTGCAAATCAATCTTTTATAAATTTTCAAAATCATAACCACGCCTAAAAGACGTGGTATGAAAAAGCCCTATAAGGGCGTGAGGGTGCCGGCCATCTCAAGACGGCTGGCTTTCACTACGTTCAAGCCTAAGAGGACTGACTACTTGCTACCCTTAAAAGGGTCTGCATATTCTTTAATTTTAAGTTTGTCCATAATTTTATCTTCTTTTTCTTGTTCTCTAATATATTTTTGTATCGTTGCAGTATTTAAACCTACTGTACTTACATAACAGCTTTTAGCCCAGAAATGTCTATTACCAAATTTGTATTTTAAATTTGCGTGCCTTTCAAATATCATCATTGCACTTTTACCCTTTAGATATCCCATAATTTGCGATATACTATATTTTGGCGGAATTGATAATAGTAAATGTATATGATCCGACATCATATGCCCTTCTACTATTTATATTCCTTTCCACTTACATAAATCTTTTATTACCTTCCGTATATCCGCTCTTAATTGATAGTATATTACCTTTCTCCTATATTTTGGCGTAAATACTATGTGATACTTGCACAACCATTTGATATGTGATAAACTTTGTGCCATAAATAACACCTTCCCTTTGTTTTTTTGATGGCTTGAACTTCATCATTATAATCGGAAAAGTGTTGTTTTACTTAAGTTTTAATCTCACGCGCATAGCGCACGGTTTTTGAACTACGCTTTGCGTACTTCCTCT
>JAEEGL011275504.1_pt1 | contig 13040 bp, 13 predicted proteins | sample 9134231 | NCBI WGS metagenome assembly JAEEGL01 (sample SAMN16246548, study PRJNA631951) | gut metagenome | biome: gut microbiome; feature: rumen; material: fiber-attached | host: Bos | place: Iran: Karaj | collected 2018-10 | reverse complement strand
GACTGCGAAATATCGCCCCTGGTCCTGATCAGCCATCTTTCCTGCGGGCGGAAAATGTAGTCCGTGTCAGTGTTTTGGCGCGCCTGCCGCTTTTGGAGGAAACTGTCGACCTTGCGGGCGGTCTTGACCGTCTTTTTCTTGAGCTCCCTGGGATCCACCTTCTCCGCCGTCTCCGCAATGAGCGGAGCGGCAGCAAGAAGCGTCGCCAGAAGCGATATGATAACCCTGCGGAACATCCGTCCGCAAAGATACGAAAAAAACGGTTAGTCTCCGAGGGTGGCGACCATCACGGCCTTGATGGTGTGCATCCGGTTCTCGGCCTCGTCGAAGACGATGCTGTTCGGCCCCTCGAACACATCCTCGGTGACCTCGACACCGTCCATCCCGAATTTCTCGTGGACATCCCGGCCGACCTTGGTTTCGAGGTTGTGGTAGGCGGGCAGGCAGTGCATGAACTTGCAGGATGGATTGCCGGTGCGGGCCATCAGGGAGGCGTTGACCTGGTAGGGCTTCAGGAGGGCGATGCGCTCCTTCCAGACCTCGTCGGGTTCACCCATCGAGACCCATACATCCGTATAAATGAAATCACAGCCTTTGACGCCGGCGTCGACATCGTCGGTGACGGTGATCCGGGCGCCGGTCTCCTCCGCAATCCGGCGGCATTCGGCGACCAGCTCCGCGGCGGGCTGCAGGGCCTTCGGGGCCACGATCCGGACGTCCATGCCCATCTTGGCACCGCCGACCAGCAGCGAGTTCCCCATATTGAAGCGGGCGTCGCCGAGGTAAGCATAGGTAACCTCCTGCAGAGGCTTCCCGGCATGCTCCCGCATCGTCAGGAAGTCTGCCAGAATCTGCGTCGGATGGAATTCGTTGGTGAGGCCGTTCCACACGGGAACGCCGGAATATTCCGCCAGCTCCTCCACGGTCTTCTGCGCGAAGCCGCGGTATTCGATGCCGTCATACATCCGTCCGAGCACCCGGGCGGTGTCTTTCATCGACTCCTTGATGCCGATCTGCGAACCCGTCGGACCGAGATAGGTGACGTGCGCGCCCTGGTCATGGGCGGCTACCTCGAAGGCGCAGCGGGTGCGGGTCGAAGTTTTCTCAAAGATCAGGGCGATATTCTTGCCCTTGAGGTGCGGCTGCTCGGTGCCGGTATATTTTGCCTTCTTGAGGTCGGCGGCCAGGTCGAGGAAGAAATTGATTTCCCGGGGGGTGAAGTCCAGCAACTTGAGGAAGCTGCGGTTTCTGAGGTTGAATGCCATATCGTAATTATTTTAAGGTATAATTCTGGTTCCGCAGGCGGAATTGCCAAGCTCCGCCGCCTCGGTGATGACACACTGGCCGCCGCCGTTCTCGACGAAATAGATGCCGGCGCGGACTTTCGGGGCCATCGACCCTTCTGCGAACATGCCCTCTGCGAGGTACTGGCGGGCTTCCGCGACGGTCATCGTATCGAGGGCCTGCTGCTCCGGCGTGTGGAAGTGGATGTAGACTTTGGGAACGTCGGTCAGGATGTAGAATTCGTCCGCCTTCATTGTGACGGCGGCCAGCGCACTGGCGAGGTCTTTGTCGATGACGGCTTCGACGCCGTGGAATCCTTCCGCATCCTTTACCACCGGAATGCCGCCTCCGCCTACGGTGACGACGATGTATCCTTCCCGGGCGAGGCGCTCGACGAGGTCGATGTTCCGGATGCTGACCGGCCTGGGGGAGGCGACCACCTTCCGCCAGCCCCTTCCCGCAGGGTCCTGGCGGTACGTCGCTCCGTCCTTCCCGGGCTCCGTATAATATGGTCCTACGGGCTTCGTGGGATTCTGGAATCCCGGGTCATCCGCGGGTACCTCCACGCGCGTCACGAGCGAGACGACGGGGCGTGCAAGCCCCGCGCGGCGGAGTACGTGCTCCATGCCGGTCTCGATCAGATAGGCGATCGAGCCCTGCGTCTCGGCGCCGCAGAAATCCATCGGCATCGCCTCCAGGCCGAAGACCTTCTTCCCGGCCTCCTGCCTCAGCAGGCCGTTCCCCACCTGGGGGCCGTTGCCATGTCCGATAACAATGTCATACCCTCTTGCAACGAGGTGACAAAGCTGCGCGCACGTCCGCTCGACGTTGGCCAGCTGCTCCTCGAAGGTCCCTTTTTCTCCGGCCCGCAGCAGGGCATTCCCGCCGAAGGCCACCATTGCCAGTTTTTTCATACTAATCACGTCTCAGGGGCAGTGTGGAGCAGCGCAGCAGGCCGCCCATCTTCGAAATCTCCCGGTAGGGCACCGTCTCGACCGTCATGCCCCAGACATTCCGCAGGTGGTCGTTGAGCCGGGTGAAATGCTCTTCGGTCACGACGACATCCTCCGAAATGGAGAACACGTTCGAATTCATATAATACATCTCTTCGGTGGTCAGCTCAAAGACATTCTCTTCGCCGAACATGTTGACGAGATGGTCCGCATCGCGCGGGTTGAGGAACCCCTTGCGGTAGATGATGGCCTTGTTGCGGCCCACTGGCATGAAGGTGCAGTCGAGGTGCAGGATACCTTCATAGGGGTCCGTGTCGCTCTTGCGGAGGTTCAGCGGGATGATGGTCTTGCCGGGGAAGATCATCCGGAGATAGTCCAGCGCCAGGCGGTTGGTCCGGGCGGTCTTGACTTCGGGATAATCTTCAAAGGCATACTGCCCGAGGAAGATGATGTCTTTGTAGAGAATGACGTCGCCGCCTTCCACGTGCACGGCCTCCGGCAGGTTGTAAATCTGCTTGTAGTGGATCTGCCGGTAGATGTTCTCGTAGGCGTCGATCTCTTCCTGCCGGTCGGGAATGATGTTGGAGACGATGATTTTGTCGTCAATGACAAAACCCACGTCCCGCGAGAAGACCTGGTTGCAGCCGGCCACGTGTTCGGGCCGGTACACCTTGACATCGTATTTCTTGAGAACGGCTTCGAAGGCGGACATCTCGTGGACAATGTCCTCCTCGGAAGGGTAGACGCCGTTCAGTACGGATTCGTACGACTTGCTGTCGAATGTGTCCTGAAGCCGGGGTGTAGGACCGTTTGAATACGGCCATCCCAGGACGACTTCCCGGAGGCGGGCGGTTTCGGATGTGATATGAAGATCCATAAATGCGTTAGTTTTTCTTTTCAGTAACCCTTTGGGTAAGGTAGATGCCGGCCATTGCGATCGCCATTCCGCCCCACTGCAGCGCCGTCAGCCGTTCGTCCGCGAAGAGGAAGGCGAGGATGGCGGTCAGCAGCGGGCATACGGCCAGGAAGACGCTCGTATGCGCCACGCCGAGATGCTTGATGGCATAGGCCCAGATGGTGAATGCCGTGGCAGAGCAAAGCAGGGCCAGCGAAAGGGTCGGGTACAGGACTTTCCAGCTCAGGTACAGCGCCGCGTTGAACTGTGCGATGCCCTTCGTCAGGAACAGCGGCAGGAAGAACACGGCGCCGAAGAGGAACTGGTACATTACGATAACGGAAGGGGCATATGTGTCAGAAAGCGATTTCGTGAACGCGATCTGGCTGACTTCCGCCATGACGGCGATAAACAGAATCAGGATGCCCCAATAGAACATCGGCCCGGGCTCCGTCCGCGTATAGGTGACCAGCCAGAGGCCGCCCAGCGTGACAAAAACGCCCAGGATGTTGACCGGGGAGAATTTCTCCTTGAAAATCAGCAGGCCCACCATCATCGCAAACAGGGGATTGGTCGCGATGATGAGCGACGTAATGGTAGGCGAATCGGTAAACTGCAGTCCGTAGGTCTCGGCGACGAAATAAATGAAGGGCATGCAGAGGGCCAGCAGGAGGTACTTCAGCCAGTCCTTCCGGCGGATGCGCATGTCGTACCGGGCAATCTTGTTGAGGATGAAGAGCAGGATGCCCGCCAGCAGGGTCCGGACCGGGACGAAGAATTCGACCGGAATCTTCAGGTCCAGCAGACGGTCAGACCAGATATACGACATCCCCCAGAGGGTGATCGTACCCACTGCCGCCAGATATGCGCTCCACTTTCCTTTCATCGCGTTTTGTTAAATAGCTTACAAATATAAGCAATAATGACCAATTCTCCTTAAAAAATTAAACGAAATCCAATGAAATGTGCTATAGTTTGTAAAAATCCGCAGTGTCTGTTTCTAAAACTGTGGCCGCCCATGGCCGCATGAATCGACGCACGAGTGAGCAAAGAGGAAACTTGTTTACTCTTTCGAGCGAGAAGGAGAAGAAGACCATATGGGTCTTAATGGGAGGGGCCCGCAGCCGGAGGCTGTGGGAGGGACGTAGGACCGAAGGTCCGGAGGTTTTAGAAACAGACACTGCGGATTTTTACATTCTGCTAAATATTTGTATCTTTACGGGACTAAATCATTCATATCATGGGACTTCTTTCTAATCTTTTGGGCAAGGTGCTCGGCAATAACCTCACGGATGCCATCAACCAGATCAAGAACGCCGCAGCCAACAACGGCGCGCCCGTCTCCGGCCAGACACCTTCCCGTACCACGACCACCCAGCGCGTCACACCGCAATACACCGCTCCCGTGCGCGAAAAATCCGATGCCGAATGGCGGGCTTATTTCCGCGATATCATCCAGGCGGAATGCTACTCTTACGGCATCCGCGAGGATGTTCCCGTGACGCAGCTCGCCGGCCACGCCTCCGATTACTTCAAGCTCTACAGGACCCGTCCCAACCAGGTTTACAAAGCCGAATGGGGCCAGCCCTACACCTTCGTCCTGTATCAGGGTGAAACGCCGAAGGCCGTCGTGATGCTCGGGAAGGGCCACAGCCACTATTCCGGCGTCAAATACCTGATTGCCAGGATGTACGCTAAGAAACTGGGGCTCCCGTACATCAACTTCTACACGCAGATGCCCAACGAGCGCGGCTATGTGATCAGCCGGCTCCGCAGATTTCTGCATTAATCCCTACCGGAAAAAGGGGATGCAGCCCTGACTGCGCCTGCGAAGGACGCAGCATTGTCTCTCATCGTGCCTTGCAGGCGGCCGGACAATGTACCCGTCCCGTGATCGGCAATTTTGCCGATTCAAATTCTTTCCCCTTTTTCCTTTTTTATCATGGAAGGCATTCTCGGGCAGCTTGCGAGCCAGGCGGTATGGGAGGAATTCCTCGCGCATCGCCTGATGAAGGGCCGTTTTACCTGGAATCTCTTCCAGGATGCCGACGCCTTTGTGGCGGAGGAGAAATACCGGAGCGTCGTGGAGGCATTCCTGCGCGGGGATGCGCCCGGGATCCCGGAATGCCGTCTGATCAACAAGATGGGGACGTCGAAGAAGCGGACCGTATACAGCTTCCCGCCCGACGATACCCGCGTCCTGAAGCTGATGTCCTACCTGCTGTACCGCTACGACGACCGTTTCGCTCCCAACTGCTACTCCTTCCGCCGGGGCGTGAAGGCCAGCGATGCCATCTTCCGTCTCCGGAAGGCGCTCCGCGGCCGGCGGATGTGGGCCTACAAACTGGATATCCACGATTATTTCAACTCCATCTCGATCCCTGTCCTGCTGCCCATCCTGCGGAATCTGCTGGCGGATGATCCGGCTCTGTACCGGTTCTTTGAGCGGATGCTGGCCGACGGCAGCCGCGGCGTGATGGCCGGAACGCCGACGGCCCCCTTCCTGGCGGACGTCTACCTGATGGAGGTGGACCGGTATTTCGCCGATGCCGGCGTTATCTATGCCCGTTATTCGGACGACATCATCCTCTTCGCGCCCGACCGTGACACCCTGGAGACATACAAATCAACGCTGCTGGACTTCCTGTCAAAGTACCGGCTGGCGGTCAACCCCTCCAAAGAACGGATTTACGCCCCCGATGAGCCGTTCGACTTCCTCGGTTTCAAATGCCTGGGGTCCGCCATCGACATTTCGGAGGCGACGCGGCGCAAGATGAAGGGCAAGATCCGCCGGGCTGCCCGCGCGCTGCAGCGCTGGCGTATCCGGAAGGACTTCGGGCCCGAAAGGGCGATGAAGGGGCTCATCCGTATCTTCATGGGCAAGTTCTTCGAAGACGACGACCCGGATGCGCTGACCTGGTCGCGGTGGTTCTTCCCGGTCATCAACCGGACGGAAGGGCTGCGGGAGATCGACCGCTATCTGCAGCAGTATATCCGCTATCTCGGGACCGGCCGGCATACAAAGGCCAACTACCGGATACGCTATCATGATCTCAAAACGCTCGGTTACCGGAGCCTTGTGCATGAATATTATGTGAATAAACGGCCAAATGCTTGACAAAGGCATTTTTCTTGCTTATATTTATCCCGGAAATCAAATCGCATGTAATATGAAAAAGCTCATCATCGTCCTTTGCCTTGCACTCTTCGGTGCAGTCGCCGCCTCGGCCCAGACGGTCTTTGCGGTGCAGTACAAATCCGACGCCGACGTCAAGGTCTATGTCACCAACTACAAGAGTGACGCCGACCTCGTCGTTTACAAATGCCAGTACAAGTCCGACGCTGACGGCAACAAGGGCCTCTGGCACTTCGTCAATTACAAGAGCGACGCCAAGAAGAAGATTTACTTCGTGCAGTACAAGTCCGACGCCGATATCGTCGTCTTCTTCTGCGACTACAAGTCCGACGCCGGCTGGCGCAACAACAGCAAGATGCACTACATGTATTAGTGCTTCTTCCTGAACGTTTCTTAAAAATTGTTCGTATCTTTGTGCCCTCAAAAGATTGAGGCAGAAGATATGAACAATTTTTTTATTTCCGGCATCCAGCAGGTCGGCCTGGGGACGGGGAGTTTCAGGAAGACCTGGAACTGGGTGATCAAGATGTTCGGCGCGGATGTGCGGATCCTTGAAGATGATACAGTTGCGGAGCGGATGCTTCGCTATACAGGGGGCGTTCCCCAGAAAAGGCATGCCTGCATCGCCGTCAACCTGCAGGGCGGCGGCGGATTCGAGATCTGGCAATATTCCGAGCGGAAACCCTGCCCGCCCGCCTTCGAGGCGGCGGCCGGCGACCTGGGCGTCTTTGCCGCCAAGGTCAACTGCACCGACGTCGAGGCCTGCTACCGTCAGCTTTCGGCACAGTGGGAGGCCGTCAGCAAGCCCTCCGTCCTGCCGGACGGGACGCCGTGCTTCTACATCAAGGATCTCTACGGAAACTGTTTCCAGGTCGTCCGGAGCGACTATATGTTTATTCCCCAGGGGAAACTCACCGGCGGTATCGGCGGCGCCCTGGTCGGCGTGACCGACATGGACAAGTCCATCGCCTTCTACCGTGATATCCTCGGCTACGACACCGTCCGTTACGATGTGACCGGCAAGTTCGATGACTGGGGCATCCTGCCCGGAACCGAAGGCCGTTTCCGCCGGGTGCTGCTCGGCGTTTCCAAGCCGCGCACAGGCGCTTTCTCGGAGCTCCTCGGCCCCGATACCGTCGAGCTTGTCCAGGCCCTGGACCGCACGCCCCGCAAAATCTTCGAAGGACGCTACTGGGGCGACCCCGGCTTCATCCAGATCTGCTATGACGTCTGCGGGATGAAGGCTTTCGGCGCCTATTGCGCGGAGAAAGGCTATCCGTTTACCGTAGACAGCTGCCCGGGCGACACCACCTTCGACATGGGAGAGGCATCCGGCCATTTCACCTACACGGAGGACCCGGACGGCACGCTGATCGAGCTCGTCGAGACCCACAGGATTCCCGTGGTCGGGAAGCTGGGCTGGTTTATCGACATGAAGAAACGCGATCGCCGCAAGCCTCTTCCGAAATTCCTCTTCCGGATGATGGGGCTCGTCTCCCGCGAAAAAATCCGTCCTGAATAGCAATGGCGACCGTCTGGATCACAGGCGCTTCGTCCGGAATCGGAGAAGCATGCGCCCTCCGGTATGCCTCGGAAGGGGCGGTCCTGCTGTTGACCTCTTCTTCCCGCGAGCGGCTGGAAGGCGTAGCGGTCCGCTGCCGGGAAGCCGGTGCGAAGGACGTGATCCTTCTCCCTTACGACCTGCGGAACCCGGACGGGATTCCGGCGCTATGCCGGGAAGCGTGGGAGCGCTCCGGCGGCATCGACATCCTCTTCCTGAACGCCGGCGTGAGCCAGCGGACGACGGTGGAGGATACATCCATGGAGATGGTGCGGGAGCTCATGGAAATCAATTACTTCGCCCCGGCAGCGATGGCGAAGGAAGTGCTGCCGCGGATGGTGGCGCGAGGGGGCGGGCACATCGCCGTGACGACCTCGATCGCCGGCCGTTTCGGATTTCCGCTGCGCTGCGGGTACAGTTCTTCCAAATTTGCCTTATACGGTTTCTTCGAGACCCTGCAGGCTGAATATTATGACAAGGGCATCCGCGTGACCCTGGTCTGCCCGGGCCGCGTCCGGACGAATATCTCTTTCTACGCCCTCGACAAGGGCGGAGAGCGTCACGGCAGGCTGGATCCCGGCCAGGAAGGAGGGATTACGCCGGAGAAGGCGGCCGGGAAGATCGTAAAGGCCATCCGCCACGGGCGACGGGAAATCCTCGTCGGCGGAAAAGAACTTGTGATGGTCTGGATCAAACGTCTTTTCCCCGGCCTCTGCGCCCGTCTGTCCCGCCGGATCAGGCCTACTTAAAAGTCCACTTGACGGCGAGGGTAGGGACGGCGTAGAATCCCTTTCCGACGAAGTTGTTGGAGATTTCGACCTCGGTGCCGATGCTGAAGTTGAAATCCTCCAGGCCCTTGATCGAATTGAAATTATACCAGAGCTGGGGCTCCGAGAGCAGGATGAACTCGGTTCCCTGCCAGTCCCTTTTCTCTCTCCAGAAGTCGATAAACCCGCTCAGCAGGATGGCTCCGTTGGCAAACCACAGGTTCCAGACACCCGTCAGCTGGAAGTTGTGGGGAGAAGGGTTGCGCGGAATGGCCTTGTACATCGCGGAAATGGAGAAGGTCTTGCTGAAATCCTTGTTGGCATACGAATACGTGACACCGCCCAGCCAGGCGTCGTTGTAGATGGTGTTGCTGGGCTGCATGTCGAGACCGCCGTTGTACTCGACGTGGATGGAGACCGGCGCTTTCCAGAATTTCAGTTCCCGGGAGATTTCCCAGTAGGCCCCGAGCACGCCGCCGAGTCTTCTTTCGGGCTCCAGCAGATACCGTCCGTAGTTCATGTCGACGAAGAAGAAAGTGCTTCCCCATCTGTCGGGGCGGAACATCTCGACGGTCGTGGTGAGTTCCGGACGGGTTTCGAGGCTTTTGCCCTCCTTCTGGTACAGGAGTTTCCCGAAATCGTAATGGAGCTGGACGTTCTGTGCGCGCACAGAAAACGACGCCACCATCAGCATGGCGGCGGCAAGGATTAGGGTTCGTTTCATAAATGAGGGATGAATTTAAAATCAGCGCAAGATACAAAAAATTGTGGAAAAAGATATCTTTCTCCACAAATTTTCACCGCCGGTCACCGCTTTTGCATTCAGGAGGCCATGGGATGATGTATTTCAAGACCTTGTCGGGCAGATCAGCATGGCCTCCGTAATTCGGAACGCAAAAAGACAGGATTATTTCCCGGCGGAGAGGTATTCCTTCAGGGCATTGACGTATTCGCCGAAGGCAGCCAGGCCTTGCTGGGTGATTTTGCAGGTGGTCTGCGGCATTTTGCCTTTGAACCCTTTCTCCACCGAGATATAGCCGGCTGAGGAAAGTTTTTCAATCTGCACGCTCAGGTTCCCGGAGGTCGCGCCTGTCTGCTTCTTGAGGAAAGTGAAGTCGGCACTTTCTACTCCGGCCAGGATGGACATGACGGCCAACCTCAGTTCCGAGTGCAGGAGCGGGTCAAGTTTGGGAAACATGGTACTATTTGTATTGAAGTTTGACGATGAGGCCGGTAACGACGAGCAACACACCGCCAAGGGTAAAGAGCAGCAGTTGTGCTTCGGACTTCAGGATGACTGCTACGACAGCCCCGCCAATGCCGAGGATGGCTCCGGCGATGATGATGGGCCAATTCTTCAGCACCACGCCCGAGATGCTTTCGGCGAGTCCCAGGATGATGATGATGACAAGGGTGATGTGCATCGGTACGGCAAAAATGGCAATCAAGCTCAGGCACATGGAGAACACCCCGAATGTGGCCCAGATATAGCCCAGCAAATTGCCGATTTCGCTTTTAGGAACCGGTGCCGCTTTCCTGTCCATGAGGAAGACCAGCCCGTAGCCGACCAGCGACATCGCGAACCAGAGGAAGTTCCAGCCGGGATTTCCGGTCTTGTGCCAGAGCAGGTAAATGCCCAGGGAGAATACAGTGAGCAGGGCACCCCAAAGGACGAAGTGCTTAGCGCTGTTTTGGAGGATTGCCCGACGGCTGTTGTTCATGTTTTCTGCAATGAGGGATAGCATCTCGCTTGCCGTCATTTCTTTGTTTTGTTCCATTTTATCAACGGTTTAAATTGTTTTGTGGCCAGGTACAGCTGCGCAGTCTGTCCTGATCACGCTGCAAAGATAAACAAGTTTATTTTATAAACCAAATTATTTACAGAAAAAATAACAAAAAAGACCGCAGGACGAAAATTCCTGCGGTCTCATCATACCAAGGTATAGGTTTATCAGGCGTTCCGGATGATTTCCGCCATCTGCGCCATCTTGGAGACGGCAGAGCGGTAGAGGGCCATCTGGTTGCGGGTCCGGACGAGGTTGTGCTCCGGATAGCGGATCTTGTAGTACGTATCGCCGTTGATGTAGTCCGCGAGGAAACGTACAGCCTGCATGTAAGGGAACAGACAGGCGGCATAAGGCAGGTTCTCCTTCTCGACGGGGGTCAGGAAGCTGCCCGCGCCCTCCAGATATCCGGAGGCGAAGGCCTCGAAGATGTCCATCCGGAAGTCGACCTTGTCCAGTTCCGGGGAATCCTCGGCGACCGGGTTGGCGGCCGTCCGGAGGAAGTCTCCGAAGTCCGAGAACACGAAGGAAGGCATCACGGTGTCGAGGTCGATCACGCACAGGATGTTGCCTTTGTCGTCAAAGAGCATGTTGTTGACCTTTGTGTCGCAGTGGCAGATCCGCTTGGGAAGGATTCCCTCGCGGTGCATCCGCTCCGCCTTGCACATCTCCTCCTCGTGCTCCTGGATCTCAGCGACGAGGGCCTGCACTTCGGGGTCGGCCATCCGGCCCGCCTTGTCGGCGGCCACGGCCTCCCGGAGCTGCCGGGCGCGGAGTTCCATGTTGTGGAAATCCGGGATCGTCTCGCCCAGGTTGGCGGGAATATCCGACAGCATGGCTTCGAACTGCCCGAACGCAAACCCGGCATAGCGGGAATACTCCGGATTGACGAGTTCGTACGTATAGGCGTCCTTGATAAACACCGAAACCCGCCAGTAGGCCTCTCCGTCGGTCCAGTAGGATTTCCCGGTCTCGGGGCAGGGGAGGAAGCGGAGGACCTTGCGGTTGATGTCGGTCTCGCCCGCCTCAATGAGTTTGCCGCGGATATGGCGCGTGACGCAGTCGATGTTGTGCTGCAGCAGGTCGACGTCCTGGAAGATGGCGTTGTTGATGCGCTGCAGGACATAATTGTCAGCTCCGTCGGTGCGTACGAGGAGCGTATCGTTGATCAAGCCGTTTCCGAGCGGCTTAATCTCCGTCACCTTGCCCTCGAGGGCAAAGTGACGGAGAATATCCAGATATTGATCCATTATAGGGATAGCTATTTCTCGATGGTGATGGTGAGCGGGGTGGACTTGAGGTTCGAGGCACTCTTGTTGCCCCAGCTGAAGCATTTAATGACTCCCTTGTTAACTCCCATGTCGGCCCGGGGAACCCGCATTTCCGTTTCGATGTATGTCTTGGCTTCATTGAACCTGCCTTCGCAGATCAAGTTGTTGAAACAGTTCTCGGGGTATCCGTCACCTGACAGACTGGCCTTGCCAAATACCGGAGCTTCCGCAGATCCCAGGAACGGGTATACAAACATCCATGCATCCAAACCGGGGATTTCATTGCCGTTCGCACCGCCCTCAAGGGTCGTAGACGCATTATTGTCCAGATCCAGGCAGAAGTAGTAATACCCTGCTTCAACACCCCACAGGGCATCATTCCAGTTCCGTTTGTTGTAGAAATAGATGTAGTCATCGTCATAGGTGACCTTGAAGGCCTGAAGATAGCTTTCCGGATCGCTGAGGCCTTCGATGGCGGCCCAGTCCTTCATATCACCGTCGATTGTGATGCCACCCACCTTCGTGTAGCCGGCCTTCTTGATGACGGCTTTCTCGGGATTGGCACCCTTATTGGGCAGGAATCCGATGCAGTTATAGCCATCATCGGCAATGTCAAGCCCAAGGGAGAACACGTCGGCCAGGCCTCCGGGGAAGTCGGTGTAGTCCATGCTTAATTCATAGAGAATACCGTCGCCTGCGCTCTTGAATACAGGGGAGTACCCTGAATCCTCAGTACCCCATACAGTTCCGGGTTTTGTTTTATAGAGTTTGGAGCTGTACTCAACGAACGAGCCGCCCTCGGCAATCTTGCCTTCGGTCGCATAGTCGATATCCAGGTCGCCCCATTTATCGGAATAGCCGCCATCCGAGTCGAAATTGCTGTTGAAATAGAGATGGAATCGGATCTTGGACTGAGCGAGCGCTTCATTGGAGAGTTCCAGCAGCAGATAGAGTTTGTCGGCGTAATAGACCATGGCGCTTACCAGGCCGGTCTTTTCGGCAGACGGTGAACCTTCGATCGTCACGACATCCTTGGGATCGAGTTCATCCCAGTCGGCAGCGTCGCCGTCGATGACGATGTTCACGGGAGAGGCCTCTTCCGTCGTATAACTCAACGTCAGTGTCTGGGCAAGATCGACGCCGGAGAGCGTCGCCTTGACAACAACTTTGTAGGTCTTACCCGGAGACAGTGCCGACAGGTCAAGAGAGAGTTGCCCGGAGGCCTCTGTCTGGCCCTTCAGAATCGTCAGTGTAGGGAACAAGACCATGTCTGCGGTAACCGTAGCCCCTTCGCCCAAGGCAAGCGGGATGGTAACGTCAGCCGGTACGGGGGCGGATGCAATTACCTTGACAGTCGCAGTGGCTTCTTCGCTAAAAGCTTTGTCGCCG
>JAEEGL016253570.1_pt1 | contig 13041 bp, 11 predicted proteins | sample 9134231 | NCBI WGS metagenome assembly JAEEGL01 (sample SAMN16246548, study PRJNA631951) | gut metagenome | biome: gut microbiome; feature: rumen; material: fiber-attached | host: Bos | place: Iran: Karaj | collected 2018-10 | reverse complement strand
GATCTCATCCAGGCTACGATAGATGAGCGGCTCCTCGGTGCACCAGCCGCGGATTCCCTTGACTTCCGGGTGATCCGGATCGCCGATAATAATGAGCCGTCTTTCCTTTTCGTCTCTAACGAGCCGGTGGATCTTTTTCACGAAAGGACAGGTCGCGTCGATGACGCGAAACGTACGCGCTCTCAGCGCGGCCTCCTCCGCCTCACTGATCCCGTGCGCCCGGATCACGACCGTCGCTCCCTCCGGGATCTCGTCCATCGAGTCCACGGCAAAAACGCCCTTCTTTTCCAGATCCGCGATCGCCTGATGGTTATGGATCAGCGGGCCGTAAGTATAGACCCGGCCCTGCTCTTCCTCGGCGGCCTTCTCGGAGATCGTGATCGCGTTGCGAACGCCAAAGCAAAAGCCAGCCGTCTTCGCTATCCTGATCATTTTCTTTTCGCTTCTCCGATCATGGCGCAGATCGTATCGATTACCTCCTCGAGCGTCATTTCCGTTGTATCGAGGAGTAAGGCATCCTCTGCCTGCTTCAGCGGCGCGATCGCGCGGTGAGAATCGCGGTAATCGCGTTCCCTGATCTCCGCTTCGATCTGCTTCAGATCCGCGCTCGTATCGCCTGCCGCGACCATCTCGCGGTAGCGGCGTCTCGCCCTTTCTTCCGCGGAGGCGGTGAGAAAGATCTTCAGGTCCGCGTGAGGCAGTACGACCGTACCGATGTCGCGGCCGTCCATGATCACGCTGTAATCCTCCGCGACCTGCCGCTGGATCGCCAGCAGCTTGGTCCTTACACATCCGTGGACACCGACCTTGCTCGCGCCCTGCCCTACTTCCGGCGTGCGGATGTAAGGCGTCACATCCACGCCTTCCACGGAGACGACCTGCTTATGGTCGATATAGTCAACACGCACGTTTAGATCCCCGATCACAGGCTCGATCGCCGCTTCATCCGAGGGATCGATCCCACGCTGGATCAGCGCATAGGCGACCGCGCGGAACATCGCGCCCGTATCCACATACTGCATGCCCTCGCGCCCCGCAACGGCCTTTGCCACTGAACTTTTCCCCGCTCCGCCGGGTCCGTCGATCGCTACACAAAACATCGTCTTGTCTCCTTTTTTATTTCTCCATCGATCCTGCCGCCGTGTCCAGCTCCGCGAACGCTGCCGCGCCGCTCCCGGCTGCCCAGCCGGTCGAAAACGCGATCTGCAGGTTGAAGCCGCCGGTCAATCCGTCCACGTCCAGCAGTTCCCCGGCCATAAACAGTCCGGGGATCGTTTTGACCATCATGGTCTGCGGGTCGATCTCCTTGACATCCACACCGCCCATCGTGACGATCGCTTCTTCGATCGGTCTCGTTCCGGTCAGATGAAGCGTCAGATCCTTCAGTAGTCTGCCGATGCGCTGTCGCTCCTCCTTTGTCAGATCGCCCGCCTTTTTGGCCGGGTCGACCATCGAAAGCCTGACGAAGACCGGAATCAGCTTTCTCGGCAGCAGTTCATCGAGTGCGTTGCGGTAGTCTTTCACCGCGTGCTCGGAAAACTCCCGCTGCAGCCGCCGGTCGAGCTCCTCTTCGCCGAGCGCCGGCTTCAGGTCGATATGCAATACCAGATCGGCCTGTTCATAGCTCAGCTTTTTCTTGCGAAGCCATGCCTGCATCCGAGAGGCTCCGGTCAGGATCACTGGCCCGCTTACGCCGAAATGCGTAAACAGCATCTCGCCGAAATCTTCAAATAAAGGCTTCGCTTTGCCTCCACCCGTAATGCGCACCGCGATATTGCGAAGCGACAGCCCCATCAGTTCACTGCACCAGGCTTCTTTCACGGTAAAAGGGATCAGGCTAGGCCTGAGGTCTGTCACGTGCAGCCCCAGCTTTTCAGCCATCCTGTGTCCGTCTCCGGTCGAACCGGTCGAAGGATAGCTCATTCCGCCGGTCGCAAGCACCACGCTTTTCGCGCTCAGTGCTTCGCGCTCTGTCTTGACGACAAAGAGCCCGGTTTCGATCGGTTTCAGCTCCTTTACCGTCTCACCCGTCCTAAGCTCCACCTTCCGGCTTTTCACATACTTCAGCAGCGCGTCCACGATATCGAAAGAACGGTCCGATACCGGAAACACACGCTCGCCTCTTTCCACCTTCAGCGCGGTGCCCTGATCGGTGATCAGTTTTCTAAGCTCCGTGCTGCCAAAGCGGCTCAGCGCCGAATAAAGAAAGCGCGGGTTGGTGACAAGGTTCGCCATGAAGGTGACCGGCTCCGCCGCGTTGGTCACGTTGCAGCGCCCTTTTCCCGTTATGACGATCTTTCGTCCGACCTTGTCGTTTTTCTCGATGAGCAGCACCTTCGCACCGTCTTCCGCTGCCTTACCGGCCGCGAGAAGGCCTGCCGCGCCGCCGCCCACCACGATCACATCATATATCATGACAGCAACTTTCCGAAGGTATCGTCATCGTCTCCGGCTTTTTCGTAGACGTCGTACTCCTTCCAGATATTCTCCAGCGTTGTCAGATTGCGCTCGACGTCGCTCTGCTTTTCCATGCTCAGCGCCACGATCAGTGCGTTTACCAGGCTCATCGGTCCGACAAGCGAATCCACGAACGAGATCATGCTGCTGTAGGCCTTCAGCACACAGTCCGCGGCTGCCGCGATCGGAGACTGATCATTATCCGTCAGCGCGATGACCGACGCCCCGCTCACATGCGCGTACTCCATGGCTTTCACGGTACGCTTGGAATAGCGCGGAAAACTGATGCCGATCATGACATCGTCCTTGCCGATGTTCAGGATCTGTTCGAACGTCTCGCTGATACTGTTGGTCAGCACCAGATGGACATTCGCAAAGAAAAGGTTCAGATAATAGCTCAGATACGAAGCCAGTGGCGCGGAGGAGCGAACGCCCAGCACATAGATATTGCGCGCATTCAGCATCAGGTCCACCGCCTGCTGGAACACCTTCTCATCCGCCAGCGCCAGCGTCTCGCGGATGTTCGCGATATCGCTCTGCATGACCGAGTTCACAAGATGATCCTCGTTCAGTTGCGAACGGGATACCTCCATACGCTGCAGTGCCGTCAGACGGGTCCGGATCGTCTCCTCCATCGCCCGCTGCATGCCGGGGTACCCATCGTACCCGAGGCCGCTGGCAAATCGAACGACCGTCGACTCCGAGACGCCGACGATCTCGCCCATCCGGGCTGCCGTCAGGTAGACTGCCTTCTCATAATGATCCGTTATGTAATCGGCCAGCCGCTTCTGCCCTTTGCTCAGGCGCGGATAGGCCTCGTGGATCCGGATCAGTACGTCGTCCTGCTTTCCCTTCATGTTTCTTCCTCACAGCTGATCATTCTTCAGCTTTTCTACTTCCGCGTCGGAAAGGATCCGATAGCTGCCCTCTTTCAGGTTTCCCAGCTTCAGGCTTCCTTCCTGGATCCGTTTCAATCTCAGTACCGGAAAGCCCACCGCTGCCGCCATACGGCGTACCTGATGATTCTTGCCCTCCGATATCGTAATATCCACTTTCGTATTGCCGCCCTTGACCGACAGCACGTTTACCTTGGCAGGCTCCGTCTTGTAGCCGTCATCGAGCACCACGCCGCTCTCGAGCGTCTTGAGTGCGTCACGCGTCATTTCCCCGCTCAAGAGCGCCCGGTAGACCTTTTCCACCCGGTGACCCGGATGTGTCAAATGATAAGCCAGATCGCCGTCATTCGTCAAAAGCAGCAGACCGGTCGTCTGGTAATCGAGCCGTCCCACCGGGTACAGTCTCACGCCCGGCATATCGATCAGCTGGGTCACATCGGGCCGGTGAAACTGATCGCGGCTCGTCGTCACATAGCCGGCAGGCTTGTTGAGCATTACCGTAGTCAACGGCTGGGTCCTCTTCAGCACCCGGCCGCGGAAAAAGACCTCGTCTTTTTCGGGATCGATCTTCGTTCCCAGCTCGGTCACGGTCTCCCCGTTGACCTTGACAAGACCGCCGGCGATCCATTCCTCGCACTTTCTGCGGGAACCTACGCCGCACTCGGCCATATATTTCTGTAAACGCTCTTCCACGTTTAGTCCTCCGTCTTTTCCGCTACGTCATCCATTTCCAGCGTCTGCTGCAGGCTTTCTGTCTCCTCTTCGACTTCCTCGGGGGAATGCGCCGAATCCGGCAGGTGCGGCAGATCCGACACGCGCTCGATCCTGAATGCCTTCAGGAAAGCATCGCTGGTCTTCAGAAGGACCGGACGCCCCGGTGCTTTCACACGACCCGCCTCCTCCACAAGGCCCATCTGGATCAGCCTTGCGACGACGGCGTCGCTGGCTACACCTCGAATATCACTGATCTCCTGGCGCGTCACCGGCTGGCGGTAGGTAATGATCGCCAACGTCTCCAGCTGTGTGTCGGTCAGCTTGATCTCGGCCTGCTGCTTGTAGAGCTGTTCAATGTCCGAATAGTAAAGCGGACTCGTCGACATCTGGAACCGATCTTCCAGACGCAGGATGCGGATCCCGCTGTTTTCCTCCTCCAGCTCCGCCTTCAGCTGCAGCGTCAGTCTTTCGCAGTCTTCGCGGCTCAGCCCCAGGACTTTGCTCATATCTTTCAGGCTCACCGGTTCGCCGGAGGCAAACAACAGGGCTCTGATTACTTCAATCTCCCGTCTCGGGCAGCGTTTCTCCAATTTCTTTTTCCTCTTCCGTTTTTACTTTGGCAACGATATCGCCGAACATCACGTCCTGCGAGAGGGCGATCTCGTTCATGCGTGAAAGCTCCAGCATCGCCATGAAATACGTGATCGTTTCATCCTTGGAATGGCTTTCTTTCCGCAGATCATAGAAGCTCACGGTCTCCACCAGCATCAGCTGCTCCTGCAGCTGACGGATCTTGTCGGAGACACGGTAGTGATCCCGCGGTACCGAGCGGAAATTCTTGCGCCGCTCATCGATGCTTTCCGCCTTGCTCAGCATCAGCCGAAGGTAGAGTGTATAGAACTCTTCCAGATCCTGATCCGCCAGAAGCTTGTCCGGCGGCGGCACCGGCCTTTTTCCGCGGATCACTTCCGGTGTGCGGGTCAGGATGCCCTCGCCCGCCGGGCGGATCAGCGGCCGCATTGCCTTTGCGGCTTCCTTGTACTGTTTATAAAGAAGGAGGCGCCTGATCAGTTCTGCCTCCTCGTCCTCCTGATCGGATTCCTCCATTTCGGCGGAGGGGAGAAGCTTTTTTGCCTTAATGTTAATGAGGGTCGCCGCCATCAGGATAAACTCACTGGCGAACTCCATGTTCATCTCGTCCCAGGTCTTCAGCACCTCGAGATACTGCCTCGTGATCTCCAGGATCGGGATGTCGTAGATATCCACTTTATTCTTCTCGATCAGGTGAAGGAGAAGGTCGAGCGGACCCTCGAACGAAGGCAATCTAACCTGCCATGTTTCCATTAATTTTCATTGCTTTCTGTTGGATTTCGGTTAAGAAGGCAGGAATCAGAACAGACTTCCTACCTGCAGGATCCCTTCCGCCAGATCCTGGCGGTACAGGGGATCGCCGGGCACCAGGCTGTTATAGTCGACGCCGTCGCTCCCTGCCTTGGCGGTCGAATGGATATACAGCCTGCGGTCGCCGCCCAGATACATCGCCACGTGACCTTTGAAGAACAGCAGGTCACCGGGTTTGATCCGCGAGGGCAGGATCTCATGCATGCCGTAGCCCTCCTTGATTTCGGCGTCACGGTAGATCGCGGCGCCGCAGATCAGGTAAGCCATCGAACACAGTCCGGAACAGTCGATACCCTGCGGGCTCTTGCCGCCCCAGCGGTAATGGGTGCCTTCGTAGAGCTTCGCGGCCATACATACGCCCTGGCGAAACTCTCTTTCCGGCGTTTCCGGTTTGCCGAATGAGATCGGCATGTAAGACATCAGATACGAGGTCTTCGTATAGCCAAGTCTTCCGTCCGCGAGTCTCACGCAGACCCAGCCTTCCTTCAGATTCCGGTTGTAGGCATCGCCCGCCATGACGAGCACGGACCCGAGCGGCATGGTCTTCAGGATCTCCGAAGCCACCTCGGTCTTGGAGAGCACGTCGATCTGGCGGCGCTGCACCCTGACCTTTTCCAGGTTCTCCGGCCATTCACCGAGGACGAGCCCTTTTTTCTCCACCCAGCCTTCGTAGCCGTACTCCATCGAGATCAGGGCATATTCATCCTTTTCCTCCAGGATCTCGCAGCTCATACCGTACAGGCCTTCGTCGATGACGACCTGATGGGGCACGGGTTTGCCGTAAAGCGGCAGGATCCCTTCGCCGATCAATGCTTGACGTCCGTTTTTCATGGGTCGATCCCCTCCCCGGAGATTAGTCTTCAAAACACGGTACCGAATCGATGCCGATACCGGGGGTATCATTCAAAACAATGGTGCCGGCGTTGAACTCAGGACCGCCAACGTAAGGATCGATGCTGCAAAGGCCCGGTCCATCCAGGTCTGCCCGGTTGATGATCCCCTTCGCGCCTGCCAGATGCGCACCGGCCGAGACGGAAATCTTACTCGCGAGCATGCAGCCCATCATGCAGGGCACGTTGTAGATCTCGCCGATCGCCGCGATCTTCAAAGCCTCATAGATGCCGCCGGTCTTCATCAGCTTGATGTTGATCAGGTCCGCCGCGCGGCTTCTGATAATGTCGATGGCATCCTCCGGCGAGAATACGCTCTCGTCCGCAAGGATCGGGGTCGCAGTATTCGCCGTCACATAGATCATGCCGTCCTTGTCGTGTGCCGAGACCGGCTGCTCCACGAGATCGATGTTCAGGTCCAGATCTTCCAGTCTGCGGATGATGCGGACCGCGTCCTTCGCGCTCCAGCCCTGGTTCGCGTCCACGCGGATCTCTTTGTCCGGTCCGATCGCGTCGCGGATCGCCTTGATCCGCTCCACGTCCTTGATCCCTTCCTTGCCGACCTTCACCTTCAGGATCCGGTAACCGTCCTCGACCGCTTTGATCGAGTCCTGAACCATCTTGTCGATCGTATCGACACTGATCGTAATGTCAGTCTCGACCTCACGGCTGTTTCCGCCAAGGACCTTATAGAGAGGCTTGCCCAGCGTCTTGGCATAGAGATCGTACAAGGCGAGATCCACCGCGGCTTTTGCCGAAGTATTTTTCAGGATGCAGGTCCGCAGCTTGCGGGAGACACCGTCGATATCCTCGATGTCCATCCCGATAAGGGAAGGCGCGATGACCTCCTCGATGGCGCCGCGGATCGACGGTTTGATATCGCCGGTGATGACCGCGGTAGGTGCCGCCTCGCCGAAGCCGCACAGATCGTTTTCGCCTACGACCCTGACGATGATGTCATCCACATGTGTCGCGGTCCGAAGGGAGGTCTTAAACGGGGTTACCAGCGGGATCTGCATCTCGCCGATGTCGATGCGCTTGATTCTCATTTTCCATACTCCTTCGCCAGTTTCGCGAATCCCTCGAGAGAATGATCCACCGTCGCCTCGGACACGCAGAAGGCCAGCCGGAAATAGCCGGGACCGGCAAACGTGGAGCCGGGAACGATGAGGATGCGGTGACGTTTTGCCGCGGCGCAGAAGGCTTTATCGTCCGCCTCCAGCGCTTTGGGGAACATATAGAACGCGCCCTCGGGCTCCCGCATTTCGTAGCCCATGGCGGTCAGCTCTTTATACAGAACTTCCTTGTTGCGGATGTACAGGCTCATATCGCCCACCTCATCCACGCAGTGGCCGATCACCTTCTGGAACAGGGACGGCGCGTTGACAAAGCCGAGGATCCGGTTTGCGACTCCCGCGGCTCCGATCACCGCCGCCGCATCCTCCATGGCAGGATTCACGACCAGATATCCGATCCGCTCACCCGGCAGTGAAAGTGATTTGCTGTAGGAATAGCCGACAAAGGTATTTTCGTAGTAGCGAGGCAGATAAGGAACTGTATGGTCGCCGAACACGATCTCCCGGTACGGCTCGTCGGAGATCAGGTAGATCGCGTGACCAAAGGCTGCCTCCTTGCGCCGCAAAAGATCTGCCAGCGCCCGGATCTCTGTCTCGGAATAGATCACGCCCGTCGGGTTGTTTGGGCTGTTGATAATGACCGCCTTGGTCTTTTCCGTGATCAGGCGTTCCATCGCTTCGAGATTCAGACCGAAGTCCGGGAGCTTCGCGGGGGTTACCACCGGCACACCGTCAAAACTGCTGATGTAATTATTATATTCACCGAAGTAAGGCGCCTGCAGGAGCACCTCTTCGCCCGGGTTCAGGATCGTTTTGAGCGCGACGTTCAGCGAACCGGCAGCCCCGACGGTCATGATAAGGTTCTCCCTCGTCAGGTCCATGCCGAACCGGCGGTTCAGACTTTCCGCCAGACGATCACGCACGTCCTCGTAGCCGACATTGCTCATATAGCCGTGAAGCGCCACCGGATCGGTCTGTTCGAGGATCTCGATGGCCGCCTTGCGGATCGACTCCGGAGCGGGCGTGTTCGGATTGCCCAGAGAGAAATCATACACATTTTCCTTGCCGTACTTAGCCGCCATGAGCTTGCTTTCTTCAAACATGGCACGGATCGCCGATCCGTTTTTGGCCAGCAGCTGCATTTTCTCCGAAATCATTTTGTCTTTTCCTTTCTCCGCTCTGTTTCCGGGTGCTTAAACCGTCGCTTCCGAAGCCAAAATGAGAGCGCTTCTCTCGTGGATCTTGATCGCGGTTCCTGTTATCGTGCGGAAAGGTTTCGCGGAAGCTTTGCTATCATCAGCCAGCACATTCCAGGAAACCGAGCTGCTTCCATCCTTCAGGAGCTCGATCTCGCGCTCCTCGCCGGCCGCGTTGAAAAACAGCAGCATCCACCGCGGTTCTCCTGCTTTCTTCCCCGGGATCGCGTAGCCGACGACCTGATCCTCCGCCACAAGGAAGCGAATGCTTCCGGCAGCTCGCCCGGTCTCGTCGGTAAAGGGTGAGAAGGCGCGCCGGATCTCCAGCAGGCCTTTGTAATAATCGTTCAATTCACTGAAAACTTCAAGGCGTGACCATCTGATATCGTTCACATGGGAATCGGAGTTGTAGCTGTTGCCATCGCCGTACTTGGTTCTAGCGAACTCCTCGCCGCTCTGGAAAAACGGAATGCCCTGCGAGGTGATGACCATCGCCGCCGCGAGCTTGTTGACCGCTACGCGGATCATCTCCGGCTGGTCGAAGCCGGAACCGTCCGAGTCCACGGTCAGCGTCAGCTTGTCCCAAAGCGTATGGTTGTCGTGGCTGCTGACATAGGTGATCGTGCGGGTGGGTGGCATGGAGCCGTCCGCCTCCCAGTGAGCGCGGATCGCGCTTTTCACCTGTTCCTCCAGCCCCTTAGCCCCGCTGACGAATCCTTTCTCCGCCTTGTGGAAAACGGAACCCTTCAGGCAATCTCTGGTCCGGTCGCTGAAGACCGCCACATTTTTGGGCAGTTCCTTGAGATGACCCATGTCGGCGGGATGCTTTTCCGCCGGCAGCGCTACGGGAAGCGCCGCCCAGGGCTCACCGTAAAGGATATAGTCCTTTCCTGTTCCGAGATGCGCGAGCATGCGCTCGATCTCCCACATCGTATCGACATCGTGGATCCCCATGAGATCAAAACGGAAGCCGTCGATATGGTATTCCTCCGCCCAGTAGCGGATCGAATCCAGCATGAAAAGGCGCATCATGCTGCGCTCCGAGGCTGTCTCGTTGCCGCAGGCGCTGGCGTTGCCCATCCTGCCGTCCGGCAGTGCGCGGTGGTAGTAATAAGGCATGATCTTCTCGAACCAGGATGCCTCGGTATAGTAGGTATGGTTATAAACGACGTCCATGATCACGCCGATCCCGGCCTTGTGAAGTCGCAGAATGGCTTCCTTCAGCTCGCGGATCCGAACAGCGCCGTGGAACGGATCGGTCGAGAAGGATCCCTCCGGCACGTTATAGTTCAGCGGATCATAGCCCCAGTTGTAGCTTTCGGTAGGAACGGTCTCGTCGACCGTCGCGTAGTCCTGGATCGGGAGCAGGTGCACATGCGTCACACCAAGCTCCAGCAGATGGTCGACGCCGGTCGCGATCTTTCCCTCGCCTCTCAGCGTCGTACCGCGCTGTCCGAAAGCCTGATACGTGCCGCGAGGCGTCATGCCGGAGTCCCGGCTGTGCGAGAAATCCTTCACATGCGTTTCCCAGATCACAGACTTGGTGGCAGGCCCCTTAAAGCGGTAATTATCCTCTCCCCAGCCTTCCGGATCGGTCGCCGCCAGATCCGTCACCATGGAACGGAAGCCGTTGGCACCCGCCGCCCTCGCGTAAGGATCGGCTGTTTCCGTCACGGTTCCGTCGATATCGATAAGGAAGGTATAGTAAACATTCGCCCAATCGCCGCTCTTTTCGACCGTCCAAACACCCGGTGCCTCGGGATCCTCTTCCATCGGATACTCGCCGAAAAAGAGCGCGCCTTCCTCCAGATCCGTTCCGGTCTTATACAGCGCCAGAGAAACATAACGCGCAGCCGGGGACCAGAGCTTAAAGACCGTCTTCTTAGGGGAATATACGGCGCCGAGGTCTTTCCCGTAATAAGTATAGACCGATTCAAACTGCGCGGACTCATAGAGTTCCGTCAGGGCCTGAACCGAATCGTACTTGTTTTCGCCGATGCGGACATAGCTGTCATTTCCGAATATCAATTTGATTCTTTCTCCTTCAGCAAGCGGTACAATGTCGGGTCGACATGGTAGGTCTTGATGGCTTCTTCGGCACGGGAAAGCGCGGCTTGTGCCCGTTCGCTTTCCGCGGGATCCTTCTCACCGGCGCCGGTTTTGGACCCATCGCGCCGGATCCCTCGGATCAGCACGTTTTTCGGAGAATGCGCGAAATCCACAAACTCCAGTACGTCGACCCGATACCCCTTCCACTCCAGAAGATCCGCTCGGATCGAATCGGTCAGAAGCGCCGCAAAACGGTCCTTCAAAAGCCCGTATTCCGAAAGCGTCCCCAGAGATCTTTTATCGATCTGATGATTAAGCTCATGCTGGCAGCACGGAACCGAATAAATCCGCTTCGTGCCCCAGGCGATCGCGTTATATAAAGCAAAGTCCGTCGCGGTATCGCACGCATGCAGGCTGATCACGAGATCCACCGGGAAGGAGGGCTCGTATCCGTTGATGTCACCCACCTCGAAGTGAAGATCGTCGTAATGATTTCGCTCTGCGATCCGATTGCACTTTTCGATCACCGCCTCCTTCAGATCCAGCCCGATCATGCGGACCCGGATCCCCCGGACTCTGGTGAGATAATCATATAAAACAAAGGTCAGATAGGACTTGCCGCAGCCGAAATCCACCACATTCAGGTGCTTCACGCCGGGTTCGATCCCCTCATCGATCAACTCTACGAAACGGTTGATCTGCTTGTATTTATCATATTTGGAAGAGACGACCTTGCCGTCCTTCGTCACGACACCGAGCTCCACCAGCGGCAGCGGGGCATCCTTTGCCTCGAGAAGATACCGCTTCTCCCGGTTCTGCCCCCGCACTTCCGCATCCTTCCGCAGCGGCTCGGCTTCGGAAAGAAGATCATCGGTGTCACAGGTCTCGCCTGCCCCGGCGATCGGCTTTTTCCGGTACAGGACCTTCCCTTTGCGCGATATCCGGATAAAGGAAGTATGCGTCGCGGTCCAGCCGTCGAGCTGCAGATAGGTTTCCGTCAAGAGCTGTATCAATGTCTCCGGCAGATCCTCCTCCGGAATATTCTGCTGGAAGGCCTGTTTCTCTGTGAAGCGCTCGATCTGGTACATCTTCTCGCCCCGGATCATGACCGGACGGATCATCGCCTTCCGGTATACCTCGTTTTTGTCTCTGGGGCTCGATAGGATCAGGCGCTCAATGCCCTGCCTGATCAGATCCGCCGCCGCTTCCCGAATTTCCATGGATCTAACCTCAAAAAATATCAGATACTCATCCCGCGCCAAGGTCAAACATCTCGTCAAGGCGCACCAACAGTGATATTCCGCATATCTGGCCGATTATACCATACCCCCACTTTCATTTCAAGGAAGAGTCTTGACAAAGGCAGGAAAACAGGTTATTATAGTGAAGCGTTTCGCAAAGGGGCATAGTTCAATGGTAGAACAGCGGTCTCCAAAACCGTCGATACGAGTTCGACTCTTGTTGCCCCTGTATTTTTTTGTCTTTTTTCAAAACGTAAAAACCCCGAAGGGTATACCTTCGGGGTTTTTGTTTGCCTTATGTTTGGTACCTGCCTGCCGCAGACACGCTCATCTCAGCGTGAAGCAGTAGATCATGCTGCCGCGGGTGCCGACGACCACCTTGTCGCCCCAGACAGCCGGAGATGCCTCTACGAGCCATCCCGCGGAGATCCGGTCGACCTCTTCACCGGTCACACCGTCGATCATGATGCCGGCGCCGACGGAGTCGAACACGATAATATAGCCGTGGCCGTTCTCGTCATAGACACAGAGCGGGGAGCTCCAGGTGTAGTTGTCCATCTCGTAGCACCACTTCTCTTCACCGGTCTCGGTGTCGAGCGCTACCAGCTTGCCGATGTAGAAACCTTCGCAGCGCGCGATCGTATAGAAGATCGTGTCTTCCAGATCGGTGCCGACCCGTCCCAGTGCCGGAGAAGACTGCACGCCGCCGGAGATATCGGTGATCGTGTAGCAGTCGTATTCGGTCTGCCAGATGATCTCGCCGGTGATCGCGTCCAGCTTGTAGATCGGGATCATGCCGTTCGCGTAATAATCCTGCGTCCAGTGCAGACTCGGCGCGGTATAGAGGTATCCGCGGCCGGTCGTCTCGTCAAACTCAAAGACCGGAGTCGAGTTGGAGTCATCGAGCGTATCCTGCACCCAGATGAGTTCCATCGTGTTCAGGTCGAAGCAGAAGAAGTAACCGGTATTGTCGGAGACATAGCCGTAATGGTCGAAGCAGACGATACTGCCTTCCATTCCGTAATAAGTGTCGCGGCTTCGCTGTGAATCATAGCGGGCCTTGACGGTCTCCGGTTCAACACTGATCGTGCCGGCGGTCTGGTTATACTGGGTGTTCAGCT
>JAEEGL014264387.1_pt1 | contig 13041 bp, 7 predicted proteins | sample 9134231 | NCBI WGS metagenome assembly JAEEGL01 (sample SAMN16246548, study PRJNA631951) | gut metagenome | biome: gut microbiome; feature: rumen; material: fiber-attached | host: Bos | place: Iran: Karaj | collected 2018-10 | reverse complement strand
TCCTCGATGGTGGCGTTCATCTCCTCCATCTTGGCATTGAGCTCGTCGTTGTCGTTGCCCTTCACCTCCATAGCCTTGATGCGGCTCTCGAGGCTCTTCTTCTCGATATCCAGCTTCTCCAGCTGTCCTTCAAGTTCGGCAACCTTGTTGGTGAGGTCGGATGCGCGGTTCTGAGCCTGCCTGCGGTTGGCCTCATTCACCTGCATCTTCTCCTTGCTCTCCTCAACGACAGCCTCGGCTTGCTCAACCTTCTTGATGAGCTCTTCCCTCTCCTTCTTCCAGGAACCCTTGAGCATGTCTATCACTGCCAAGGTGTGGTCATTCATCAGCTTGACGGCCTTGTCGGCAAACTCGGCGTCGATGGCGTATTCTTCATGCTCGTCGACCTGGATCTGCACGTCTTCCTGGACGTGTTCCCTATCGGTCACATTCTTATCCTTGCTGAAGGGGTTCACAAACGACGTGGTCTGGCCGAAGACATCGTATTCATCCTCGGAGCCACCAAATGCGCTCTTAATTGATTTGAAAAAAGACATAATTCCTTCTCTTTTAAGTTTGGTTTGTTTCTGTTGTTATCTTTTCGCTGTCCGCCAAGCCCGAAAATGCCCTAAAAAACCTCATGCAATACTTTAGATTTTATCAATCAACAAAGTGTAAAACAATTTGTTAAGCATCGGATAGACGGTGGATGAACTCAGCGGCAAAGCCGCCCATATCGTCTCCAGTCGGTAAAATTACGATGAATTTTTCTAATACAGACCAAAAATTCAAATTATTTTCAAAATTTGGACTGATTATTTATTTACATGCACCTTATAATGAAGACTAAAAAGGCTGTGCTGTAATTTGATACACAGCACAGCCTCAAGCAACTCTTTAAGTTTGTTACTTTTTATTTGCCGTTTTATTTGCCGTAGAACGCGTGCGTGCAGTACGTTTTCTCGCGCCTCCCTTCGAGAGGTTGGCCTCGTCGGCAACGATGGCGCGGCAGTCTTCCAGAGTGAGAGATTCGGCATCCTTGCCCTTGGGAATCTTCACATTCTGCTTCTTGTAGACGATATAGGGTCCATACCTGCCGTTCAGCACCATGAGTTCGGGTTCCTCTTCAAAGGTCTTGAGCACCTTCTTGGCCTCATTCTCACGCTGTGCCTTAATGAGGTCGATGGCCTCCTCGAGGGTGATGGCCGTCGGCGACATCTCCTTGGGGATGGAAGCATACTTGCCGTTGTGCTTCACGTAGGGTCCGTAATGGCCCACACCGATGGTGACCTTGTCGCCCTCGAAGTCGCCCAAGTAGCGCGGCAGATCAAAGAGCTTGAGTGCCTCCTCGAGAGTGAGCGTCTCGATGCTCTGGCCATGCTGGAGCGATGCAAAACGAGGCTTGACATCATTGTCGGCAGTGCCCATCTGCACCAGGGGTCCGTAACGACCGATCTTGACCATGACAGGCAGTCCGGTCTTGGGATCGTTGCCCAGGAGACGCTCGCCCACCTTATGCTCCAGCCTGAGTGACGACACCTTGCTGATGCTGGGGTGGAAGCCCTCGTAGAAGTCAGCAATCTCCTTGTTCCAGACGACATTGCCCTTGGCCACCTCATCGAACTCATCCTCCACCTTGGCGGTAAAGTTATAGTCCATGATTGAGGGGAAATACTTCACGAGGAACTCGTTTACCACCATACCCACGTCGGTGGGAATGAGTTTGCCCTTCTCGACGCCATAGAGCTCATTCTTCTTGCCGGTGGTGATCTTGCCCTCCTTGAGAGTGATGACCTCATACTCACGCTTCTGTCCCTTGTCTTCACCCTTCTCGACGTAGTTGCGGTCCTGAATGGTTGAAATGATGGGAGCATAGGTAGAGGGTCGTCCGATGCCCAGCTCTTCCAAGCGGCGCACGAGCGAAGCCTCGGTGTAGCGGTTGGGCTGCTGAGTGAAGCGCTGCATCGCGTTCACCGACATCGCCTTGAGCTGATCGCCGTTGGCCAACGCGGGCAGAGTCTTCAGTTCAGGAGCAGCCATCGTGTTGTCGTCGGTGCTCTCGAAATAGACCTTGAGGAAACCGTCGAACTTCACTACCTCGCCCTCGGCAACAAAGTATTCCCTGCGTCCGGTGACGGTGATGTTTGCCGTCGTCTTCTCGAGTTCAGCATCGGCCATCTGAGAGGCAACAGTGCGCTTCCAGATCAGGTCGTAGAGCTTCTTCTCCTGTGGCGTGCCAGTGATGGTGTGGTTGCTGATATAGGTCGGGCGGATGGCCTCATGAGCCTCCTGAGCGCCCTTGCTGGTGGTGCGGTAATGTCTCACCTTGAGGTATTGCTCACCCACATTCTCCTTGATCTCCTTGCTGATGGCGTTCTGTGCGAGCTTGCTCAGGTTTACCGAGTCGGTACGCATATATGTAATAAGACCTTCCTCATATAGGCGCTGTGCCAGCCTCATGGTCTGCTTGACCGAGAGACCGAGCTTGCGAGCAGCTTCCTGCTGCAGCGTGCTGGTGGTAAAGGGAGGCGCAGGCGAACGCTTGAGCGGCTTAACCGTTACATCAGATACCTTGTACTCGGCCTTGCTGCAGTCCTCAAGGAATGCCAGCGCAGCGTCGTGGTCAGGCAGATGCTTGTTGAGGTCGGCCGAGAACTCGCCACCCTCGCCGGTCATGAACTGAGCCACGATGCGGTAATAAGGCTCGGATGTGAACGCCTTGATTTCCTTTTCACGCTCGGCAACGAGCCTCACTGCCACGCTCTGAACCCTGCCAGCCGAAAGGCCCGGCATGATTTTGCGCCAGAGCACGGGAGAGAGCTCAAATCCCACGATGCGGTCCAGCACACGCCTTGCCTGCTGTGCATCCACCAGGTTCAAGTCGATACTGCGGGGATTTTTAATAGCCTCAAGAATGGCAGGCTCGGTAATCTCGTGAAAGACGATACGCCTAGTATTCTCAGGGTTCAGTCCCAAGACCTCATAGAGGTGCCACGCAATGGCTTCTCCCTCACGGTCTTCATCACTTGCAAGCCACACAACATCGGCCTTATCGGCTTCAGCCTTGAGTTTCTTAACCTGCTCTTCCTTGTCCTCGGGGATTTCATAGAGGGGCTTGAATCCATTCTCCACGTCAATGCTGAAATCCTTCTTGTGCAGGTCCCTAATGTGACCGAAACTCGACATCACTTTATAGTCGCTGCCCAAGAACTTCTGGATGGTCTTAGCCTTGGCAGGTGACTCAACAATAACTAAGTTTTTTGCCATATTGTGTGAACTATTTTTGAAAATCGGCTGCAAAGGTAATTCAATAAATCGAAATAACGCATATCACCAATTGAGTTTTTTTGACTGTACACATCTTTTAATAATATATTATTAATGTAGAAACAAAACTATTGTTTTCGGTAGTGCAAGCATAATGGTCTGGAAAACAATAACAGAAGTGCGTCCTTACGGCATCACTGCCGAGGGGACGCACTTCCTCACATCAGGTTACTATATACTACTATTTCTTATCACTTGATCACCTTAACGGCGCTGGTGGTGCCGTCGGTGTAGGTGGTAACGACGATAGTCATACCGTTAGCCTCGGTCATCTCCTGACCAGCCAGGTTGAAGTAGCGTACACCAGCAACGGTCTTGCCGTTCATCATCTCGCTGATGCCGGTGAGAGGCTCGGGCTCAACAACGAACTCATAAGCAATCTGCTCGCTGGGGAGCTTACCGGGAGCTACGGCATAAGCCTCAACGCGGTGCTTACCGTCACCCTCAAAGGCCAAGCGCTCCTCATAAACAGCCCACTCAGTGTAGTCCTCAGCACCGGGATAGAGGATGCGGTAGTAGATAACGCTGCCCTCATCGGTGGGATTGATTTCAACAAAGTAAGCGTGGATACCGTCGGTGGTGTAGCCGTTGAAGACGGGAGCACCGGTCTTCTCGGTGGGATCAACGGGAGGAGTAACAGGCTCATCCTCACCCTTCACCTGGAACTTGTCCATGCAGAAGTAGGCTGCGGTATTCATACCATAGTCACCGACATCGGTAGAGTTCATGGTAAAGTAAACCGACTCCACTTCGCCCAGGCTGGACAGGTCAAAGAAAGTCCAGTCATTGAGAGCCTTGAGCTCGCCATTGGTAAACTCTACCAGGTTGATGCTAACGGTAGTCTCAGAGCCATCGGCAGCAACACCATGAGCAATCAGCTCAAAGTAGTCACCCTCGCCAAAGGGCTCGCCGAAACCGTCACCATGCTCGCAGCCATAATAGGGCCAGGGGTGATTGCAGACATAAACGCCAACGGGCTCAAAGGTTGTGTTACCATCCTTGTCCACGTACATGACCTGGTTGCTGGGACCCTCATAAGCCCAGCTGCTATAATAAGCCACAAAATAGGGCTGTGCGGGATCGGCAGTCACCGTGCCGTCGGCATTGATGACACAACCGCCACCAGCCATGCAGCCACCAAACATGGTGGTCCATCCAGCGCTGCTACCAGCCTGGCCATAGTCGGTCTGGTCACCACCGATAGCGGGGGTGAAACCGTACCAATAATATCAACCCCAAGAGGCGCCCTCACCGTCGATGAGGTGCGAGAGCATGAACTCACCGCTCTCAGCGCCAAATTCGAGCCAAGTATAATCCACATCGTTGTAGCACTCGGTCCAGACGTTGTTAGCACCATACTCAATCGTTGCAGGATTGATGGGCTTGTTCATGTCAAGTGTAATTACACCTGCCCAAGCGGCCGAAGCCATCAGAGCACTTGCTGCTAAAGTAAAAAATTTCTTCATGTCTTAATAGAATTTTAAAAGTTAAACATATATCAGATTTGTCCAGATAGCAGATTATTGATCAGCGTAGTAACATCCGAGATGTTGATGTTACCGCTAGCGTCAACGTCGGCAGCCCAAAGGTTGAGGCCTTCGGCATTGTCACTCAACAGATAGTTGATGAGATCAGTAACATCGGCAATATTCACCTTGCCGTCCATATTGACATCTCCCCTGAGCGCCTGGTTAACAACAACGGTGAATGAAGCCGTAGCCAAACGACCGTTGCTGTCGGTAATGACATTGACGGTGGTCTGGCCAGGAGACAGCGCCTCGATGTGAAGGTCAAGGCCGCTCACCCAGGCACTGGCGACCTGCGGGTCAGCACTCGTGGCCGTTGTTACTGCCAGGGCCGACCTGTTGTCAGGATCGTTCACGGCGCCTATCATATCTATCGTGCAGGTTTCACCCTGAACCAGTTGAGTGTCGGCCATGTACAGCATCGGGTCACTCACGTCAGGATAGACGGCCATGGCAGGGAACCAGTAGGCATCCTGCAGGCGCACCTGACGCTTGAGTTCCAGCGTATTGGCATCATAGAAGAGCACCCAGTTGTGATTGAAAATCTGGTAAGCATACATCGGTGCCGCCTCAAGGGTCTGTACCACGAGATCTCCCGTATGGGGATCGAAACTCAGTGCCGAAGCATAGAGACCTTGATGGTTGCGGGTACCGTCCCAGTTGATTTCCACTGCCTCGGGCAGGTCTATCAGATGGTCAATGAACTGCCTGGTTGTGAAGTCATAGCAACTGATGTAGTTCTGGAATTCGTCGTAGTTGAAATAAACGCGCTCATTCACAGGATCGGCGCAGACCACACAGGATCGCCAAGCACCCCATGAACTCATCGCACCGTGCATATCCCCCAGGTCGTGTACATCCTTTGCCTCCAGGGTCACAGGATCGATGCGAGTGAAGTTGGCCTCGTAGGGGCCACCGCTGTAGTCGTAGATCTCGCGGGAGTTATTGGCCACATAAAGATTGCCGCCGGCGGTAACAAAGACCGTGACAATGTTGGGGAACGGCAATGTGGTGACGAGTGCATCGGTAGCGGGATCAATCACGTGGAGTCCCTTGCCCTGCTGCACGGCAAACACATACTGGCCGAAGCGCACCATATCGCCGCACTGGTCACGATAGAGACTGTTGTAATCGCCCTTGGCACTCGACATGGTGCCGTCGATAGCGCCCGTAACACTCATCGTGGGCACGTCAATGACGAAGATGCCCGCACTGGTCGAAACGTAACCCTTGTCGGCTGTTACCCCGCAATAGGCTCGACCGTCATAGACGCTATCGGGAGATTCACCGAAGCGCAGGATGCTGCCCTGCTGCTTGAGCGTCGCAGCATCAAGCACTGCCAAACGCGACCCGACGGTGCTTCCCGAGACCTCGTTGCTATTGGCCTGCTTGCTGACGACAAACAGTTTATCTCCAAAGAGTTGTCCATACTGTGTGGTCACGCCCAACTTGGTGTCGGGGTTCACAAAAGCATAGACATTATACTCCATCTCATCGTAATCGTAATTATAATAGTTGATCGAGCCCTGGTTGGGACCGTAACGATCCTCGTTAATGAAGATGACGCCATTGGTGAAAGTGAAATCATCAGGACCTGGGCCGGGTTCATCGCCCTCGGCATCAGGGTGCAGATCCTCGGCACCGCACACCTCGGTTGATACCTCACCGAGCCAGCCGCAGTAGTCCAACTGAGCGCTATAGACCTTGATGAAATCAATGTGGTCGAGATTGGCAGGTCGTCCATCCTCGTCGATCGCCCAATCAATCATGAAACCAGGTTCCTGGCCATTAGGGAGATTGTCCACATAACCCTCACCGAAGAATGGCTGGAACCAGTTGTTACCATTACCGTTGCTCATGTCGATAGACGTGTTGGGCAACTTCGTGCCACGGAAGGTGAGCACCGTATCCTCAATCCATAGGGGCCAGTAGGGCTGAGTGTGGAAGGTATTGCGCCACACATAGCCACTGGTACTGTCAGGATTCTGGTCGTTGCTGGTCCAGCGGACGTACTCGACATCGCTGATGAAGCGCCAGCTGGCATGAGGCACACGCACCTTGTCTTCGTCAGGCTTATAATAGGTCACCTCAAAGTTGTGCTGAGAGCGGTCGTAGTCATTTCCCTTGATTTCATACCACTTGTCGCCGTCGCTGGGCACACCGTCGCCGTCCATATCCACGCCCACCATGATGATACCAGGCTCACAGCTGCCACCAGCCATGTCGGCTACAGCAGCACTCTGCATGGCGTTGCCATAGATTTTCACGTCATAGCCGTGCTTGTTGACCACAGGGTGGTCAAAGCCGAAAACGATGTAGCCACCATAACTGCCCAAGCTGACAGAGCCGCCCAACTTGCCGCAAAGGGCCGTCTCGAGTTGGGCATTGATGCTATCCTGGGTGTAACCAAGCTTGTAGGCCGGGAATACGTTAACGAACTGGCCCGGAGCCGGCATGAAGTCATACACATGGGCAATGTAGGGCGAATTGCCAGCGCTTGCCGACAAAGCCACCATAGCGGTTAATGCAAGTAATGATTTCTTCATATCACGTTGCGTTTGTTTGTTTCACATCCTGTTGTGAATCAAGCGACACGTTTGAAGCTGACAGTGGCCAGTAGGGACTTCAGGAAAATGGGCAGATTGCACTCTGCATCATCTTACTTCGCCAGGGTTCAAATGCCGCGTGAACCACGATAAATGGCCGTGTGGAGGCAGGTCTTCTGACTTCTCCCCCATCGACGTCGGCGCCTTCCCGGTGATGATGCAGACAAGTTGGATTGTATGCAACCAGTGGCATGCGTGCCGCGCGATGTGTTGCGGGGAGTTACAGCAGCGGGTACTGTCCAGGAGTTGCACCTGGTTCCCTTTTCATCCGCCCTACCTTTATAAATAGGGCTGAACCTCAACACGTTCAATTTGTTACTGCAAAGGTACAACTAATTCTTGATACAACAATACAAAATGATGATTTTGTCGCGGCGACGAGAAAAGGAAGACCATAAATACAACGGCATCCGTATCCTTCTCACTAAAGAACAACCGCAATAACTTGAACGACAGAATATATCATGCCGAGTTTGTTATTACAGTTATCTTTGTTATTACCCTAATCGCCGGTCAGCAGGATGTTGAGCAGTGCAGTCACGTCGGCGACAGCGACCCTGCCGTCACCATCGATGTCGCTGTACTCCGAGGAACCGTTTTTCATGATTTGGTCAATCAAGTCGGTGACATCGTTGATGTTTGTCACGCCATCGAGGTTCACGTCGCCATCAGCAGGGTCAATCGCCACAATTTCAGAGAACCGGTTCCATGGGGTTGCCGCCTTATAGGCCTCCACCGCATCAGCAGGAACCCTGAGAATTGCCCCGTCATAAAGATTATTGAACACATTGTCCTTGATACTAATCGGCTCTTTCACGAGACAGGTAACGACCTTCAGACTATCGCAACCGGCAAATGCCGATCCATTGATGGAGGCAACTGACTTACCGATGACGAGGCTCCTCAACCTGGTACATCCCTTGAAGGCACTCATCCCAATCTTTGTAACAGCGTCAGGAATGGAGACACGCGTCAGACTTGCACACAAGCCGAAGGCATTATTGTCAATGTTAGTGAGGGATTTGCCAAGGGACAACTCTTCCAACCCAGTATTCTCATAGAATGCCCACTGGGCGATAGAAGTGACAGCATCGGGAATAACTACCTTTTTCAATTCCGCACATTGATAGAAGGCGTAAGAATTAATCTTGGTGACGTTCTTGCCGATGACCAGATGCTTTACTCCTGTGCTCCTGGCAAAGCTGCTGGGCACCACCTCGACACTATCCCCTAACGTCAACCATTCGACAGCGCCGGGGACAATACCGCCCACAGTGGGGAGACAACTCCTCACATTCCAATAGAAACGTTTCATGCTGCTACAACCCAAAAACGCATGATTGCCAATGCTGGTCACCGAGCTGGGGATGGAGATTTCCTTTAGGCTGTGGCAGCCGTTGAACGCATTCTCTCCGATAGACGCGACGTGGTCGTGCAGGATGATGCTTTCCATATTCTCGCAGTCATAGAACATCCTGAAGCCCAAGGATGTTACACCCTTGAAATAAGTGAATTCATCAAATGACGACATCCATGCCCCGTCGAAGGGTCCCATCGTCGTGACCGCCTCGGCCTCATCCATCGTCAGCGTGCCATCATCGTCGGCATCGGCTGCCTGCAGGCACAGAGCACGGGTAACGGGATCAGCAAACCGGATGCCAGCGTCAGACGAAGGCATTATCGAGCGAGGCTCCGCATTGATGATGGCTTCCTGGTAGCGGTTGTAGTGGATGAGCGACGCATCAACCGAATCGATTGCCGACAACCTATAATAGGCACCAGCGCCTCCCCACCCCCAGTTAAAGTGGTAGAACCCCTCACCATCATAGCCGTCGCAGACAAACGCATGGCCAGCGTTGAATTTGGTCCACCCGCTATACACCACCGGACGCGAGTTGCTCAGTTCATTGTAGATAAGAGCCTCCCATTCTTCATCAGACAAGCCACAATCGTCCCGACTCCAGGCTTTTGTTTTGGAACTATAATTGAAAAAGGCGACCATCGCAGGTGCCACATGAGACGTTATCGCGCCTGATGAGCCAGAGGTATATTGCATCTGGACGGCAGTGCCGCAATATCTCATCAGATTGGCCACCGCAGCATCCTGCTCATCGGTGGTTTCTACATTGCGACCATACTTGTCCACCATGTTGTCCCAATCGATAAAAGAGCCTGCAGGAACCGCTGCGACACTCACACCACGGTCAGTCACATAAGCAGGTATCTCGTGAGCAGTCTGCGTCACCGAACGCGCATGGTGGTAATATAGCACTTGGGCCATCGCCGTTGCCACACAGCCGGTTACACAACGCTTTCCATTGGTATCGAGCGGGCAAGCGTTGTTGTATGGAGGGGTCTGGTTCCATTGAGTCGTCATCAACGGGGAAATGGCTGGACGTTCAGGTGATTTTTCATGAGCGCGAAGGTTAGCGTAGCGCCTTTCCCGCATGAATTGTATCTGATGATCGTATTCGTCAAGCCACCAGCGCATGTTATCGGGCACGGCAGTGACGTCGACCGCCCCTGTATCAGCATAACCGAGAACGGCAGGAACGCAGTCATCACCGGCAGCGACAATGTAGCCCTCATTTTCCCCGATGTTGAAAATATAGCAAGCCGTGGTTGATACCGTCGGGACATAGTGCAACGAGGGCATTGCGATGCATTTGCCCCCACGTTGCTGGAGAAAGGCCTGAGCGTTCTGCTGCGCCTGCTGCCACGAGATGGGATTTGCCGCAGTGTGAAGCGAAAATGCCAAACAGCACAGAAGCAACAGGGATGAAAAGTGTCTTATCCTTGGAAATACCATCATTTCTTTGTCATTTTAATCACCTAGCAGGGGCAAAAATAGTGAAAAGAATCTGATTGACAGCAAGTAGCAAAGCATTTTTCAAGACAGCCGCACAAAAACAGCCCATCAGGGACCTATTACAAGATGCGGACTAATGGCAGAACAGAATGATAGTCGCTTTCTTCAATAGAATCAATCCACCTTATCGGTTTCATCTTGCCGAATCAAAATAAAAAACAACAATTTGGAAGAGATAAGGAGCAATCAATCTTTCCAAATCGTGGAAAAATATCACGTTTTGGCAAGATTGAAATATGAAAATTTGCTTATTTTCAGAATAATAGCTAAATTTGCAACGCATAAAAGAACAAGAGTTATGGAGAAATTCATTGGACGCATAAAAGAAACAGAACGATTGCAAAACTGCTACCATTCCAATCGTTCAGAATTTGTCATCCTATACGGTCGTCGCCGTGTAGGAAAAACATTTCTAGTGAACCACACTTTCAAGAGCAAGTTCTCATTCTATTACACAGGACTGCACAGCGCCCCTCTATCACGCCAGTTAGAGAAGTTTGCCGAGGAGATACAGGAGTATGGATCATTGCCCATCAGACCCAAAATTGACAATTGGTATCACGCATTTGATGCGCTAAAAGCTATTCTGAAGTCCAGCAAGAATCGCAGCAAAAAGGTAATATTCCTTGACGAAATGCCGTGGATGAGTACCCGCAACTCCAATTTTGTCTCAGCGCTGGAAGATTTCTGGAACACCTGGGCAGCCCTGCGTGACGATATCCTACTGATTGCCACAGGGTCTTCAACATCATGGATGGTTGACCACTTGCTGAAAAACAAAGGTGGTCTGTATAACCGCATCACATGTAAAATCTACTTGCGCCAATTCACTTTGCAGGAATGTGAGAAATACTTGCGTGCCCATCGCTGCTATTGGGATCGGCACACCATAACACAGTACTATATGCACCTTGGTGGTGTTCCTTTCTACTTAAGTTTACTGTCCTACGACAAAACACTTGAAGATAATATTGACGAGTTGTTTTTCGCCAGTCAAGCCAAATTGGCTCGAGAATTCTATGACCTGTATGATGCCCAGTTCAACGATGTTGGAAAATATATCGAGCTCATCAAGACATTGGTCGAGCATCGAGAAGGCATGACCCGACAGGAAATCACCAAAGAGACATCCCTAAGCGGAGGTGGTCTTTCGGTCATGCTCGAAAATCTTGAGCGCAATGACCTCATAAAAAGTTACACACGATACGGCAACAAGCGGAAAGGCACATTGTTCAGGGCAACAGACTTTTTCACGATTTTCTATTTAAAATATGTCAATGGTGTTCGTCACCGTCAGTCAAGGTACTGGTTAAACAAGTCTTTGACACCGTCGGTCGCTGCTTGGCGCGGACTCACCTTTGAGCTCGTTTGCCTACTACATATTGACCAAATCAACAAAGCATTAGGTATATCTGGCATGCTGACCACTGAAAGTTGTTGGCGCAGTTCACAAGCCCAAGATGTGGGCTACTCAGGCATGACCAAAAAAGCTCAAATTGACATGATTATCGAACGTAGTGACCGCATTATTCACTTATGTGAGATGAAATTCTCAAATGAGAAATACATTATCACAAAAGGATATGAAGAGGAACTACGTGACAAAATAACCATCTTCAGGCAAGAAACCAAAACCACCAAGATGCTCAACTTGACATTTATCACGGCACACGGTGTTGCGAGAGGGATACATTCCAATATTGTGCAATCGCACGTTACCCTTGACGACTTATTTGAGGCCGTTAAATGAGAAAAAGGGAATATAATAATAGACGCAGTTTTTTATTGCCAGAGGGTAAGGACGCCGGTGTCGAGGGTGCGCTGGACGTCGATGAGGCGCTGGTTGCGGCTGCCGCGGAAACGTAGGGAGATGTCACGCTCTGCCATCTTGAAGGGGCCGTCAACGAGGACATCAAGTTCCTGCACCACCTTGAAGAGTTTGGGATCATTCACGATTTCTTCCCAGGTGTAGCCCGTGTAACACCAGACGTTGTAGCCCAGTTCGTGCTTGATGCGACTGATGAGGGCGCGGGTGCCGTCGGGCTGCTGCAGGGGGTCGCCGCCCGAGAGGGTGACGGGAGCTTCGTTATAGGCTATGACTTGCATCAGTTCGTCGAGGGAACGCTCTTCCCCACCCTGCGGATTCCACGAGGCGGGATTATGGCAGCCGGGGCAATGATGGTTGCAGCCCGCCATGTAGATTGACGTGCGCAGGCCCGGACCATCGACGCTGGTGCCCTCAACGATATGTAAGATGCGTAGCATTTCAGTTGGCAGTTGGCAGATTAAAGTTATCAGTTTTCAGTTGGCATCTCCTAGAGGGTGGCAACTGAAAACTGATAAACGAAAAACTTGATATCACTTGTGGACGACGCGGTCCTTGAGTTCGGCAAGTTTGCCGCTATTCCAGCGGTCGGTAGTGCCGACGAGGTAACCGGTGATGCGCTGCAGGCGGTCGATATTGTGACCGTGGCAGTTGGGGCATTCCTCAAGGCCCTCGGTGGCATCCTCGTAGCCGCAGTCCATGCAACGGTTGCGGTTATGGTTGACCGAGCAGTAACCCATGTTGTACTTGTCCATGAGGTCCACAACATTGGCAATTGCCTCAGGGTTGTGGGTGGCATCACCGTCAATCTCGACGTAGAAGATGTGGCCGCCACGAGTCAGTGCGTGGTAGGGGGCCTCAATCTCAGCCTTGGGCTTGGGCGAGCTCTTGTAATAGACGGGCACATGG
>JAEEGL013552784.1_pt1 | contig 13041 bp, 9 predicted proteins | sample 9134231 | NCBI WGS metagenome assembly JAEEGL01 (sample SAMN16246548, study PRJNA631951) | gut metagenome | biome: gut microbiome; feature: rumen; material: fiber-attached | host: Bos | place: Iran: Karaj | collected 2018-10 | reverse complement strand
GCGGAGAGTCTCGCCATTCCGGCATAGGTGCTTTTCGAATTGATCTTCGTACCGTTCGTCTTCTCCGCGAGATGATTGTGATAGGCTGCCATATTCATGCCGAGATTCTCTACGCTCTGACTGAACTCCTACGCTTCATGTCTATTTATTTTTTATATTTTGTAGGGTGCTTATATCAGATTTTATTTAGAGATACAACAAAAAAAGAATCCATAAAGGATTCTCTTTTGCGTGTATCAAAAAGTATTCCCCCGCGCCTGAGCGGGTATGGACTGTGTACTCAAGCTATACGTTATATAGAATGTTTTCAAGAAACGCCACATGCTTTACCAGTCATATAAACCTATCTATAGTTCATCCAATACATCCACCGAAATACTTTTTCTAATCAGTACATCCTTCAAAGCCTTATTTACCATATCCTTATTAAGGATAACCCCTTCTGTATCCTGCGCACTGACAGTTGAAATATAGTCGTCATATGCTTTCTTAAGCTCATTTGAAGTACTGTTTTCATTTATAACCGATTCAAAATATGCCGTTGCAAATACTAAGTCTAAGTTTTTGTAGGTATCACTATTATATTCGTTATGCTTATAGTCATTATTAGCATTTGCAATATCAAATAAGAGATCATCAAAATCATATTCCGGCAAGATATCTTTTACCGAATTATCCAAAACTGACTGGTAATCAATCACACTTCCGTTTACATACTTTTCAAAGCTGTAATCGGTACCATTTATCAGAACCTGCGAGTAGTTATTAGGAATCCTGTATGGCAGTTCCTTGGGATCGATTTCAAATAAAGTATCAACAAACAACGAGTCCAGTCCCTCTTCAAGGATAAAGCCATAGTTAACAGCTTTACAAAAGTCCCTGATAACCGTATAGCCCTTATATTCGAAATACAGATTATTGAGCATATGTCCAATTTCATGCGGAATTACAGCGTAAACAATATCTTTATTTCCGTCCTTGTTCAAATAAACTGTATGAATATCAGGCATAAACACCCCTTGACCATTTGGCTGCTGAATAATTGAAGTCATTTCAGATTCCCCAACATAAACAACCTTCAGCATACTGATATTCATGTAAAAAGGGCGAAGATCTATATTGTAATTCGAAGCCTCGAGCTTACTGACAAAATCTTCCAGATAGCTTTTAAAAGTGTCGTCTATATCGGAATTATCCTGTATTGCCTTACGAATATCCTCATATTCAGGATTTTCTACATATTTTTGAGGCAAAAAATCAGTAAGCCTTGCAGAAGAGTAAACATTTATCCTTTTTAAAGCTTCATCAACAGTGTAATCATTTCCAATGATAAGCTCATTACCATCAAAGGGATTATGTGGCATTTCGACAGTCGTCTGCCCACAGCCATAGCATCCGATCATTAGCACAATACATGCAGTCAAAACAACTATATTCACAAATATTTTACGCATAAGCCATAATTTCCCTTAATCACCAGTATTGGACCGATGAATCATCACTAACCGGAGTATCCTGGGATACATCTTCCCATTCTCTTTCCTTTTTGCCTTCATCCCATCCTTTAAGTTCAATCTTGTGGTCAAGGCAAGCGATATTCATCTTTATTGTAACCTTAGAGTCTAAGATTGAGTATTCAACAGTATAGTTTTCCCTCTCAAATACCTGACTAATGCGTTTATCTATTTTTTCAGCTAATACTAATGCAAGCCCCTCTTTCTGTGAATCTTCGGAAAGACTTTTCATACGATTATCCGAGAAATTAATCATGTAATGCTGTACCTGTCCCTGCTGGATATCCTTTAGCCTTTCAAATCCATCATGAACCTCATAGCCTACACCAATTGACTGTACATCGTACTCTACACTAACTTCATAGTCTACCCACTTTGGATAATGCAATTTCAAAGCTTCGTATCTGTTCTTAAGTACATCTGCTATAGGGTTTATGACAAATCCCAAATCTATGGTTACGGATTCCATGATACGATTTTTAAATTCGTTAACTTTCATATCATATTCAGCAACCAGCTCTTCACCACGCCGCTTTGCTTTAGCCTGGTTATCATCTTTACCTGAGGAGTTTTCAGCTTCCTTCATGGATGCTGCTTCTTTGTCAATAGCCTGAATTTTTCCATTGTAAGCTGCTTTTGTGTCGTTGATTTCCTGATCATACATCTTCAAATTATTGGCTTTCTTTTTACCGCGTTTGATCAGCAGGAATCCTACCACAGCTAATCCAACGTAAAAAAGCACCGCGAGAAATGCATCAGGATCCCGCGTAGAAATCCAAGCGTAAACACCTATAATCACACAACCAACACTTATCACAAACAAGACCCAACCAAGACCTCCAAGACCTGGTTTATTATTTATAGAAAGACGATCTTTCTCCAGCTCCATCATTTTCAGATCATAAGCCGATTTTTCGGCATCTATTTTTGCCAGTCTTGATTTTTCGATAGATTCCAATTTTGTGTTTACTATTTCTTCTCTTACTCCACTCCACTTTTGAATCTCATTCTGAAATATTCTATCCCTAACTACACTTTTTTCATGCATTATTTCCATGTTAATTTCCCCTTTTACACTATCCACAACTATTCCAATCCTTAATCCCAACTCTGCAGTTGATTAAAATCAGGATTGAGATACTGCAGACGTAATCTCATCCAATCCTTTTTCCTCTCCCAATTTTTCCTCAAATCGATGTCTGCAAAAATCTCCGGCAAACGCTCATCGATATACTGCTGCAATGCCATAGCAAATCCCGCTCTCTGATCATCCTCACCAAGATCCTGATAACGATGATCAAAAAAAGAGAATAGATATCCATGCGGAGTGCTGACCTCTCCGGCTCCTTTGGGCACACTATAATATATCCCTTTTGTCTTCACATCAAAATCAACTACTATTTCGTAAAATTCCTTATCAGGGTCTGTTATTATCGTATCACGGCATCTGCTCAGCCTAGCCACAGCATCTTCGATTATAGGATTAAAATCCACACTGGACAAAAGAATACGATCACGGAATCTGACAGCTGCCGCCTCACTTTCGTCATCTACAGGCTCCGCATTTGCCATCTGTTCCTCCTTTAAGTTCTCTTCTTTGAGCTTAGCAATTTCTTCCTCAGCATCCCGCTCAGCCTTTTTAAATATTTCTGTATGAATCTGCTGAAGTTGAAGATATTGCCCATTTCTGATCTGTTCACAATTGTCGAGATACCTTTTGGATATTTCATCTCTAAGCTCTGTCTTTCTCTCAGTTATACTCTCACGCTTTTCATTATACTTATTCGAAACCTTCATCGACGACAGTGATAATACAATAACAAAAACTACCACAGGTGCAATAAATACCATAAGGCCCAAAAAACCATTCCATTCTCTGCTAAATAGATAATACATGACTCCAGCTGTAACTAACGCCGCTATGATAGCTCGTTTTGCACCTCTGGAATCAGCAACATCTAATTTTTTTTCGTACTCCTCCTTGCTCTCTTTATTTAAATCTTTTGCTCTGCTTTCCAACTCATGAATCGCTTCGTCTCTTTGTCTTTTGAGTTCTTCCAGATGTTCATCCACTTTTCTCTGATACTCTTTTTCTGCCTTTTCCAAGTGGAAAGCGCGAATAGCCTCTTCATTAATAATTTTCATCCCAACAACACTCCCTTATCGATTTTCACAAGTCCGCTACTCTTAGTAGGTATTACTTGAAATTGATTTAATCTTATCCTCTATGTCTTGCAGTTCTTTCTCGAGCCCCTTTTTCAGACCTTCTGCCTGATTGACAGCCGATTCAAGAATTTTGCGTGACGATTCAAGTTCCTTAACCATCTCCATGCTTATTGAATCACTTGACATTGCTGTAGTACATATGACAGCTGCGCGTTTCATATACTCCATATTATCACTTACAGAATTCTTATAATTTTCCAAAGCTGTAATCATTTCTCTGATTGCTGCTTCTTTTGCTAATGTTGATTCTCCCATCCTTACACCTCCATACCTCAAGATATTTTTGTCATTATCCAATCTGCAATTTTGCCGAGCTTCGATGATAACGTACTAACCGCAGTGCTTCCTCTCTCAGCAGCCTTTGTAGTCATTGAAATGATTTCTTCGGTTTTAAGCTTATATGCACCCAAATCATCACCGACCTCCTCTGTGGTTTTCTTTAATGCTTCGTTAGCATCAATAATTCTTTGCTGTGATTCCACTAACGCTTTCTGCATCTCATAAAGCGACTGCGCCCCCTCTTCGCTTATCATTACCGTAAAATCACCCATATACTACCTCCTTCTCAAAAAATAATCATTGTTTAATATAATGACGTTCACCGGTAATACGTACTGAAATATCAAATCCAAGCTCCATGGCAGCAATAATCCTATGTCTGCCATGACCGTTGAAACAATAATAGTCATCCCATTTATCTACTTTAGGAATATTCCTGGGATCAAAATAGAGGCTGGCACATGTGCCAAGCTCAGGATCATCGATAAGATCCGATAACTCTCTTCCCTGTGCTAATGCATCTCTTACTTCTGGAATGTGGGATGCAATTTCCATATAAAAATCCTTGGTATTATCTCCCCAAAAAACATCAGGATTATTGACCTCATCCGGGCTGAACCTAAGTCCTTCAATCATGGTCGCAGAAATGGTTTTGGTCACCACGGTCTCATATGCCTGATATGTTGTATGCTCGTAGTCGTAATAACCCTTTATGAAACTCTCATAATTAGCACCTTTTGTAAAAACAAAGCCGTTTTCCTGCTGTGCAAAAGAAATGTTTCCAAAGCCGGTCTTATCCGTAACAGAATCAGATCTTTGAGCGTCTATCCTCAAAGCTTCATTTGCGGATGCAATGACTCCTACGGCCTCCTCCTTCTGATATTCCGACACCTTAAGAAGTATCCATGATGCCAACGAATTCATTTTCTGAGTCAATACAATCACGGCATCTCTACACTTATTTATCTGCATTTGCTGATCAGCAATAAAAGAATCCACTTCGTCTGCATAAACCCCGAGATCATCACTACCAGCCTGGGCAGTCTTCACAAGCTGTTGCAGAGACCTGTCTATTTCGCCGGCAGCTTTCTCTAATTCTTTTGCAGTAGTAGTAAGTGTCTGAGCCCCATTTTGAGAAATATCTACTGTAAAGTCCATATTACCCCCATTTATTCTTCACAAACCACACCATTTTTAACGCACCAGCCATCTAGCGGAACACCAGAATACAGATGAGCCTTAAAGGAATAGCCCTCCTGATTCTCCTGATAATATCCCACTGCTCCTTCAAGGTTTAATAGATCTGCTTTTTCTCTGACATATCCCCTTAAGAAAGACATTGGCATATCAAACAGTATCTGATGCACGAAACTATCCATTCGAATTCTTAGTCTCTCAATCATATTTGGATCAGGACAACAGAGCACAAAATGAATCCCCATATTTCCTGCTATGGCCCATAGCTTCTCCAAATCAGATGATGCATCATATAGTTCATTAGCAGGAATAACATCATCTTTTTTTTCTGCATCTACTGTGTTATTAATCTTAGCTACTGCATTATTATATTCTTCAATGTCACTGTCTTCAAAAAGACCTGACTCATCTTTTGCCATCAAGGATGCAAGATCAAATTCCAATTTTGGTACTACCATTTCGGGAGATGATATTGGCTGTTTAAATTCCCCTGCTACCGAAAATGCCTGTTTAAGGCTTTCGTATCCCAGAATTATCACTAATCTGTTCTGCTTTACTCTATTTTGAACAGCTTCAAGAAGATATCTTATTCTTCCACAGATAGCGGCTTCATCAGCAAAGCACTCTGCCCCATCCCAGAGATCATGATAGCGGTAATACACCGGATCCCTGTCATCACTCCATACCTCCACAGGATATCCGACACGCCTAAAGCTTCTTGTAAGAGATGCTAAAAGACTGGCATGTACCCTTTCTGAATTTTTGTTATTTCCACCTGCTCCGGTTACCAAAATATTCTGATAAGGCTTGGGAATCAGTTTAAAGAAACGAACAGAATAAAAGCCTCTGGGTGATCCAGGATACACACGAACATCTCCGGGAAGCAGCTCATCCTGATGACTGTCCTCATAGGCTTCTATCCTATTAAGTTCTTCATCAAATGTCCTTGGTACCTTGCCATCCAGATAAAGCGTGTTCTTTTCTACATAACACTTGGAATCATCTACTCTATCACCGGTTACAGGTGTCATTTCCGACTGCATGAACTCAGATAATTGTCGCATTCCTTCCAAGGCGTCATCTGAGGGTGACGGATAAAAATTCCTGATACGTCTTACAGAAAAGCCTGTTTGTTTGTCCGCAAACTTAACAATTGAGCAGTAAGCCGGCAATTCTTTTATCCATGTATCAACCTGATCTGTCATACTCATAGATAACACACCAATCATTTCACCCCTATTGGGGTTCATCAATGCGATTCTGTTTTGAATCTGAGCTTTAGCCTCATCGCGTAGTCCATGTATTCCATTGTTATAATTCTGACTGGCAAAAATGAATTTCAATCCGGGTTTTCTACCGGTTTGAAGCAGTCTTGTCATTTTCTTCTGGTAATCAAATTCATGCTGTAGCACATCCGACATGCGGGCAAATTCATCGATGATCACCACTATAGCCGGTAATCTGTCCTCAGATGAAAGATCTTTCACATCCTGAACCCCATGCCTGCTAAGATACTGTAATCTGTAGTCCAGCTCAGCTATTAGCTGATCTATAAGATCAAATACCAATTCCCTGGAATCATCAAGAAGTATGTTCTTTATGTGCGGAAGGGGATATCTGATATAAGAACTAAACTCAACCTTATTGAAATCCGCAAGCCACAGTTCCATTTCATCGGGGTGGTAATTCATTGCAAGTCCGGCAATAATAGTGTGCAGCAATGTAGATTTCCCACTTCCGGATGCTCCCATGATGTAAGTAGCAAAATTAACGCCATCAAAATTCATAAGTACCGGTGTTCCGTTTTCATCAATTCCTATGGGAACCTCAATCGGTTCCTTTGAATCCTTCATGCGCTGTGGAATCTTAAACGGATAGCGTTCAAAATATGCTGTCTGCATAGATAGCATAGAATCATCATGACGAAAGAATTCGGTCAGTTCATCTCTGGTGATCTGATCCAATCTTTCCTCAAATGCAAAATCTTCACTTTTGCCTTCAGACAGCATGACAAAACCAGGGTTTTCCTGAAGTCTGTCAGTAATGCGAATAGAGTTAGGATACTGATATTCAATGTTCTTAATCCAATCTCCCTTATACACCTGATCCATACCGGACGCCTGATGAGCCCAAAGGAACTGTATACCGCATTCTGAGCCGTTGTATATCAGTCTTTGAATTGCTCCCCTAACAGTTGAATCTATAGAATTTCCCTCTCCATCATTGATAATAACGAGAATATGAGATGTCTTTTTATTCGCTGTTAGTTCTTCACCCTCAAATAGTGCTCTGTCTATATGTTGTCTTCCAATAAGCGAAATCTTCTTTTCCAGTCCATCTACCGTTTTATGAATATCATCATCGGAAACAGGTGCTGTTTTAATAGCACCCCCCTGCTCTCCGACAACAATTGAAAGTGCCCCGAGAAGACGTGCATTTCTATTTATCTGATCCAGAAAATAGATTTCAGAATTATTAGCGCCATACAATCTAATCCAGCTAGTGCACAGCTCTTGGAGCATCCTGCTTAAATGAAGTTCATTTAATGGCTGCCACTGCACAAAAACCGGAGTTGCCTTATCTGTTTTCAAAAGAACTGGCAACTGTATAGTTCCACTGTTTTCAGAATAATATTCAGGAATTTCCCTGGTAAAAATAGAATCTGTTAAATCGTTCGCGCTGCTTTTCCAGGCTTTATAACCAAGTGTAATAAAAGAGTGTTTATAATTCTCTGAAAGAAGCTCTTTCAGACTGATTAGCTGTTTATTACATAGCCGGTTTGAAAGATATTCCTTAACCTCATGCTCTTCGCGAACAATCTCTCCTACACCCGCAGCAAATTTGTCCTTCACTTCCTGTTCGTAATCTGTAACAGATAGCTTAGCCATAAAACCGGATTGAAGAAGTTCTATTCTCTTTTCTATAAAGGAAATATATCCGGCGCATGTTGCAAGAAGTTGCGCTGCCATGGGATCATCTTTTTTATCATTATCAATTATTTGAAAAGCTGCCTTTTTCAGATACGTCAGATCAGGCTCAATAGGATCAGCTTCTGCAGGATTCGGACGAGCAGATGTGTGATTACTGATAATCCTGCCATGTTTGATTACCGTGTTTTTCATCTGATTAAGTTTTTCAAGCTCACGGGTATTACTCTCTGATTTATTATCGTATTCCAGCTGAGCATTTTCTCTAGCCTTTGCAAGCTCTTCCTCGCGCATTATGCTAAGGCTAGCCTTCTTCTCCTCAGTTTGCTGAAGCTTTACCGTAGCATCAGCAACGAGTTCTTCGATTTCAGCTATGCACCCTTCAAGTCTTGAAATGTAATCCCCAAAAATCTCCGCCATTTATTTCATACCTGCATTCATTATTGTGCTAAACAACTTCCTCATCTATAAGGTGTTGTACCATTCAAGCACTCACAAATAAGCATAACTCTTTTTTGCTTTAAATTAAAGCATCAAAAGGATATATTAACGCTTTCCTTAAGATAGCGAGGGGGGGACTCGATCTCCGCTCCGCGTCTACACTCCGTTTCGGTCGTTGCTGAGCAGAGGTCCCCAGGACCTCTAGCAACGGTCGGCGCAAAGCCGGTCTACGTTCCACTTCGGTCGTCGCTAAGCGCACAGTCTACGTTCCACTTCGGTCGTCGCTAAACGCACAGTCTACGTTCCACTTCGGTCGTCGCTAAACGCACATCCCCCGGATGTGCAGCGACCCCCGGACCTCGTGCGCCCTCTCCACCGCTTACGCGGTGGCTCAGGATCGAGTCCTGTTCTCGAATATTAAAAATAAGAGGTAGAGTTAAAACTCTACCTCTTATTTTTAATAGCGAGAGGGGGACTCGAACCCTCGACACCGCGGGTATGAACCGCGTGCTCTAGCCAGCTGAGCTACCTCGCCATATTCAGTTCGTCTGTCTTTTGTCGACCGACCAAGTTAGTATATCTCTATAATGGATTCATGTCAACAACTTTTTTATTTTTTCTACAAAAAGAATTAATGCTAAAATAATACCCATGACTAATACTAATAAAACCAAACATTTAAATATAGGCATATACGCACACGTTGATGCCGGAAAGACCACACTGTCTGAAGCATTATTGTTCAAGTCAGGGGCGATTAGGAAATCGGGAAGGGTTGATCACGGCGACACATTCCTGGATACATACTCGCTTGAGAGAAGCAGGGGAATCACGATCTTCTCGAAGCAGGCGGAGCTGAGCTTCTCGGCGGAGACTGATGTCACGCTACTGGATACACCGGGACATGCGGATTTCACTGCCGAGACTGAGAGGACCATGAAGGTACTGGATGCAGCGATACTCATCATCAGTGCAGCGGATGGAGTGACTTCGCAGGTGATGCTGCTGTGGAAGCTTCTGACTTACTATGAGGTTCCGGTTTTCATTTTCGTCAACAAGATGGACCAGAGCGGAGCTGATAAGGAGCAGGTTTATGCCCAGATCAGGAATAAGCTGTCACAGCATATTCTCAACTTCGATGCGGATATAAATGATGAGGAATTCCAGGAGGAGCTGGCTGTATGCGATGACGACCTCCTGAGCGAATATCTGGAGAGCGGAAGGCATCTGACAGATGAGGATATTACAGGGCTCGTATCTGAGAGGAAGCTGTTCCCATGCATATTTGGATCTGCCCTCAGGATGGAGGGAATCGATGAGCTTATTAAGCTGATTGATACATACGGTTCTGAGCCTGTTTATGGCACAGAATTCGGAGCAAGAGTATATAAGATCTCGCGCGATTCGACCGGCAACAGGATGACCTGGATGAAAATAACAGGCGGTCATCTGTGCCCCCGCGACCTGATTCTTGAGGAAAAGGTGGATCAGGTACGCGTCTATTCAGGTGAGAAATTTGAGCTTTTACAGGATGCACCTGCAGGAAGGATTGTTGCTGTCACAGGTTTGACTAAGACTCGCGCAGGACAGGGAATCGGCGCGCTTGAGGGCGTTACGTCGGAGATACTTCAGCCCATCCTGTCCGCTAAGATCCTGCTGCCTAATGGTGATGATCCATTTACCGTATACAACAATCTGCTGACCCTCACCGAAGAAGAACCGCTTTTGTCTGTTCAGAAATCTGATGAAACCGGTGATATTTCTGTGCAGATAATGGGTCAGGTACAGATGGAAGTGCTGAAGCATATCAGCCGTGAGCGCTTCGGTGTGGAGATAGATTTTGGTCCTGAGACAATCGTATATAAAGAGACGATAAAAGCCCCTGTGGAAGGTGTAGGACACTTCGAACCCCTGCGCCACTATGCGGAGGTTCATCTTCTGCTGTCTCCCGCTGAACCGGGAAGCGGCATAAGCTTTGCAACAGACTGCAAAACCGATGACCTGTCGAAGAACTGGCAGAATCTCATCATCTCCAGTCTCGAAGCCTACAATATCAGAGGTGTCCTCACCGGCTCTGAAATAACAGATATGAAGATCACCGTTATCGGCGGTCGCTCACATCCCAAGCATACAGAAGGCGGCGACTTCAGGGAGGCTTCTATACGCGCTGTCAGACAGGGACTGATGATGGCTGAGAGCATACTCCTGGAACCCGTCTACAATTACGAAATTGAAGTACCGTCAGAATTTGTCGGCCGCGTACTCAGCGATGTTCAGCGCATGAGTGGTACCAGTAATCCACCTGAGCTTTCGGAAAGCGGCTCAACCGTCATAACAGGAACTGTTCCCGCTTCCGAATTCTCCGATTATTCAAGGGAGCTGATCTCCTACACTCACGGACAGGGACATGTATCTCTATCCTTAAGAGATTATGAACCCTGCCACAACGCAGAGGAAATTATCGCAGCCAAGGACTACGATCCGGATCACGACCTCGCCCAGCCCACAGGTAGTGTATTCTGCTCACATGGTTCAGGAACACTTATTCCCTGGAATCAGGTTCGTGACTATATGCATGTAGAGACCTTCTGGTCTCCCGATGATGACTCGAAGGACGCTCCCAACCTGAACGCCGCAGAGACTGACCTCTCCCTGTACGGAGACCAACTTCAGAGCTTCCGTTCAGGTGACATAAGAAATAAAGAAAATGCCCAGTCCTATGAAGAACGGGCAAGAGCTTATGATGCCACAATCCAGGAGCTCGATCAGATATTTGAACGCACCTACGGCAAGGTGAAGCCTCGTTATGATGCCAAGGCCGACGAGGAGAGAAAGCGCAAGGCTGCAAATAAAGCCCCTGAGAAAAAATACAAAGCCCGCACGGAATACTCCCCGGACAACTCCTATCTGTTAGTGGACGGTTACAACATAATTCATTCGAATCCTGAGCTTAAAGCTCTCGCAGACAAGGATATTAAAGCAGCAAGAGACACGCTCATGGATATTTTGTCTAATTTTCAGGGATACAGACGTGAAAACGTGATACTGGTATTCGACGCATACAGAGTTCCCGGCGGAACCGAGCATGTGGTCAAGTACCACAACCTTGATGTTGTCTTTACAAAAGAAGCGGAAACCGCCGATCAGTATATCGAGCGGACCGCACATGAATACAGCAAAAAAAGCCGCGTAACAGTCGCGACTTCTGATGCAATAGAACAAATTATTATTTACGGTGCCGGAGCTATCCGCATGTCAGCCGGTGACTTCTGGTTGGAAGTGAAGCGCACCGAGGCTGAAATACGAGAAAAGCTTTAATACAACACCTTATGCATTATGCTGAGCAAGATAGTCATTTAATGCATCTGTGATCTCATCACCATCAATACCGTGAACTGCACAAGCTTCGGCAAGTGACTCCATCTGTGATGCCGGGCAATGAATGCATCCCATTCCGCACTCCATAAGAAACTGTGCTGCAATGGGGTGCTTTGTAATTATCTCTCCAACAAGCATGCTTGAATTTATGATTTCCTGATTTGCTGTTTCGTTCATTTTATTCCTCCTGGTCTGTAATTCTACTTCTTCGCTTCAGACTTCATCCGAAACAAAGTGTGATAGAATTTTACCCCCTTAATTGGACAATTGTCAATGAATGTTAAGTTATACATTTTTGAATCATTTGTGAACTCATTCACTCACTCTAAATGCAATTGCCTCATCAGCAGGCAGAGGCTTACTGAAGTAATAACCCTGAATAGTATCAGCACCGAAATCACACAGTCTGTCAAACTGCCATTTTTCTTCCACACCCTCGATAACCATCTCTTTGTCGAGGTCGTGCATCAGTTTGATAACATCCTTGATGAATACGTCTTTACCATCAACCAGATATGTGTCTACAAGAGACTTGTCCAGCTTGATGACATCAACAGGTATGTAGGTCAGATATCCAAGGGATGAATAGCCGGTGCCGAAATCATCCATCAGGAGCTTGATACCGATGTTCTTAAACCTGCTGAAAAGATCATCTGCCTGAGCAGTTCTGTCGAGGAAAAGTCCCTCTGTAATTTCTATCTCTACATACTCCGGAGGAATATCATACTCTCTCAGGAGATTTTCCGTGAAATCAATATACTCTCTGTCACTCAGCTGATTACTTGAGAAGTTAATGGATACAGGATGAAGTTCCTTTCCCTCTTCTCTCCAGGCTGCCAGCTGCTTTATAACCAGATTGGTGGTAATTCTACCGATTCTCCAGATCCAGCCGTTTTTCTCAGCAATCGGGATGAACTGTCCGGGATAGATTCCCTGTTCCTTCATACGAACAAGTGCTTCATATCCGCAGACCTGCTTGGTCTTAGCATTGACCTGCGGCTGGTATACCATGTAGAATCCATCGTTATCAAAGGCTTCCTTGAGTTTCTCTTTGATTCTGTTCTCTTCCCTAACCTGCT
>JAEEGL010246449.1_pt1 | contig 13041 bp, 9 predicted proteins | sample 9134231 | NCBI WGS metagenome assembly JAEEGL01 (sample SAMN16246548, study PRJNA631951) | gut metagenome | biome: gut microbiome; feature: rumen; material: fiber-attached | host: Bos | place: Iran: Karaj | collected 2018-10 | reverse complement strand
GGGGTAGCCGTAGTCCTCCATGAGGCGGTGCGCGTAGAGTTGGCGGACGATTTCCTCCGGCGTGAGGCGGATGTCCTTCCCGCGAACGACGCATGTGACGGCATACTCTTTCCCCTTCTTCGTCTTCCGCTCGAAGATGCGTTCTTCAAGCCAGTCGCTCTCGGCGGGAGAGAAAAGGCTTTCGCCGTGGCCAGTGGAAGCAAGGAGTATTTCGTCTATCATGAAAAAGCGTGCCTCGTCTCGTATCTCTGTTGAGGCACTGGTAAAGCCTTTGGGGAATACGGAAACGGACACGCAGAGTGCCAAACGCACCCTGCGCAGCCACATCTCCGGCTCCCCGAAAATTACCAGTTTTCAACAGAAGCCAAAAATGCGCTTGCGCGCGGACCCCCGCGCACGGCGCGGAAGTTCTATCGTCGCCATTTTTGGCGACGGAATTATGATAGCACAATGTGGAGGTGTATGCAAAGGCCGCTCCCGCAAAGATCCTGCGCTAGGCGCATGGCGTCGGAAAATGACATGTCCATGCATCTTTTGGACATTCCATGGCGGCGGCACGATGCTGTATAATTATTGATGTCATTTCCATTTGAGCCATGAACAAATACTTCAAAAACAAGGTCGCCTGGGTCACGGGATCGTCGCGCGGCATTGGTAGGTGCATCGCCGAACTGCTGGCCGCCGAGGGGTGCAATGTCGCCGTCTCCGGCCGCAACCAGACCAATCTTCAGTTTTCCGGCGAGGGCTCGTCGGTCGATGAGGTCGCCGCCGGCATAGCGCGTCGCCACGGCGTGAAGTGCGTCGCCGTCTGCGGTGAGCTTTCACGCGAAGAGGAAGTGGCGCGTTGCGCCGACGAGGTTCACCGCGCCCTCGGCCCCATCGACTTCCTCGTCTGCGCCGCCGGCGGGGGCAATGTCGGCTCCGCCCTGAGGACGGACGCGCCGAAGGGCAGCGCCTCCGCATTTGAGGCGGACTATGTCCACGCCATCCTCGACCACAACTTGATTTCGACCATGCTCTGCTGCCGCGCCGTCGTCCCCGACATGCGCGGGCGCGGCTACGGGCGCATCGTCACCATTGGCTCCATCGCCGGATGCGGCGGTAACAAGAACGGGCGCGACGGCTTCGCCGCCTACTCGGTCGCGAAGTCCGCCATCCACCAATATACGCGGCTCCTCGCCGCCAACCTCCGCCACGACGGCATCCCCGTGAACTGCATTGTCCCGGGGAACATCAACACGCCCTCGACGCGCATCCGCTTTGGCGGCGACCGTGCTTCGCCAATTCCCGGCCTCAGCCGCCTGGAACATGTCGGAACGCCGGAGGATATCGCTCGCCTCGCGGTCTTCCTCTGCGGGCCCGGCGGGGCCTACATCTCCGGCCAGGTCATCCGCGTCGATGGTGGCGAACAGCTCTCGCCTTGCTGATGGGGCGCACGCGATGAAACCCTTGCTGGCAATTCTTCCCGCCCTCACACTTCTAGCCGCAGAGGCCTTAGCCACCATGAACCTAATTGATGAAGCCCGCATCGCGGACGAAGCGGCGGATGCCGCCGTCGCTGCAATCGCGTCGTCAGAAGAACTCACCGCCAAACAGGCCGAATGGCGCGCCGCTTGGCTTGACGCCATGGGCGGGATGCCGGAAGGGCGGACGCCGCTTAACGCCCGCGTGGCGGGCGTCGCCGAATGCGACGGCTTCCGCATGGAAAGGATCGTCTTCGAGTCGCTACCCGGCGTATTCGTTACGGCGCACCTTGCCCTTCCGTCCAACCCGGCCTTCAAGCCGCCATATCCCGTGGTGCTGATGCCCCTCGGCCACTCGACCGTCGCTCTGCGTCGCCCTTTCTACGCCGCGCACTTCGCAATGGCCGCCCGCGCCGGCTTCGCCGCGCTTTCGTGGGATCCGCCCTCGCAGGGCGAGCGCTGGCAGTGCGCGTCGGCCTTTGACGCCACCTTTGGGGATTGCGCCGTCGAGCACTCGCGCCTCGGCGCGCGTGGATGGCTTGTCGGCTGGAACTTCATGCGCTTCTACCTCTGGGATGCTATCCGCGCCATCGACTACGCCGAGACGCGCCCCGACCTAGACTGCTCCTGCCTCGGCGTGATGGGAACCTCCGGCGGCGGCACGATGAGCGCCTTTCTCCAGGCCTTTGATTCGCGCGTGAAGGTCTCCGCCCCGAACTGTTTCGTTTCGTCTTTGCGCGAAGTAATCCGCGAGCGCGGCTGCCACGATTCAGAGCAGTTCTACTGGAACCAGTTGAACACCGGCCTCAACCATGCGTCGCTCCTGGCGCTGGGCCAGCCGCGCGTCGCCCTCGCCGTTTGCAGCCGTTGGAAGGACTACTTCCCGCACCAGGGCGCCGTCTCCACCTTCGGCGTTGTCACCAACCTGGCATCACGCCTCGGTTTCCACGGCCCCTTCTGGCACTTCAGCTGCGACGGCCCGCACGGCCTTCCCGCCTCAACGCGGGCGGCGCAGACCGACTGGATGCGCCACTGCGTCCTCGGCGCGCCCGCGCCGAAGCCGCAGGAGGACTACCGCGCGCTCGATCCGCCGGACGGCAAGGACCCCGTCGCCGATGCGCCTCTGCCATTCCCCGACGAGGCAATCGACTGCACCCCTACGGGCCAGGTGCGAGACCTAACGGGCTTCCGCAGCATCTACGAGATCATAGCGGATGAGGCGCGCCGCCTCGCCGACGCACGAGCGCCGCACACGCGCGAGGAGTTGCGCGCCATCGTCCGCCGCCGCGCCGGCATCCGCCCGCTCGCCGAACTCCCCGCTGAAGTCCAGACACCCTTCGACCATCCCGATTTTGGCTGGTGGTATTTGGAAGGCGCCTACGGGAAACGCCGCGAGAACGAGGCGGCCATACTTGCGACGCTCGGTCGCAGCGTAGTCGGGCGCGACGCTGAAAACATCATCATCCACGCGGCGGCGGAAGTCAAGGCAAATGGCGGCGCGCCCGTTCCGCTCGCTGCGAAAGGCTGGAACTGCATTGCCGCCGCCCACGCCTACGCCGCAGAACCGCAGCTATTCTCATCGGTTGCCTTTACGGACCCGCCGCCATCGTGGACGGAACTTGTGGCGAACCAGACGCCCGGGCGCGAATCATACGCCGTCGCCGTCTGGGGCGCCCTCAAGGACTACGACTGGCCCGACCTCGTGAAGATGGCGGAATAAACGTAGATGAGACTTTCGTCTTCGCCACTTGACAAATGCGCACTTTAGAGATAGTATTATTACATCAAAGTTGCGCTATGGAGATATGGTATGAAGACGAGCCTGAAAACTCTTTACCATGGATCGCCTGTAGTCGTTTCCCATCCCTCACTTGAAATGGCGAGGCCGGGCAACGACTACGGGCGAGGATTCTATTGCACGGAGAACGAGGACCTTGCCCGCGAATGGGCATGCACCGAAGGCGCCGACGGATGGGCAAACAGATATGAATTGAAAATGGACAATCTTCGTGTCCTTTCTCTTAAGCCGCCAGTTTACACGGTTCTCAACTGGCTTGCGGTTCTAGTGGCCAACCGCGAAGTCAGGCTCCACGCCCCGGTGATGCGCCGTGGCGCCGAATGGCTGCTCGCCAACCATGGGGTGGATTTGTCACAGTGGGATGTCGTTGTGGGTTGGCGCGCCGATGACTCTTACTTCTCCTTTGTCCGCTCCTTCCTCGCCAATACGATTACCATTGCGCAGCTTGAGCGCGCCATGCGCCTTGGCAAGCTCGGCGAGCAGGTTGTCCTCAAAAGCGAAAGGGCTTTTTCGGCTCTGCGTTTTGTGTCCGCCGACCCCGTTCCCTGGGAGACATGGTACACGCGCCGCCGCAACCGCGACCTCACCGCGCGCGCGGCTTTCGAGGAGGATGAGGCGCGGGGTGATCCAGATGGACTAACAATCCGTGATCTCATGGAGGGACGTGCAAAGTGAAAAGTTCTGAACCAACCGCCTATCCGGAAACCTACCTCGATGACGCCATGCGGACACTTGGCGAGGCGGTCGAGTGGGCGGCCCTTGAACGGGGAATGCCACCCTCGCGTTTTCTCGCCGCTTTCGTCGCTACCGGCGTTGCCGACGCTTTCGGCGTCGGCGTTCCGAAATTCGTCGCAGGACTTTCAGGCCCCGAACTGGCGCGCGAAGTTCTCCGCCGCTGCGGGATCACGGACGAAGCCAGGAAGAAGCCGGCCGCGCATGGCGATGGCGCCACTCCTGAATTCTGGGCGGGATGGATACTTGCCTGGTACCAGTGGCGCTCGGCACTTCCGTTCCGGGCGATTCTCCGTTTCCTGCCGGCGGACGAACTGGTCGCTCTTTACACTGCGCTTCATGAAGCCTCCGAAGAACGCTGTTGGCAAGCCTTTGAAAAACGTCGCCACGAGCGGCGTGGCATGACCGCCCTCGCTGCGGCACGCAAGGCGGCAGGGTTCACCCAGACGCAGCTTTCCGCCCATTCCGGCGTTGCCTTGCGCAGCATCCAGCAATGGGAGGGACGCTCAAGGAATCTGGCCCATGCCGCAGCCTCTTCCGTGGCTGCGATTGCGCGCGTCCTCGGAACAACTTCGGAAGCGCTCCTCGCCGAGTGAAGCAGTGAGCCAAATAAAGTTGTCCGCCTCTCAAAGGCCGGCATCCACTAGGGCGGAAGCCGCGTCGCGGCCGGCCTGGATGGCGTCGTCGATGCGGGAGAAATCGAGCGTGGGGATGTCGCCGACCGCAGGCTGCAGCAGCCAGTCTGGCGCAGAGCGCTCAATCTCCCACTGCGCAATGCGATCCTCGCAGATGCGCGTGGTCTTCATCAGCATTTCCACCAGCCCCATTCGGGTGGGCTTGGTTCTGCGCCCCAGTTCTTCGCGGATTTTGTCGCGAACCCTTTCGCCTAGGCCAATGGCCTTGTTGACCACCGTGGGCAGGCGGTGCGTGGAGTAGGGGCAGGGCGGCCCGCCATCTACATTCACCGCCAGAACGCGCCTGGCGCCAAGGTCGCGGGCTGCCTCAACGGGAACGGGGCTTGAGACGCCGCCATCGACGAGCAGCCGAGTTCCGCGCCGCACCGGCGTGAATACGCCGGGAATGGAAATCGAGGCGCGGAGCGCATGGTGCAACCGCCCACGCGACATAAGGAAGGCTTCGCCAGTGGCAATATCCGTGGCCATGGCGGCGAAGGGAATGGGCAATGACTCTATCGGCGCGTCGGGAACGATCTTCTCGAGGAAGGCCATGACCTTTTCGCCTTTGACCAAACCCGCGCCGCCAATCTCGAAGTCGATGAAGAGCGAGGCCGCGTCTGCGACATCCAGCCCCGCCACAGCCTCGCGCAGGGCATCGAAGCGGCCAGCGGCGTATGCCGCGCCAACGAGCGCCCCCATGCTTGTGCCGGCTACGAATTCTGGCTTCACACCGCGTTCCAGCAGCACTTCGAGGACGCCGACATGGGCGAGCCCCCGCGCCCCGCCGCTGCCAAGGGCTATTCCAATCGCCTCATTTTTCTTCGCCATCCGGTGCCTCCTCTGTATTACCAGGCTCTATTTCGATGACGAGGAGATTGGCCTCGCGGCTGGAGAGCTGGCGGTCCATCTCCTGAAGGGTCTTGTAGAATTCCTGGCCAAACGTCGTGAGGTCGCGTTGACTACGGCCAGTCGTTTCAATGTAAACGGGAAGCCCCGTCTCGTCGTCAGTCTCAACCGCCACGCCTCGTTCAAACACGCCGAGGCCGACGTCGCTGTAGTTCCAGGAATGCGCCTTGGGCATTGAGAGGATGGCCTTGGTCTCCTTGGGGAGAATCACGGCAAGCGACTGCCATGAGAAAGACGTCCTTCCCAGCGTGAAGGGAAGGCGGCGCTCGTCGGCGTCAAACGGCGAGATGGAGGAGGTGTGCGGCAGGGCGAGGGAGAGGACATTGCCAGTGCGCGTGGCGAGGGAAGGGACTTCCGCTTCGTATTCCAAACTGTAGGGAAGGGAGTTTGTGTTGATTTGAAGCTCGCCGAATGGACGGGCTGAGACGGCGATGGTACCGACAAGTTCCTGGTGGTGGCGCGAGAGGAGCTCCGGGGTCATCTCGGCGTATCTCTTTAGGAATTCGTCGGCGCCGACGCCCTCGATTGTTTTGTGGACAGCGACGATGGCGTCGCCGTTGGCCTTCAGCCGGATCGCCAGGTTTTCCAGAGTCTTCGGTTCAAAAGCGCCGTCAATGAAGATGGGCTTGATCGGGGCGTTGAAGTCGGACTCGGAGCCGTCATCGTCAAAGAGGCCAATGTCCGGATCGTCGGGGAGGGTCGCGAGTGCGTGGCGCGCGAAGTGGTGGGTCATGCCGAGGGTGGCGTATTGATCGGTGTCGTTGAGGTAGATCGGGAAGGCCTCCTCGTCTTCGTCATCCTCCGGCGGGATCTCGACGAGCGGGTAGTCGAAGGTTCCCGGGTGGGGAAGGCGGAGAAGGCGGGAGAGGTCGCCTCCAATGCGCTCCTCGATTTCACCGTCGGTGGCGAATACGATGGAGTTGTCGATGCCGGCGTCGAAAAGGAGCGCGGAGAGGAGGATGGCGCGGTCCAGGAGGTTGCCGTAGCCGTCGGCGAGAATGACATCGGCTGGCGTAACTGCGCGGTCAAGTGGGATGGCGGTGAAGGACGGGCCGGCCAGGCGGAAGTTGCGGGCAACGTAGTCGCGAATGGCGGTGGCCTTGTCGGCGACGGTTACCAGGCCATCGCAGACGGAGGCGGCGACCTCCGCGCAGCGCCTGGTGTTTGCTGGCGAGGTGGCTTCCGCGATTGCGGCGCGGAGCGAGGCAGCATATTCAGCCCAGTCGCCGAGGGAGATGTCGGCAGCCAGGGCAAAGCGGGAGGCGTCTGGGAGATGGCTTTCGCGCGGAAGGGTAGGGGGCGCGACGACACTGGCGACGATGGTGATGGAGCCGTCTTCGTTGACGGCCTTGCTGAGGTGTAGTGCGTCATCGTTGAAACTGAGAAGGCAAGTGTCAAGGATGTCGTCGTCATCCCCGCCGGCGCGCTTGCGAAGAAGCTCGGCGGCCTCGCCGGTGAAGTGCATCTTCAGCGTATCCTCGTCTAGCGGCGTGGTGCCGTTGAAGACGTGGAAGTGGGAGAAGAAAGGCGCGTTGGTCTGCGTGATGCGGTATGAGGTGGAGATTATGGAGCCGACCTCGACGCCGGGGAGGCTGACCACATAGGTCTTTGCGGCGGGATAGCGCGGCGCGGCGGAGGCCCAGGAGGCGTCCATCTCGTTGATTTCGCTGTCGGTGACGAGCTGCGTTGAACCATCTGGCGCGGCCACGCTGGCCTCCAGGATTTCTACGGACTGCCAGGCGGGGTTGTAGTTGATCTTTAGTTCTGAGTTGGCGCGGCGCCCGGCGTAGGTGAGAATCTGACGGTGGACGGTGACGGTTTTCGTCCAGGAGGTCGGGGAGTCGATTTCGTAGGCGGTCTCGGCGGAGAGGATGCGCGAGTCGGCGGCGAGCTCCTCCGGCGTGGGCGACGGCTCGAAGGCGGCAACCTGCCCGGAGAGGGTGTCGATGTGGTGGAGGGTTTCCTTGAAGGGCTTGTAGATGGAGGCGGGGTATGAGGTGAGGTTGAACTCGATGCGGTGGGTGGAGGTGAGTTTTTCGCAGGACGGAGCCTGCGAATCGGGGCAGGTTACGCGCTGGGAGTAGGTGACGCCATTGGTCTTGAAAGAGATTGTTTCGGGGAGGGCCACTGGCGCGCCTAGCGACTCGAATTCGATGTCCCAGGTTTCCTCTGCGCCGCATGCTTCCTCGGTCTCAAACGGGAAGCGGCGTTCCTGGAGGCCAGTCTTGTCGAGGATGAAGTTGTGGTAGCCGATGGCGGTTGAGAAGTGGGGGAGGTCGATGAGGGATGCTCCATCGCCGCGCAGGATGAAGTCGCGCGCGCTGGCTTCCAGCCGCAGGACTAGCGGGGCCTCGGTGTCGCGCAGGTCTTCCGGCTCGATGGCGAAGGACTCCAGCTTGGCGCCGGGGATGGTTTCGCGGACAACGCCCTCTAGGAACTCACGGCGGCGCTCCGCAGGCATCCGCACGAAAGCACCGCGATAGGCGCTGTCGTTGAGCCCGGTGAAATCGAACTTCGAGGAGAGTGTGATCTTGCCTTTGGCATCGACCTTCGCCTTGATGGCGGCGAATACCATGTTGGCGGCGGCGGGGACTTCGTCCGAGGTGTGCAGCGGCTCGCCTTCGGGCGTGGCAACGAGGTAGCTCTTGCCAGCGAGGTAGGCGGGAAGCAGGTCGGCCGTGTTCTCGTTGGTCGGATCCATGAGGGTGAACTCGCCATCGGCGTCGCGCACGCAGGCAATGGCGTGATTGAAGAAGGGCATGGGAACGTCTGGGTCGCGCTTTTCGCCCACATGAATTAGGACGGGGAAGGCGTCGGTTCCGGCTAGGCGCAGCATCGAGGCCAGCAGGGCGGCCTTGTCGCGGCATACGCCGTGGCGGCGCTCGAAGGTAACGGAGACATCATGCGGCTCGTGGCCGGGGGCTTCTGTCTCCGTGGTGACGCCCATGTAGCGGACATTTTGCGACACCCATGTGAAGATGCGCCAGATTCGCTCCTGTTCCGTGGACACGCCCTCTGTTAGCGAGGCGACCATCTCGCGCATTTCGTCGGTCACGGCATCCAGGTGGGGCTTGCAGAGATTCCAATACCAGCGAGAGAGCTCGCGCCAGTCGTTGAGGGTGGAGAGGAGGATGCGCTGGCAGACCGTGTGCATCGGCGGCATTGAGGGCTCGGCGAATGCCTGCGGGACATTGGCGAAGTCCCAGGAGAGCAGGGTGCGGGCGCCACCGTCGAGGGGCAGGGGATCGTTGACGGTTGCAGTGCCGGGGAGTTCGTCGCGGAGGACCTGGCTGCGGACGGGATTGTTGGTGGGCGAGGAGACGGCATAGGTGTAGCGGAGGATGGGGTCGAAGGTTTCGAATGTCTGGTAGTCGGCCCAGACTCCGGGGACGCGCACCTTCTTCTCGCGGCGGATGATGGCGAGGCGTGTGATGTCGCCAACCTCCAGCCCGGGGTAGGCGACGGTCATCTTCTTGTCGTTGGGGTCGTAGATGTTCGACGACATCATCCCGGGGTCAATGGCGACTTTGCAGTTGCGCTCGAGGTCGATGGGAACGACGGTGCCGTCTGGCTTGACAATCTCCGCCGCGACGACTTCGAGGTCGGAGTAGAAGGCGTCGAAGCCAAGGGTGGCGGAGGCTTCGGAGCGGCGGCCCTTCTCGGTGAGGACCTTGGTGTAGGTGTCGTCGAAGAGGACAGAGGTGCCGTCTTCCTCATAGACTTCGCACGACACGGAGTCGAGGATGACGGTGTCGGCATCGGGGTAGTTGGCGGGGGTGGCCTCGGCTGCGGCGGCTATAATGTCGGCGAGGGCTATGCGCCGGACTTCAGAGGGTACGAAGGACGGAGCCTTCGAGTCAGGACATGAGGCGGAGGCGGAGGAAATAAGGGATATGGCCGCGATGGCGGCGAAGAATGCTTGCGTTTTCATGTCGAAAGTCGAAAGACAAAAGTCGAAAGTCGGAAGTCGAAAGGGGAAAGTCGCATGTCGCATGTCGCATGTCGCACGGATAAACGATGCAACGATTCAACTTTTATCCGAGGATAAGAGCGAGGATGCCGGCGGCGAGGCAGTAGAAGCCGAAAAGCCAGAACCGGGGGCCCGACAGAATCTTGATCAGCATCTTGAGCGCGTAGTAGCCGACGACGGCTGACACCGCCACAGCCAGAATGGCCGTCCAAATGCCGATGCCTTTGAGGCTCGTCTCCTCGCCGCCCTTGACCACCGCCAGCAAAGACGCCCCAAGGAGAAGCACCAGCGACATCAAAAAAGAGAAGTCTGCGGCGGGGCGTCCCTCAACGCCCAGGTGGCGCGCCGTCGCGATTGTGGTGCCGCTGCGGCTGATCCCGGGCAGAAGCGTCGCCACTTGCGCAAAGCCGATAAGCAGCGCCTCGACGAAGCCGACCTCGCCCTTGCGCCCCTTCCTGGCCCAATGCGTGGATATCAGGATTACGCCCGTGACAATGAGCATTGCGCCTGTGAAGGAAAGCCCCTTGTCCATGCACTTGTGGAAGAAGTCCTTGAAGATGGCGTAGCACGCCACCACTGGAATGCAGCCCAGGACAAGAAGCCCGACCTGGCGCCATGCCTCGCGGACGAACAGCAGCATGCCGGCCACCAGCAGGGCGACGCGCTTGCGGTAGAATGCAAGCACCGCCAGCAGGGTCCCGAAGTGCAGAAGCAGCTCCAGGCCGTTGCCGGGGCTGTCGATCCCCATCCAGCGCTCCGCAATGGCGAGGTGGCCGGATGAGGATATCGGCAGGAATTCGGCTATGCCCTGGAAGGCGGCCAGCAATAGGACCTTTGCTGTCATTGGCGTGTCGGAGGATCGGAGTTACTTCTTCTCCAGAACGGCCTTGATGCGGCGGACGCCGGCCGAGGAGGACTCTTCCTTTTTGATGCGGAAGTGGCCCAGGACGCCGGTGTGCTCGACATGAGGCCCGGTGCAGACTTCCTTCGAGAAGAAGTCCGTCGGGGACTTGCCCATCGTATAGACGGAGAGCTTCTCGTCGGTGTATTTGCTTGAGAAGAGGGCGGTGGCGCCGGCGGCGCGGGCCTCTTCGAGAGTCATCATTTCGCGGGTGACGGGCAGGTCGGCCTCGATTTGGGCGTTCACCAGGTCCTCGACGGCCTTGATCTGCTCGGGCGTCATCTTCTCGCCGTGGGTGAAGTCGAGGCGCAGGCGCTCCGCCGTGATGTTGGAACCCTTCTGGTTGCAATGGTCGCCAAGGACGACCTTGAGCGCCTTGTGGAGGAGGTGCGTGGCCGTGTGCAGGGCTGTCGTCTCCTCGCTGTGCTCGGCGAGGCCGGACTTGGCCGAGCCTACGTTGGCGCGCGAGAGTTCCTGATGGGCCTTGAAGCACTCGTTGTAGCCATCGACATCGACTGTGAAGCCGGCTTCGCGCGCCAGTTCCTGCGTCATCTCCAGCGGATAGCCGTAGGTGTCGTAGAGGCGGAAGGCCTGCTTGCCGGAGAGCTGCGTCACCGGGACGAAGTTGGGATCCTTGGCGGCGCGGAACTCGTTGCCGCGCTTGATGCCGGAGATGCACTTGTCGAATTCCTTGCGGCCTTCGTCGAGGGTCTTGCCGAAGCGGGTTTCCTCGGCGAGCAGCTCCTGGAGGACGCGCTCGCGGTTCTGCTCAAGCTCGGGATAGACGTGCTTGTAGTTGTCGATGACCGTCTCGGCCATCGGGCCGGTGAAGCCCTGCGCGATGCCAAGGCGGCGGGCGTGGCGGACGGCGCTGCGGATAAGGCGGCGGAGGACGTAGTTCGCGCCGAGGTTGCCCGGGGTGACGCCGCCCTTCTGGTCGCCGAGGATGAAGGTGGCGGTGCGCATGTGGTCGGCCACGACGCGCCGCGAGCGGGTGATTTCGGCCTCGTCAAGTTCCCCGTTCCCCGTTCCCCGTTCCCTCAGTTCATCAATCTTCGCCATGATGGGCTGGAAGACATCGGTCTCGTAAACGGTGGGGAGGCCGTTCATCATGCAGATGGTGCGCTCGACGCCCATGCCAGTATCGACGTTGTGGCGGCCCAGCGGCTCGAACTTGCCTTCGGCGGTCTTGTTGAACTGCATGAAGACGTCGTTCCAGATCTCGATGTATTTGCCGCAGTGGCAGCCGGGACGGCAGTCAGGGCCGCACTTTTCCTTGCCGGTGTCGATGAACATCTCGGTGTCAGGGCCGCAGGGGCCGGTCTCGCCGGCGGGGCCCCACCAGTTGTCTTCGCGCGGGAGGCGGAAGATGCGCTCGTCAGGGATGCCGAGGCTCTTCCAGATTTCAACGGCCTCTTCGTCGGCGGGGATTCCGGGCTCGCCCTTGAAGACCGTCACGTTGAGCTGCTCGGCCTTGAAGCCAAGGTGCTGCGTGAGGAACTCGAAGGACCAGGAGATGGCCTCTTTCTTGAAGTAGTCGTTGAGCGACCAGTTGCCCAGCATCTCGAAGAATGTGAGGTGGGCGCTGTCGCCGACTTCGTCGATGTCGCCGGTGCGGACGCACTTCTGGACGTCGGTGAGGCGCTTGCCTGCGGGATGCTCCTGCTTGCCCATGAGATAGGGGACGAGCGGGTGCATTCCCGCCGTGGTGAAGAGGACGGTTGGGTCGTTTTCCGGAATCAGCGAGGCACCGGAGATGATGGTGTGGCCCTTCGACTCGAAGAATCGCAGGTATTTTTCGCGTAGTTCGTTTGCGGTCATTTCTTTTTTCCTTAAAAAGTTAGCCTATAATTATAGCAGAACTTTCACTTTCCCGTGGAACCGAAGCCGCCGGCGCCACGGTCGGTTTCGGTCAGAGACTCCGCTTCGGCGAAATCGGCCTGCGGGCAAGCGGCAATGACGAGCTGCGCGATGCGGTCGCCGCTGGCGATTGTGCGCGGCTCGTCGCCGTGGTTGTGGAGGCAGACCGTGACCTCGCCGCGATAGTCGCTGTCGATGACGCCCACCTTGTTTGCGGGGGCAAGGCCTGACTTGCACGAGAGGCCGCTGCGCGCATAGACGAGGCCAGCGAAGCCGGACGGCACCTCGATGGCGATGCCGGTGGGGATGAAGACGCTTGCGCCGGGTGGAATTTCCACTGGCGCATCCAGGCAGGCGTGGAGGTCTGCGCCGGCGGCTCCGGCGCTTCCGTAGCGCGGCATCTGTGCGCCGGCGCGAAGTTTCTGAACTCTGACAGTCATTTTGTCTTTTCCCGTGAAATGGAGTCCCAGCCACTCTACACCATTCCCACCCGCATTGCAAGTCCCCGTTCCCCCGTTCCCCCATTAACGCAACCGGCCTGTGGCCGGACGCAAAAGCTGCGTCAAAACCGATGTGGCTACGACGCCGCCCGTGGCGGCTACGCCACAATCGCTTTTGCCGCAAGTTCCATCTACCTCCACGCGAGCATCGATTGTGGCGTAGGGCATAGCCCGTCGTAGCCACATCGATGCGAGCGTAACCCTTGCGTGTCGCGAAGCGACTTGCGTTAAGCG
>JAEEGL010156288.1_pt1 | contig 13041 bp, 14 predicted proteins | sample 9134231 | NCBI WGS metagenome assembly JAEEGL01 (sample SAMN16246548, study PRJNA631951) | gut metagenome | biome: gut microbiome; feature: rumen; material: fiber-attached | host: Bos | place: Iran: Karaj | collected 2018-10 | reverse complement strand
TTCGTTGGATTAAAAAAGCTTTTCTGGTAGCAAAACATTTTTCAAAGTGTTTGAATGTCGGTAATGTAGAACATGTTCTCGTGTCGGTCATTGTTCTCACCCCAGGTGCGATGCTTCCAATAACCCTTCACCACATAAAACTGGCTCTGGTTGAACTCCGTCTCACGGTTCTTGGAAGCCAGTTCACCTGTCATCTCACCATAGAACACATCACCACCATGCTTCATCACCAAGCCACGGCTCTTGAAATACTCAGTAGTTCCGTCCTGTTTTTGGTACTGGCGTTCTGCGTATGTGCCCACCGATACAATTTTTACAATCTTCTCCATAAGCCTGTCAGTCGTTAATGTTCAGCAAAAAAAGTTCTTCCATAGCGAATTCCAATTCACGACTCATCGCATTGGCAACCTGCACCACTCCTATTGCCTTATCCACAGAGTTGTAGAACTTGTAGCGTTCTGCACTCTCCTTCAGCCAGCCATGCTCCAGGCGACAGATAGTCTTGTCGCGATTACGTTTTTTCGTTGAACGCTTCCATCCTGTGAAAACCAGCTTGCCGGTTTCCTTGTCCCTTTGCAGCGATCCTGCCACATACTTGCCCGTCTCCAGGCGTTCCAGCGTTTCCGCTGAAATTTCAATGTACTTTTTCATATTGAATCGAATTTATGAGCATCCGAAAAGCGAAGTTTTAGTTTGAGCTCAATTGTATCCAGATACTTTTCTTCGCCCATCATCCGACTCGGGGTTAATCATTAGATTCCCATATATGGTGATTTCCTGAAGGACAATTCAAATGCCCTGCCGATTGCTTCCACCGACAGCTGCTCTTCCTCAGTCATATCTCCCATTTCAATCTCCTCCTGTTCCTGCATCCTCATCTCATGCACATACTTCAGATACTCGCCACGCTTGATATGACCACCGCTATTGCCAGCCATCTCCATGCGATAGCCCAGTTTCCAGTCCTCACACACGTGTTTCATCAGCACCCTTTTCTGTTGGAGTACGCAGATGCGCTTGCCTTCTTCCACCAATCTGAACTGGCAGCTGGCACAGCATTTCCTAATCTCAACACCATGCTTGTTGCGCACGGTTTCAATTTTTTCCTTCTTTTCCATAACTTTTGTTTTTAAGTTCGATGTTGCAAAGGTCTATAAGCTGTAGAGCTGTACAAATCTGTGAAGAAAAAAGGATACTTTTTTTTAAATGATTTCTTTAAGAGGTTGATATGCAGATATATAAAAAAGAAGGTCAGACTTCATTTTTTGAAATCTGACCATCAAAATCTGTTCTCAGCTTATTACAGCTTATCACAGCTTATCACAGATTATGGGAAAATCATGGTTGCTGAGGCTTGTATTTGTCGAGCAAGGGCAAAACTTGCTTGAAGCGAGTGGACATAAACTTACAATCGGGCTTGCCCTTATCTATGTTGGTATAATCATCGGTACTGCCGAAGAACATCTCTTGCAGCTTGGGAGAGCCCACAGGTGGCAGCATTCTATTATATATAAGGTATCCTATCAGGTTCTGCCAGGTAATCCGTACAGAGTCACCCTTTCTGTGCTCCAATAGGTTCCAAAGCGTATCCGACATGCTCAGGTCATCATCCTGTAAAGCATACTCTCCCACGTTGAGCACATCCCTCATCATCCGTTTGATGCTATCTGTTGTGGCAGGCTTCATCCACTCACCCCTGGCAATCAGGATATCCAGTCGGTCAAGTATGGCTTGTCGCCTTACGGAAAGCACATTGTCATTCTTCACACGCTTTTCTTCGGTAGCATTAACCACCTCGGCATCCTCTGCCTCGTCCTTCAGGAAGCCACGCAAAAGTTGTTGTAAGTCGCTTCCCTGCAGCTTGTCAATATGGATTACCCGCTTATGGTCGTTGTGGATGGCTCCTTCATCGTAATGGTAGTTGTCACTCATTGCCAGTCAGTTTTAAAAGATTGCTATTTTGGTTTGTTTCAAGCATCACTTGATTGCGATGATCCTCATGGATAGCACCTGCCTCGTAATTGTAAGTCGGTCTTCTTGCCAATTCCTTTATCAGTTCATGCTCCTCCTGCTGTTTTTTCTCCTTCTCCTGTTTTTCTCTCATCTCCTCCTCTTGCTTCTTCAATATGCTCTGTTGAATCTTGGGGGCATATTTCTGCCAAGTGGGATTTAAGGCCAACAATGTTGACATGCTACCAAAGAAACTCAGTGCCAGGTCAACAGGAAATCTCAGGAAGGCATCTATCAGATCTTCACCTGATATTTTGTCGTTATCCACATCTTTCACCACATTGGTCAATTGGGCAAGCACCTTATTGTATTGATCGGTAATGTCGTCTATGGCATATTCCAGTTCCTCATAAGTTCTTGGCCTGGCTTGTTTCAAAACATCACTCATGATTTTTGGGAAGAGAATGGAGCAGAGTTCCTCCAGCTCATTGGAAGGTGGTGTCGACTTTATGATATCTTCCATTTTGGCTTTATGCACCAATGCCTGTTGCCTGACGCTGTTGCCGCTTCTCATATCTATGAGTCCTTCAGGACAAAGTCTGTCGAAATTCGTGTTGAATGCCTTGTACAGCAGGTGCATGTGTGGATAAGCCGATTTCAGGTTGCAAGCCGTGAATACTAATGATGCAAAATTTTCGGCCTTCAAGCCCACAATATACTGAATCATTACAGAATACATGTACCTCATGAATGCCCAGTTATATCTCATAAGAGAAAACAATTCGTTTTTTCTCTTCTTGGGTAAACAGGTTAGTTCAATCATGGTGAGTCCCATGAGTAGGCAATACAATTCATGCTTTTTGAAGTTCCCATAATGTCGGGCTTTGATGAGCTTTTCCTTCAGCGCGTTATAAATGCTGTTCCAGTCAGGGTTGTAGTCACGTTGGATAATGACGTTAAGCAGCATGAAGAAGTAGGTCGGTTCGTGATTATTTACTATCAGTCGGTCGGCCCAATTCTCGGCAGCTTTTACCAAATCCAATTGTTTGAACAGGCGACCGGCATAGTTGCCCTCTTTCTCAATCGTGGCGAGTAAGGCATTTTTCAACTTAACCTCTCTGTTCCCATTACGGAAGAAACGCTTGTCTGCCATCAAGAAATCATGATAATAAGGAACCAGAACGTCTCTTACTCCGAAAAAGTCTTTTTTGCGCAACTCATAAATTGCATATTTCCAATCACTCCAATCGATTTCTTTCTCTGGGATATCCCCCGCAAGACATTGTTCCAAGGGAGCAATTATGTCTTTTTGAATGCAGTATCTTTCTTGCATAAAATTAAAAATAAATTGATACTATATTCCAAAAAATTCAGATCTCTCTACATAATTGCTACGGGGATGTTTTTAGTATCGTTTAGCTATATCTGTATAAATTTCCAAAAGTTTTAAAACTGGCTGCAAAGCTACGCATAAATATCGACAATAACTACAATTATATGATTTATTTTCAAGAAAAAATCTCAATTTGTTTCGTACTTTGGAAACAATCCATTATCTTTGCAGGCAGATTAATTGATTCAACACTGCCAGAAATGGAACTGAAAGTAATTATTTTGGAAGAGGCACTCGACTTTATCAAAAGTCTGCCAAAACCTGTGGGTGATAAGATCTATGATAACATTCACAGGATTGAAAGCGGAGAACGTAATGCAGAAATATTTTCCAAGTTGGAAGGAACGGAAATATGGGAGTTTCGCACCTTATTTTCAAAAGTGAAGTACAGACTTTTCGCTTTTTGGGATCCAGGAAGACGTTCTTTTGTAATAGTTACTCATGGCATTATCAAGAAAACCCAAAAGACGCCCAAGAAAGAGATAGAAAAGGCTGAGAGGATAAGAAAAGATTTTTTAGCGCAAAACAGATGTGATTATGGAACAGGTAGGGAAATATAAATTTTATAGCTTGGATGAAGCACTTGACATGCATTTCGGAAAGGTTGGTACCCCAGAGCGTGATGCACATGAGGAAAGAGTGGCCTCTGCTGTTCATGCTTACAAATTAGGTGAAGCCATTAAAAAAGCAAGATTGGAGCAACACCTCACACAACAGCAGCTTGGAGAAAAAATAGGTGTTCAGCGTGCCCAGATTTCTCGTTTGGAGAATGGTTACAGTATCAGCATCACAACCATGAGCCGTGTATTCAAGGCTCTTGGTGTATCAACTGCAACGCTTGATTTAGGCAGCATAGGCAAGATTCCTTTGTGGTAATACCCGATTTAATATAAACATCAAAATGTAATTTGGAGTTTGGAGTTTGGAATTTGGGTGTTATCCCATTTGCAAATCCTCCAAGTGATAGCGCAATTTTGGCTCTTTGGAAGCTTGTCTGTCAATGAAGGGTCTTTCAGAACCATACCAAAAACGTTAAACATTAATTATTATAAGTCTTCACAATTGTATGTTTCGCATTTAATTTATAATCATATTTCATTGATATTTAGTGTGTTAAACCAAATATATAGATTAAGGGGATTCAAACATGCTTAATATTTATCTTTCATTCTTGAAGCTTTTGATGCAACTCATACTTCCTGCGAGTTTGCCTCTCTGTTCGACATTTCCTTTCCAAAGAATTAATTTGACCAAGCAAAGCTTCTTTTGGCGTATTGGCAGGTTAATGGACTTCAAGTAATCCCCACATACAGCTTCGGGAGCCTACCTTCTTTCGCCTATTGTCTTGAAGGTTTGCCCTCTCACAGTGTTATTGCTGTCTGTGGATTGAGTAATCGAAAGGATACGGCAGCATACAACATATGGTGTTATGGCCTTCGGCGTTTGGAAGAAGAAAAATGCCCAACTCTTATACTGGTCTATGGTCCAGAAATAGATATACCTGGACTTCATACTCCAGTCAAATTCATAAAAGATTTTATTTCAAAAAGATTCAGATATGAAAACAACTAAAAATGAACTTTGGGATGCAGATGCCAAGCTGTTTGCATCCATGAAAGAAGGAAGCCTTACTTCTAATGAGGCAAACTTCTTTAAAAACATGCAATACAAGCAGGAATACGAGGTTACAGCCTTAAACGACCTACTTGTATCTGAGTACGAAAATGACGATGAGATTTATCTCATTCGTATGAATTACGATGAATATGTTATTGGTCATGGCATCGGAACAAACGGAGCGGAAGAAGTTCATGTTATGAATCTATCAGAAGCTCTGGCAGTCAACTTCAAGACTGAAGGATTCCTCGACCGAGACATCACCCTCTGGCAATGGCTTCGAGAGAAGGACTACAAAATTGTTAATTATGGACGAAACTATGATTTAATTGAAAATGGGAAACGGAGCTGATTTTTTTTCAAGAGATGAGAAGGGCAGGCAATCGGAATACGAATCGGTAGAGCCCCCTGTAACCATCAATGGTGTGAAGGGACATGTGATTAAACGCAAAGGAGACTCTGACACGCATACAAATCTTCCTTTTTATGCAAATTCATCTGAAGTGTACTTCCGCCCAGGTCCAAACGGACCTTGCCAAGCCAGAGTGTATGCGGGCCATAAGTTATATATAGACTTTGACTGGAGCCATTTCCATACCAACAAAAAGGATGGACGCCATTTCCCAGCGGGCACTGTTCATGTACAAATTTGGGAAGAGCAAAAAGATGGCTCTTTCAAAAGATTGACGGATGAGGCTCGCTTTATGAACAATTATGAAATGAAACGATATGGCCCAATCCTCAGATATTACTACCCTAATATAAAGTTTAGATAATAATTAAAGATGCAGGACTATTCAGCCCTGCATCTTTTTCCTTATTCCATTGGTTTGATCATCGACTCAATAAAGGCGATTTCGTTTTGTGAGAGATTGTACTTCTTGTAGAGTTCCTCGTCCGTCCAGGGTTTGGTGAAGTCTTGGAGGGGGACGAAACGGAATTTCTCAGCAGAAATATCTTGAGTAGATATTAACTGAAGTATCAAGAATCTAACAAAGCAAGTCTTTAAGTATGACAAATAGTTATTTGCCTCTTCAAAACTTCCAAAGACTCCACCAACGAGATAGCTTTGTGTGCATATTTCTTCTGGCTTTAAGATTTTCATTGTAGAGAAGACTCTATAACGTCCCGTTTTATCTGGTGTTCCTGCATGTTCACAAGTTGCTTTTGAAAATATCACTTTATAGCTGTCTATCCATTGGGAATTCCTTTTTACTTCTTCACGTTTTACATAACTTATACCACCACTTGATAATAATGGTAAAGCACCTTCAAAATTTAACGAAGAACCTCGGAAAGTGGTTACAAATCCGAAAGGAGTTTGGGTACTCACAAAGCTTTCTATGTTTTCTTTTGAATTTTTTGAAATCTTCTTTATTATATCTAAAGCCGCATTTCTTCGAATAAAAGTTGTGTATTCATTGAGTTTCCGATCTTCATAACTTGTGCAACCCAAATGAGTGCAACCATAATTACAAAGGCCATGATAAGATTTATCCCAAAGCATATAATTGATGCCTCCGGCTATGTCAGCTGTAGGAAATAAATCTTTTGCATCGAGGAAATCTCTTATTAATCTAATTCTATCGTCATTAAGCATCATGTTTCTAAATTCATCCAGCCCGCGTCCACCTGTAAACCAACGTGAGGGGAATATCATAGAAACATAGTTTGGATTCATCATTATTGAAATACTTACAAACTTATTAAAAATCAAGATTCCATAATTGTCTTTCTTTTCACCAACATTTACCTGATACGGCGGATTACCTACTATAGCATCAAATTTCATATTCTCATTATTATTTATTTTCCAGAAGCGTTTGCCATCTTTGAGAGTGTTGACAACAAGTTCTGGTCGGGTTGTTATATTTTCAATTAAATCAGGGTAATAGGCAGCATTGACTTTTGTCTTACGGAAGCCTGCCAAAGTGCGTTTGGTGATGCTCATTGCCATAGGGGTCTTGCAAACCACCAAGATATTTTCTTCTATCGTGGCATCCCAAAGACTCATAGCAAAGCCATGATTCACCTCCCCATACTTAGCCTTAGCTGCATCTACTCTACTCCTATATATATTATACGCCACATAGAGCGGATAGAGACCACTCTTGGAGTTTATCTCTAAAATATGGCTATCAGGACGGAACACATCAGTAGTAACTTTGCCTTGTCTAACATAGCGAGGCACTTGCAAAGGTTCCTTAAATGCTTCATCATAGAAACACCAACCACCCAAGCAATCACTCATGTGCATATTCACTACTCGCCAAGGGGTCAGCACCGTTTCCTTATCAGGATTGCGGAAAGTGTTGAAGATAGCAGAAATACGTTCTATACGTTCTTCAATGGTAAACTTATCTGCCGTTTTCGCCATTTCTCGGATGCGCTTGCCTGCTTCACGGAAAACATCAGCTTCATAATATTTCTTGAATCTTGCAAAGACCTCTTTAGTAACTCCCCTGGGCATAAACTCCTCCCAAGATTTATCATCAATCAGATTTGCAAAATTATCAATGGTTATCTCTTCTTCTTCACTCTTCAACTCAGCGCCATAAATAAGCAAAGGCATACGAATAGAAATACCACGAAGAATTGAAGCTGCCTCACGACTCTGGTTCTTCATTTTCTTCAATTCAGCTTCTTTAGCTAAATCTTCAGGTGTCTTTTCTTTTTTAGGTTTCTTCTTTAATCTTTCTAATTCATCGTATTGCTCATTAGTAAGACCTTGCTTATTGACATCAATCTCACCCATTTTAGCCATCGCCTTTGTCTTGCCAATCCTGCTCTTCAAATCTTCAAAGTCCTTCAAATCGATGTCTGATAGCTTCATCAGCTCATCATTATAAAGAGCAAAATCTTCAAAACCACATCGGACAACCTTCTCTATCTGAGCCTTTTTCAGTTGCCCCATCATTTTATTCACATCATATGGTTTCATTTTCGAACCTTCGATGCTGATGATAGGACAGAAATTAAGAAAAGCACCCAACTTAACACGATCTTCTTCTGTAGCTTTACCAGCTTTTGCTGATACCTTGGCAGATTCAACCAAAACGCGTAAAGTTCGGTCTGGTGCAAAGTCGAAAGCATAACATTGGGTTTTCATCCTACCGTTGTGTGTAAATGGAGTCTGCACACGGAAGATGGTTTGCATATAGCTTGCAGCAGAAGTGCTATAAGAACCAGCCAACATAAAGACTGCTGTCCAAGGCTTTACACTAACACCTGTGGTAAGGCGACCACATGAAAGAGTGATAGTATAAGTTGCATCAGGGTCTTTGCCAATGGCATTATTAACTTTCTTCAAAGCTTCAGCATTTTCCTCATCCTCATCCCCATTTCCAGCAACATTCACTGTCTGGAAAGCTCCAAACACAGGATGATACTTTAGCTTTGCACTCAATTCCTTCGCAGCCTTTACACCTGGTAATATCCACAAAGTATGACGGAAAATCTTTCTAAACTCTTCATTGGCATAAGGATATAGACTATTCTTATCATCTTTGCAAAGCAAGTTCAAGAAATTATCTACATCACTATCATAAATAAAACCGCCATCATCTTTGGTTCGGAAGAATTCTCTAAAGTTGAAAGCTTTTTCATCATCAGAAAACGCAGGCATCAAACTGCCCAAGTCGTATGTATAGATATTGATGGCAGGCAAAGACTCGTATGGATTGGGGTCGCCAAAGTGGGTTAAATCCCATTCTGCTTTAGCTTTCTGTTCATCTACATAATCCCATGTAAAGATTTCCTCTTCTTGGAAATCATCCAATAGATTAAATGGCGTTCCTGAAAGTCTAAGTACTTTGGTTTCTGCTTTTGATAGTTCGTCAATTACATTCTTCCCCAATACGGTAGTTGTTCCTTCATGAGCCTCGTCAATAATCAGGAAGTCCCACTTGGTTTGAAATATCTCTACATTCTTATCGAACTTTCCACCAACCAACTCAGAGCCTCGCATATCTTGCATAGAGGCAAAATATACATAGTTATTTCCTTTATTAGCCCAACTCTGCAATTGCTCAAAAGATTCTCCTTTATTTCGTGATCCATATTGCCAATTGGGACTATCATAGAATATCTTATGGAAATCTTCATACCAACCTTCATCCACTACAGGACGATGGGTAATAATCAATGTCCTTTGGAAGTTCTCTTCTTTGGCTACTTGCAAAGCGGTAAGCGTCTTACCAAAACGCATCTTGGCATTCCATAGCATTTGGTTTCCATGCTGGAAACGCTTACGAGTCATGTTGATGGCTTTTAGCTGCTCGTTACGGAAGATAATAGGATTCTGACTTTTACTGATTTCTCCAGGTAAAAGACTGCTTCGACCTTCCTTTGCTGCTTGAATGGCTTTCTTTACCGTTTCCAAATCGCAACAATACCATTCATTGGTTCCCTTTACGGTGTCAAAAACTTTTTTCTTAATGCCACTATGCTCAAGTATCGAGTGTATCTCTTTGTCATTGAATGATCTTATACTGCTACCATCGATGTACAATGTGAGTTCAGTATAAAGTAGTTGATAAGCTATACCAGCAGTTTTAGTGTATTGGTCTATTCTTTCACGAGCAGACTTGTTTAAAGCTTCGCTATTAGGTAACTCACTTATGCTGCCATATTCCAAAGTGGTTTCGCCAATCTTCAAACAGTCGCTGTGCGCTTTGTCATTGATAGCAAAAACATAAATAAGACGGGGTTTTAATGCCAGTTCAAACGTAGCCATGATAATTATTTGATTAGGTCGATAAATCTAATTTTCCGATTATTCTCTCCAGTCTTGGGGTCTTTGTGACCCCAATCCCTTAGCAAGCAGTAAACGCCATTGTGTAGTCTGATGTTGTCTTGTTGACATCCTTTGCAATGTTCGATACGTTCTGTCTCTCCAAACAAATCCATCTCTTTTACCACTGCTCCTTCCTTGCAACTATTAGGCACAACGCCTTTCAGACCATCCATTTGCCAGATGTTCCATGAGATGATATAAGCTATGTAGTTGATGCTTTTTTGAAGGGGAGCCTTGCCGAACTTGGCTTGATAATATTCTATAAAAGTCCAAAGTAGGGCCTCACGAGCTAATAGCAGGTTATCGCCCTGCCATTCAAAGCCGTATGTGTTTTTATAAGCAATTTGAGCCCATTCCAGCCATTCACCACTTTCGTCAACATTTTCACTAACGACGCGCAGTTTTCTGTCGAGTAATCCGATGCGATGCTGCAAAGGGATGGGATTTCCTGTGGTTGTATCATAACGACTCACCAAATAAGGAGCCTCCCCACATGTCATTTCCATGCGAGTGGCACGAACATAGTCTTTCCAAGTTTTGCCTTCAGGGAATTCTATTTTTAGAGTATTATCTTGCCAAGTGTGATTGGCGTTGTCTTCTGTATTGAATACATCTTTTCTGCCGAACCATGCTTCATCCACAAGGTTGTTTTGAGCATTGCACACCCATGAAGGAGTGAACACCTCAGCCATATCCTTGGCACGGTCGGTCTGTTCTTCTTTGGTTTTCAGCACACGAGGTCTGATTACCATCCCATGTTCTCCAGTTATTAGAGCAGGGAGTATCTGTGAATGGTAATCATATTCCGAGCCGAGCGATTCGTAGTCATGCGTCGCCCAGAAGATATTACGTCCTGTGGTATGGTCACGAAGTAGTGTGTCAAGCACCTCCGACGACAATGCCATCAGGTCATCCTCCCTAATATCAATTAAGGAAGGACTTTCGTCTTTTTTTTGCATTTTGCGCTTATAGCTTAAGGCAAAAGCACTTATCGGAGAAGAAACGGGTAATCGTTACAAAACAAACAGACACGAAAAAGCGTGGACCGCTTATCCGTGTCTGAGGTTGTAGGATACCCGTCTGCATAGATAAGTGATATGTCCACGCCATAAGCGCAGACATTAGTCATTTATCGTTATACAGACTCGTGCTTAAAACTTCCTACATTTCAGACACGCCGAATAACTGCTAATGCTGTTATTATATACCCACTAAAATCATACCGCCACCCTGCGCTCAGGGATTCTTGATATATTGTGTCCTTTAGGACAATCGGCAGTACTTGATTGCAAAGATAAAGAAATCATTTTTCAATTCAATACTTTTCAAGCAGTTTTTTCTTTAGGATGTCTCTTTCAATCATAATTTCTTGGGATAAATCTGCCACAGGGGTAGCAATAAAAGAACGGATTATCACATTCTATCGAAGAAAAAAGTGTAAAGAATCACACTTTTCGGCGATAAAACGTGATTTCTGCAAGATATGGGTAACTTATAGAAACCTATATATACTCTCCAAATAGAGCAAATATATTGAACTCGGGTGCGGAAAGTGGGGTAAGTACTCCAAGTTCCAAGTTCCAAATTACATTTGGAGAATTGAAGTTGTAGGTGAGGATAGGTTACGAATTGTTAGATATTAAATTTTATCTTATATTAATATTATTAATATTAATATAAGATAAGGCTATAATAATAAGGCGAGGTGATGGAAAGTGAAAAAAACGAAATGGAATTTGGAATTTGGAACTCGGGGAAAGGGAGTGCGTTGGTGCCTTGCTCGATTAGTTCCGATAATCAAGCGTTTTAATTCTTTTAATCGGGGCATTTACTTACTCTGATTCTATGGAGGCCGAATTCCATGCCTGGATGCCTCTACAGGGCAATATAGGGCATTTTACAAGACCAGATTACGGTTTGGAAGCAAAAAGTCCGCTTTTTGGGCTTAAAATTTGGAAACCGGCTTTTTATTTTGTATCTTTGTACTCGCAATTGAGATGCAAGGCGTTTGTTGGCATCGGCTCTGCGAAGGCCAAGCAAGGCTCCTGTCCTTTCAGCATTTACATCAAGTTGCATCATGCATGATTGCGGGAGGCGGTGACCCGAGGTAGTTCGCCGCAAGTCTGCCAATTAAAAATACACTTTAAAACACGACAAAACGATGGCAAAAGAACGAATCGCGTTGGGGATTAATCTCCGACTGAACAAGAACAACAAGAGTACCACCTACGGTAAGTACTACCCCGAGGTGGATGTGCAGAAGACCCTCAGCTTGCGCGGATTCGCACAGCACATGGTGGATCATGGCTCCCGCTGGAACCGTGGCGACCTGGAGAGCGTTCTCTTTCAGATTACCGAATGTCTGCCCGAACTGCTGGCACAGGGCGTTCCGGTGCAGTTGGGTAACCTTGGTACTTTCTATCCAACCGCACAGGTGGTGAAGGGCGCTGGCGTGGAGAGCATCGAGGCGATGGAGGGTTTGAATCCGAATGACATCGTGCAGGGCATTCACATTCGCTTCTTGCCTGACATGACCCGTCAGGACAACCTCTGCAGTCCTGCTTTCAAGAACGCTTGTTCACTGGAACTGCGTAACATTGTTGACACGCAGAAGGTGACTGTCAATGGTAAGCTGAAGAGCGTGCAGACGCTGAAGCCTATCGCTACGGCTGTGGCTGAGCTTCGTGCTGGTACGGTGACTCCAACACCTGGTGGCAACGGTGGCTCTACTGGTGGCAACGGTGGTGATAACGGCGGCGGCAACGGCGATGGAGATCTTGATATCTAAAATCGTGCACGCACGATTTTAGATATTGACCATTGACAATGGACGATTAGATAAATCGCTCACGCTCGGGATAGCTCAAGCAAGCTTGGCTCTCCTCTCGCTAACTCGCGATTTTGACAATTAAAGTCGCTTCGCAACTATGAGAAACTTGCTCCGCAAGTTATGAGAATTGAGCTTTGCCCCAAGTTGGCCATGAGGGGCAAGCTCCTTATCTATCAACCTTAGACCTAAATTATTATGAAAAATAAAGAGACTTGGAAGATGGTGATTCAATTCGTCATCTCGATACTGACAGCAGCATTGACTGCGATGGGAACAACCAGCTGTATGGGTCACGGACCTATCTACCTGTAAAGTTGTACTCCCGAAAGTGAGTAATCTCAACCAGTAAAACAAATGCCCTCGCTAATTTCAGCGAGGGCATTAACTATCAGCATCAGCAAGTAGCTGTAGGATATTACTCTTTATTGGCACGTTTACGTTCAATCTCGTCGAGGA
>JAEEGL014638392.1_pt1 | contig 13042 bp, 9 predicted proteins | sample 9134231 | NCBI WGS metagenome assembly JAEEGL01 (sample SAMN16246548, study PRJNA631951) | gut metagenome | biome: gut microbiome; feature: rumen; material: fiber-attached | host: Bos | place: Iran: Karaj | collected 2018-10 | reverse complement strand
AGTTCCTTCATAAAGTTCTTCATACCGGCGCTTTCAAGCTGGAATATACCTTCCGTTTTTCCCGAAGCTATCAGTTCAAATACTTTTTTATCATTATAATCGATATTATCAATGTTTAAAGGTTCAAAACCTTCTTCGCTCCCTCCGTGGCTTTCACGATATTCTTTTAACAGAGTATCGTTCACGGATCTGACGGCATCCTGGATAACCGTAAGGGTTCTGAGTCCTAAAAAGTCCATTTTTAAGAGTCCCAGTTCTTCCAGCGTCGTCATGGTATACTGCGTAGTAATGGAGTCGTCCGCAGAACGTGATAACGGAACGTAATCATCCGCCGGTGCATTTGCTATAACCACTCCTGCCGCATGCATAGAGCAGTGCCTGGGAAGACCCTCAAGCCTTCTGCTCATATCTATGAGCTTCCTGACTTCGTCATCCGAATCATACGCTGCCTTAAAATCAGGATTTGCTGTAAAAGCTTTGTCCAACGTCATCCCGAGTTCCTGAGGGACCATCTTCGCTATCTGATCAACCTTCGAATAAGGCAGATCAAGTGCCCTTCCGACGTCCCTAAGTACACCTCTGGCCTGAAGTGTACCAAAGGTGACGATCTGTACTACGCGGTCTTTTCCATACTTTCTCACCACATAGTCTATGACTTCCTGACGTCTTTCAAAGCAAAAGTCCACATCTATATCCGGCATGGTCACACGTTCGGGATTAAGGAAACGTTCAAAGAGCAGGTTGTATCTGATGGGATCGATATTCGTGATCCCCAGGGTATATGATACTATGGATCCCGCAGCGCTTCCACGTCCCGGTCCCACGGCTATGCCATGGTCCCGTCCGTATTTTATAAAGTCCGAAACGATCAGGAAATAGTCTACAAATCCCATTCCTTTGATCGTATCCAGTTCGTAATCAAGGCGTTCCTGAAGCTCCTTGAATCTATCCTCCGGAACACCGGCATATCTTCTTTTTAATCCTGCATTGCACAGTTCTCTTAAGTACGTCTCAGCGGTATATCCTTCGGGCACATCAAACTTCGGCAGTTTGTAATGTCCGAATTCTATGGTAACATTGCATCTTTCGGCTATCTTTCCGGTATTCTCCACTGCCTCCGCTGCATAAGGGAACAGTTTTCTCATCTCTTCTTCCGACTTTAAGTAAAACTGTCCGCCCTCATACCGCATTCTGTCGGTATCCTGGACTTTTTTCTGAGTCTGTATGCAGAGCAGTATGTCATGCGCCTCTGCATCTTCCGCAAAAGTGTAGTGTACGTCATTCGTACACACAAGCCCAACCCCTGTCTCCTGCGAAAGCCTTATAATTCCCGCATTGGCCTTCTTCTGTTCAGGTATACCGTGGTCCTGAAGTTCCAGGAAATAATTGTCTCTGCCGAAAATCTCAAGATGACGCTGTACAGCAGCTTTTGCACCCTCATAATCATCTTTTAACAGGCAGCCCGGAACTTCACCTGCCAGACATGCCGACAGAGCAATGATGCCTTCGTGATATTCTTTTAATACTTCCATATCTACCCGGGGTTTATAGTAAAAACCTTCGATAAATCCCTTCGATACTATCTTCATCAAGTTGGAATATCCGGTATTGTTCTCAGCCAGAAGCACCAGATGACGGTATCTCTCATCCGATACGGATTTTTCTTTTTCGAATCTGGATCCGGGTGCAACGTACACTTCACATCCGATGATGGGTTTTACTCCTGTCTCAAGAGCTGCCTTATAGAAATCTATCACACCGTACATTACGCCATGATCCGTTATGGCAAGGGAAGTCTGCCCCAGTTCTTTGGCTCTGGCAAGTATTTCTTTTATCTTGCTGGAGCCGTCCAGGAGGCTGTATTCCGTATGTACATGTAAGTGTGTAAATCCCATATCTTCTTCCTTTTTCTGTCAATCACAGGACTCCCTATAATTGATTTACCATCAGTCCCAAGCGGGTCTGGAGTAATCGTATACGTCTTCGGTATTAAAGAAATAACTCAAACGGTCGGGAAGCGAAGGGTCGGACCTGTTCTTCAAGGTGATGTGCATTCTCTCACCGTCAGTGTTGATACGTCCCATTCTGAAGTAGTCACCTCGAAGCTGTATCCAGTATCTCGATGCATCTACGTTACAGAAATACCAGAAGCCGTAGCTCTTTAAGAGTTCAAACTTCTCGCCCTTGTACCCGTGCCAGTCACAGATATCGGCACCGTAAGGATAAATATATACATCCGTAGGTCCAAGTATTATCTCAACTTCATCATGCCAGCGTTTGGAGTCATACTGCATCTTCTCCAGTGTGGCATTGGTCATATTGGAGTGTGTATAGCTATGGCTTGCGAACTCCCATCCGTCTGCTTTTATAGCTTCTGCTACCGCCTTTGCTTTTTCACGCTCTTCATTGATCAGTTTCATTTTCTCGGTCTCAGACATTCCGTCATATTTTTTCATCGAAAGACCGGTATCATATCCGAGTGCTCCTTCATATCCTGTTACAGCAAGGATACCCTTTGCGCCTCTGTAGGAGAAGTCCGGATGTTCCTTTATGAATCTGTCGATGATGGGCAGAACGTCATACTCGCCGTATAATATATTTCCGTCAATATCGGTATACTGACAGGTAGGTATTCCGTCATCTCCTATGACCAGTCTGTCGGCAAATCCGTCATTGTCCATATATTCATAGTAGTTTACATCATCCTGAGAAAGAACAAACGGTTCTTTTCCGGGAGGAAGCATGATGGGCTGTGCCACAAGCTTCTCATTTCCATCAGCGTCTATCTCTCGTTTTGCTATATCATGGATGCTGACAAGTACATATCCCTTGGCATACATCGATTCTATCATCTTGTTGAACTCGCTGACGGTTGTCATGTACTGGTTATATCCCTTGGGCTGACTTGACTGGGGTCCGAATGCCCTCGAGGTATCAACTATAAGTGAATGTACGAAAATATGGCTGATCTGGGTATTGTCAGGCCACTTTACACATTTTGCCTTCTCAGCTTCATAACGTTCTACAGCTGCCTTGGCATCAATGCTGGTTTCATAGTCGGGGCTGGACTTCACCATCTCTATAGCCGCATCATAGTCATACATCGCAGCCTTGATATCAGCCTGTGCTATAACGGTTCCCAAAGGTCCGCTGACCGTGGTCTTGCCGGGGTCCGTAGCATCTGTTGTATTATCGGTGTTCTCCAAATCATCGGTTCCCGTCTGAGTGTCAGTTTTTCCTTCACCATCGGGATCTGCCGTTGTTCCTTCTCCTTTTTGTTCCGTAACAACCCCTTTACCTGTTCCATCATTACCTGAAGGGTTCTCATCATTCGTTACAGCGTCATTACCGTCTGCCGTTCCGTTTAACGAGCCCTCATTGATTCCGGGATTTATCCCGTTCTTACCATCCTCCAGCGACACCAGTGCTCCGGAATTCTCTTCAGAAACGGTAGTTTCACCGCTGTCCTTTTCTTTACCGCTGAACCTGCTGACTGCTATAGGTATCAGTATGCACACAAGTATAAGTTCTGCTATGATGAACCCAAGTGATATCCTGTTCCTCATCACCTGCTTACGTCGTTCTGCTCTGGTCATAACACATCCTCCTCTAAAACCTTCATTTTCCTAAAAAACCTGTCTATTCTAAATCTTACTTGTATTGTCAAAGTCACCCCGAAAACGCCTTCAGCGTTTCCTCGGTAACAAAACGATGCTCCGCATCTTCTGTTTTGTTAAAAAATCAAAATTCCTACAAATACCATTATAGCACATAAGCAAAAAAAAAGAAACCCCTAAAAGGTTTCTAAATTCTAATTTTATGAAAAGAATCCAACTATGGCATCCATAGCCTCCCCTTCATCGTTACCGTTGATTTTTATATCAATCTTTTCCTTTGCTGCCGTAGCCTTGTTCATAATACTGATAAAGGTCATCATTCCCATAATGCTCTTTGCATTTACTTTCTTGTCCCTGTACTCAAAGAACACCGAGCTTTCAAACCTGCTGGCTTCCTGTACCAGCTTGGCAATAGGTCTTTTGTCCAGATCCGCAGTGATATCAATGGCCATTTTCTTACTAATCATCTTTTTCTCCTCAACTTCTAAGTTTTTCGGCTATCTCCGAAAGCTTTTTTAGTCTGTGATTGATCCCTGATTTACCTACTGTTCCCCCGTTATACATTACCAGTTCCGATAAAGTGGCCTCAGGGTATTGCTCCCTTAATGCCGCCGTTCTGACCAGATCTTCGCTTATCCCCTTGAATCCTGTCTTCTCCCGTATAAACCTGATATCTTCGAGCTGCTTCTCCGATGCCCGCAATGCTTTTTTAATGTTTGCGGCATCACAGTTTACCTGTCTGTTCACCTTATTCATCACGTCTTTATAGATACGCACGTTTTCAAGTTCCATCATAGCGTTCTGCGCACCTAAAAGTCCAAGCATTTCACTGATCTTCTCGCTGTCCTTAACATAAATAACGTATCTTCCCTTACGTTCTGCTATCTTCGTTTCAACATCGAAACTCGATATCAGCTGTTTAAGGTTTTCCGCTACCGTCATATTCGGACACGAAAGTTCAAAGTGATAATCCTTATTCGGATCCGTCAGGGTGCCTATCGCCAGAAAAGCCCCCCTGAAATATGCTCTTTTACAGCAGGTCATGGTATACAATACCTGACTTACCTGCAAAGAACCGTCCGTTTTTAGCAAGCCCAGGATATCTTTCGTTTCCTGTCCGGAAAAAACTATTTTCCCCGTTTCTTTTCCCGAACGCTTTATATCGTAAATTATCTCGCCGATATTGTCAACAAAAAAAATTTTTTTTATTAATTTTTCAGCCTTTTTTATAACCAGAACATTTTCAGAAAATATCTCCAGATGATTGTCGGACCCGCAGATTTTTCCCATAAATGCAGTAATTGCAGCGAATTCCGCTATCCTGCAATGACGCGGTGACGATATGATCTGTTCAAGTTCCTGTTTTACCTTCGCCGTAAAATTCATTCCTCAAACCCCAAAAGCTTGATCTCCGGTTCCAGGACCACTCCTGATTTTTCATAGACCTTTTCTATGACTTCGGAAATCAGTTCATAGATATCAGCCGATGTAGCTTTTCCTTTGTTGATCACAAAACCGCAATGCTTTTCGGATACTGCAGCATCTCCGACCGATAGTCCTTTTAATCCGGCATCCTCTATAAGTTTGCCCGCGAACAGTCCTTCGGGGCGTTTAAATGTGCTTCCGGCACTTGCATACTCCAGCGGCTGTTTTTCCCTGCGTCTCTCATTCAGTTCTTTTATCTCGGCCTTAATGGCTTTCTCATCACCTTTTTTAAGTATAAAAGAAGCCGCCAGCACGATATACTGTTTTTCCTGAATGATACTGCTTCTATACGCAAATTTAAGTTCTTCGTTGCTGAGTCTTAAGATATCGCCGTTTGTATCGAGAACATCGGCGAATTCCAGAACATCCTTTATCTCACCGCCGTACGCGCCGGCGTTCATGACTACGGCTCCGCCCACACTTCCGGGTATTCCTGCCGCAAACTCGAGTCCCTGAAGGCTGTTTGACGCTGCTTCCGAAGAGAGTCTTGCCAGAGTGCATCCAGCGGATGCGGAAACAGAATATGTATCACCGTCTTTTAGGGCAAAGATATTTATGTTCGGGTCCATCTCTTTTAAAGATATCACCAGTCCCTTAAACCCATCATCGGAAATAAGCATATTGGTACCGTTTCCCAGGATATAGAACGGTATATCTTCATTTTTTGCCAGAGATACGAGGTTTTTAATCTCATCGGCATCCTTAACACGGACGAGGCATTCCGCCGGTCCCCCTGTCTTAAATGAGGTATATTCCGAAAGTGATGCATCTAAAAATATCCTGGATTCCGGAATAAGTTCTCTGATTTTTCCTATGAATTTTTCCAAAACAGTTACCCTTTCCATTCAACTACGTATCAGTTTATAGTAGTCATATACGCGGCACCGTATATTCCGGCGTCGTTTCCAAGTTCGGCAAGCTTAAACTCGGACTTGGTCAGAACATTCATGTTGTTTGAATAGAAATGTTTCTTTACTGTGTCTGTTATAATGCTTCCTGCCTTGGATACGCCTCCGCCTATAACATATGCTTCAGGATCACAGGTAGCAGCCACACCCGAGAGTGCGAACGCCAGGTAGAAGCACATCTTGTCAACCAGCTCTAACGCAGTCTGATCTCCGTTCTTAGCCGCATCAAAAATATCCTTACATGTAAGGTCGTTTTCCTTTTCCTTTAACGACGAATCAGTTGAACCGGATTTTAACATCTTCTTCGCCATACGTACTATACCGGTCGCCGAAGCATACTGCTCAAGGTGACCATGTCCGCCGCATCCGCAGATATCTTCTTCATCGGGATTAACCACTATATGCCCTATCTCTCCTCCACCTCCGTGGATACCGGATATGATCTTGCCGTCTATAACTATTCCACCGCCCACACCTGTTCCGAGTGTGATAAATACTATGTTCTTAAGTCCTTTTCCGCCGCCTCTCCAAAGTTCACCGAGTGCTGCAGCATTAGCGTCATTCAGTGCAAAACACTTAAGACCTGTAAGCTCCGACATCTTTTTATTAACGTTAAATTCTCCCCATCCGAGATTGGCACACTTCATAACCGTGCCGTCTCCCGTAACCGGTCCGGGTACACCTATTCCGACACCCGTCACATCTTCCTTCTTCAGGTTCTTTTCCGTACATTTTGCCGCAATCGCGTCCGCTATATCCTGAGGTACCTTTTCTCCGCCGTTTTCACGTCTGGTGGGAATCTCCCACTTTTCTATCACTTCACCTTCTGCGGTAAAGAATCCCATTTTTATAGTAGTTCCGCCTATATCTATTCCAAAGCAGTATTTCATTATGTTTTCCTCCATAAATATCAAACTGTAGGTTTTACTCCGTTTATATTAGCTATAGCTCTTTCGTACAATGTCTGAGCGGCATTGTAACCCATCTTCTTCTGTCTGCAGTTTACTGCCGCAGCCTCACATATGATAGCCAGGTTACGACCGGGTCTTATGGGAATATTATGACATACAACATTGTTTCCGAGATAGTTTACATAATGCTCCTCGAGTCCCATTCTGTCATATTCCTTTTCCCTGTCCCAATCCTCAAGATTGATAACCAGATCTATGGTTCCGGTATTCTTTACGCTTTCAACACCGAACAGTGTTTTTACATCTATGATACCGATACCTCTCAGTTCTATAAAGTGCCTTGTCATCTCGGGTGAGGTTCCGACCAGTGTGTCATCGCTTACTTTTTTTATCTCCACCACATCGTCGCTTATGAGACGGTGACCACGCTTTATAAGCTCCAGAGCCGCCTCGGATTTACCTATACCGCTCTCACCGGTAATGAGGATTCCTTCGCCGTATACATCTACAAGTACACCATGTATAGTCATGGTGGGTGCCAGTTCAACGTTCAGCCATCTGATGACTTCCGCCATAAGTGAAGAAGTGGTTTTCCCTGTTCTGAGAAGCGGCACCTGATACTTTACAGCTATGTTTATCAGTGAATCTTCAAGTTCAAATCCGTTACAGAATATTACGCAGGGAATGCCGCTCGAAATGAATCTGTCATATATCTCATCCCTGTTATTCTGTTTTAATATATATGAGTGTTCAACATTTCCTATTATCTGGATTCTTTCATTATCAAAATCCTCCATAAACCCTGCCAGCTGAAGTGCAGGGCGGTTGATATCCGGTTTGTTAATGAAAATCTTACTGGTATCAATCTGCGGAGTACAATTCTCCAGTTTCATTTTTTCTACGAGTTTGCTCAATGCTACCGAATACTCATCATTCATGGTTCCTGCTCCTTTTTTGTATTATTTAGCAGTTTTCCACCGCTTTTTTCCACGGAAGCACCGCATCCAGCGATTTGCATCCGGGGCTTCTTCTGTATGAGGGATAGTGAATGCATACCTTGATAATCTTCCCGTCTTCCCCTACAAAAATATATCTTCCGTCTTCCTGCGGTTTCTGTCCCGAAATTCTTCTCTCGAGGACTGACAGATCTCTGTCATATACTATAAAGATATTTTCGGTCGTAAGTATCTCGGCTTCAGATCCAAAGGCACAATATAGCTTCAATATATCAAGGTCACTCTCATATACGATAATCCTCTTTGAGGGTGCCAGTCTGTGCAGTTCCTCAATGTGGTAACCCAACCCAAAACCATATACAACGTATTCGTCAACCATGGGTTCATACCATGATAATGCCAGCTGAAGGCTTTCGCTAATAACTCTTCCATTGGAATGTAGATAGATTCTTCCGTTTTTAAATGGTGCTGCCACCGTCATCAGTCCGCCGGATGTAAATTCAAGATTAAATCCTTTTTTCAAAAGTTCAGCCGGATCAAACATCTCGTCAAGTCTGGCATTAAGATTGATCCTGAATCTCTTCTGATCGTCTATTGAAAGATCCGAGCGTTCTTCTATCATCTCGCGAAGTACCGATTTTAACGCCTGTATATTTTCATGATACTGATCCGCATCGAATACCAGATACTGTTCTTTTTTTAATATATGCTCCTGAATGCCGCACACTAAAGAAGCCAGCTGCATGTCATACAGATCTGCCAGAAGAACATAGTCCTTCGCAGCTGTAGCATTCACAATATTTTCCAGCATCTCCGTGATATAATCCTCATGGATCGGCTCAAAGTACTCCCTGTCCCCGATCACGGCTTCAGTAACAATATTTATATCGTCAGCCGTATCCGCTACACATTCCAAAGCCTTATCATACCTGCCTGTTCTGAAATACAGAACAGCCCTGTCTACCAGACCTATCAAGCCCTTATTTATCTCGTATATTTTTTTTACATCTGCCTGCATCGTCTACACCCCTGTCATCAACGACTTTTTATCACCGGCTTTTTATCACGGGCTCCTCTTCCTCGGATAACGGAATCATCACATATCTGTTCCCGTCTATCTCCTCAAACCTGATGGATTCCATACGATCTTCAGGAACTATTATACTTATTTCTTCCCCGTCATCCCTGCCGGTTTCGTTTTCCTTCCCGTTAAGTTTCTGTTTCAGTGTTTCTATTTCTTTAACAAGTTCTTTTTCCCTGCGTTCCCCTTCGCTGGCTTTCAATGCTTTTTTATCTACAAACAGATCTGCTCTGGGCGGTTCATGGTTGAACTCATCCTCGCATACCGTAACTATCTTCTCTGCTTCAGCCTCATCCTTTATGACATCTTTTACAGCTTCTGAAAGAATGCCCCTGTCAAGAGTCTGCTGAGTAACATCTCTTTCTTCGGCAGCATATCCTTCCAGAATATTATTTATACTGTCGTGTATCTCAAGTATTGTATCTTTTGTTTTTTCCGCATTACCGGTACCTACTACTTCGGATACCGCATTTTTCAGTACTTCACGGCACTGAGTGGCTGTTTTTTTCGTACTGCATCCCAAAACCGAATCTATCAGTTCATCATGAAGTTCTGCCGTATCTCTTGTATAAAATACTATTTTATGGATATCAGCAGATCTGTCAGAAAATGACGGGAACATAAAAGCCGCTTCCACAGGTCCTGCCACCCAGTCTTTCTCCCTGGCACCCATCCTGTTTTCGGCCGCTATATAGCCAAGTCCGGCTTTTGTCTGATTGACATGACAGATGCTGACTATAAAGTAAGAAAATATCTCTTCCGACTCGTCAAGCTTTATCTTGTCACTGGTCTTTACAGGAACATCATAATTATCATATATTACAGTGATAAGATAGTTTCCTTCATATACATAGCAGTCTATGATCCTGTCAAACAATATATTTATAAGTTCTTCATTTTTAAGACCGCTTTCCTTAAGTCCCATCAGAAAACGATAATTATCTTCTTCTTCCTGTTTGGAAGTAAAGGATAATTCCAGCAAATTATCCCCGATATTGCCTGAAAGGGACTTTTTGGCAATATCGAGGTACTTAAACATATCATCCTGTGGAAGGTTCAGAAACACCTCGTTCTGGACTACCACTTTTTCTTTTGAACTATTTACATAACAAAGCGCCAGCCTGCTGACGGAATTGTCCTTAACAAAACGGCGCCTTATCTCGTTTCTATCTGAATTTGTCATACTGCTCCTCTGCAAGAGAGAATCCGTTTCCGGATTCTCATCCTGCTGCTACAGGTTCGTTATCATCATCTTCTGCGGGTACTTCGGGAACAGGTGTATTTTCAGGTTCCTGAGTTACTTCGGGTTTCTCCGGTTCGCCGATCTCACCCGAGCCCTCACCATTTCCTGTCTCACCTGATTCTCCACCTTCGCCGGTCTCATCTTTCTTCGGCTTCTTGGGTTTCTTTGTAGGTTCAGGCTCCTGCTGTTCATTGGGATCGGGGGTAGGTGTAGGTTCTACATAACCCTTAGGAGGTGTGGTTTCTCCAGTTTCCTTATTCAGCTTAAATATAGTGGTTCCGTCCGGAGCAAGTGTTCCGACACGTACCTTTTTAGTGATCATCGGATAAGTACTGTAGAATGCTTCCTCACGCTTTATCTCGTTGCCGTCCGCATCATAATATATCTTGTAAGCTTTTGCTTTGATAGCGTCATGCGAACTTCTCTCCGTAACCGTCTTTCCTACTTCCATGGTAGGATCTGCTGTATACTCTACCTTTGCGGGTGTTCTGCTGATCTCCTCGCCCTTAAGCTTTATGGTCATGCCGTCCGGAAGAGGACGTCCGTAGAACTCCACGGTAACCTTCTGGTTTGCATAGTATGCATGGAAAGCTATAGGATAATCAGAGGTATTGGTAAATCTGAATTCAGGTCCTCCCCATGAAACTGTGGCGTCTGTACCTATTTCTACATATGAACTGGGCCATGTATGAGGACTTCTGGTATCGATTTGAAGATCAGCCTTAACAGCACAGTGGAATATCATGGCGTTCGCCTGACAGATTCCGCCTCCAAGTTCCTGACGGAGCGCTCCGTTGAATATTCCGCCCGCCTCCTTAAATCCGGCTTCTGCGGTACGTTGTCCTATAAACTTGTTGAAATCGAACTGTCCTCCGGGCTGAAGAACTAATCCGTTTATCTTCTGACATACAAGACTGATGTTGATATTTCTGTTTGATTCACTGGTAGTGGTTGATGTAGTTGAAGAAACTTTACAGAGATAATTTCTTAGGAACTCAGCACTGGTCTCAGGCTCAACAACACTGATCTCAACAGGAACCGTTACATCATACTCTCCTTTAGCAAAAGCTTCTCTCACAGCATCAGCAGCTTTTTCAAAATCAACCTTAACGCCATTCTGAGATTCTTCTATAATAAATGTACAGGTTTCAGTATCAAAACCACTGGCATATGCCTCAACAGGCTCCTGCTCATACTTGTCAAGTGCTGAGTGAACCAGCTGTTCTACTGACTCATCGGACACGCTTAAAGATGTTGAAAAGCTGGAACCGTTGGTTCCGGCAGACTCACCCTTGCTATAGCTGTATGCATCGGATATAACTTCATCAAGATCTGTGCCAAAACTGAGTATTCCGGCATCGCCCTCAACGTTTTCCTCTCCTACAGAGAAGGAAACCTTCACAGGGGTTTCGGGCTTATCCAGAGTATTGGCAGCGAGCACCTCTTTTACTTCCGCTACTGTCTTGCCCGAAACATCCACTCCGTTTATGGTAATACCTTCCGAAAAAGTATCATTCAGAACCTCGGGATCGTTATTCTCTGCCAGGGTCCCTGTTACTCCGGCCTTTTCTGCCTCACTGTCTGCATTTTTATCTTCATCCTTTTCGGTAGTCATAGCCGAAACAGGATTATCATCTCCCGAATTGCTGAAAACCGTCATTTTCAATAACAGCACTATAACAAGAGCAAATGCTACTATTGACAATATTCCTACAAGAAGCAGATTCGAGCTTCCGTTATTTCTTCTATTTCTCATATTCCATAACCTTCTTTTCTCATAATCAGAATTACTATACCACCTGGAAGATTACGTGTCAATCTTAATTTTGCTAACCTTTTATAAAATAAACTTATACATAAGAAAAACCCCGTATAATACGGGGTTTCCAACGAATAAAAACAGTAATTATTTACTCGAATTCTATAGTTGCCACAGGCTTGGGGCTCAGATCATATGCCACTCTATTTACACCCTTTACCTCTGTGATAATCCTTTTTACTATCTTGTTTAATACCGGATAAGGTACCTCTTCAATGGTGGCGCTGGTAGCGTCTACGGAGTTAACCGCACGAATTATGACCATCCAGTCGTCTGTACGCTTGCCATCTTTGATTCCTGTAGAAGTGAAGGGAGGCACTACGGTAAAATACTGCCATACCTTTCCCTCTAATCCGGCATTTGCAAATTCTTCTCTCAAGATTGCATCCGATTCACGTACGGCTTCAAGTCTGTCACGTGTGATAGCTCCTACGCAGCGTACTCCGAGCCCGGGACCGGGGAACGGCTGACGGTATACCATATTGTCGGGAAGTCCGAGCTGCTTGCCAACTACTCTTACTTCATCCTTATAAAGGAACTTTACAGGCTCAACAAGCTCGAAGTTCAGCTCTGCCGGAAGTCCTCCGACATTATGATGTGCCTTTACACCATCGGATTCAACTATATCGGGGTAGATGGTTCCCTGTGCAAGGAACTTGATCCCTTCCTGTTTCTTTGCTTCTTCAGCAAATACTTCAATAAATTCTTTTCCGATGATCTTTCTCTTGGTTTCTGGATCCGATACATCTTTTAGCTTATCAAGAAAACGATCTGTAGCATCCACATAAACAAGATTTGCATCCATCTGTTTTCCGAATACTTCGATAACCTGCTCAGGTTCACCTTTTCTAAGCAAACCATGGTTTACATGTACACATACTAGCTGCTTGCCTATCGCTTTGATAAGAAGCGCTGCCACTACGGAAGAATCAACTCCTCCCGACAATGCCAGAAGGACCTTCTCGGACCCAACCTGTGCTTTGATAGCTGCAACCTGCTCGGAAATAAACGCTTCGGCAAGT
>JAEEGL012392260.1_pt1 | contig 13042 bp, 12 predicted proteins | sample 9134231 | NCBI WGS metagenome assembly JAEEGL01 (sample SAMN16246548, study PRJNA631951) | gut metagenome | biome: gut microbiome; feature: rumen; material: fiber-attached | host: Bos | place: Iran: Karaj | collected 2018-10 | reverse complement strand
ATGTATGTTTTCATTTTGTCATTTAATTATTTCAGAAGATTGATTATCTCGTCTTCCCAGCGACGACTCCATTTTACATTTTCCATAAAAACGATGGAAGTTAAGCCCTGAACACTCGCCCAGATTCTGATGATTTCAAGCTCCTTTTCATAGTCAGAAAGTCCTGGTTTTTTCTGTTCAAAATAAATCGTACATAAATCCTTGAGGATATTGAAAGGCTTAAAATTACCGGCAGCAGAAGTATTAAAATCAAGACTCAGATGGATGTATCCGCGGGAAAACAGGAAGGTAAAATATTCCGGATTTTTTATAAAAAAACGGACATAGGCATTTCCAAGCGTAATGATTTTCTTTTCAACATCATCCTCCTGAACTGCCAAAACTGCCTTCTCCAGATAGTCGGAAAAGCTTTCTGTAACATATTCCTTGATGGCATTAATCAGCTCTTCCTTGCTCTTAAAATGTGCATAAGGAGCTGCCATGCTTACCCCGCATTTTTCGGCAAGCTTTCGCAGAGACAGACCTTCTTCGCCTCCGGCATTTATCATCTTAATGCCTTCTTCAATTAGAGCGTTGCGTAAATCTCCATGATGATATTTATGATTATTTGACATGTTCCAGCATAGCCTCTATAACAAGTTTATTTTCTTCCCAAAGCGGAGAATGAGCAGAGTTATAAAAAGTATAGAATGATTTTTCTGGTGCTTCAAGTTTTTCGTACAATTCTTTTGAAAGAGTTATTGGAGTTGTATAATCATAATAACCGCTCAAAAAATAAACCGGAATTAAAGCCGGAGTATCTGAGTCTACAGAGTAATCACTGTAAGGCGTTTTTCCAAGAAGAGTCTTCCCTCTCCAATAATTAATTTTTTCTTTAACCGTGTAGCATTTACAGGACATCTGCTTAAAGAAAATATCTTTTACATCCGAGCGCATTTCTCTTGTTGTTCCACAGCCTGCCATCAAAAGGATTTTTTCCCAGTCCTTCCCTATTGTCGAAGGTTTCTTTACACTGAACTCACCATCATCAGAAAGCTTTACAAGCTTATTCATTTTTTTAAGAGCCTTTGTGTTACCGCTCTGTTCAAAAAGCTCCTTCATAAAATAATAGCCTTCTTCATAGCGTCGTGCAGAATCTTTTCCAACAACATCCTGTCCCATTCCAAAATAACAGTAAAAATCTTCTGTATTAGTCTGTGCCAGATAAAGCCCAAGATTTGTTCCGCTTGAATGTGCCATAAGATAGATTTTTTCTTTTTTGAACTCTTCCTTCAGATACTCGGCAACAGCATGCGTATCATAAGCCAGGCGTTCTATAGTAATTTCATCCGGGTCGATATCGGAATCATATGAAAGCCCTTCCCCATAATAATCCCAATAACAGACTGTAAAATACTCAGCAATTTTATTCGGGTACACATCGGCATACGCTTCGTTCAGCCAGACTTCAGGCACACCAGGTCCACCGGAAATAAACAGCAGCACAGGGTTCTTTTCATCCGTCATTGTTATGAACATTCCGTTCACGTTATCATTTATCTGCACACCAATTTTTTTTGTATCATCCAGTCCTTTTGCATCCTCGCTTCCAAGCGAAATTGGATTTCCGCATCCTGTCAAAAATGTCATAAAAACTCCCAGAACTCCTAATACTTTTACTCGCATTTTCATCTCCTTAATTTACTTAAGCAACCTGAATAACCTAACCAACTTAACAGTGTTAAGTTACAGACACAATATAACAGACAATCTTAACGGTGTCAAGATTGATAAATGATTAAATTATTCCACGATAATACTTGCGGAAATCTTCGACGAAAAAATGTAACAGTTTTGTTATCTGATCTGAAATCATAAAATGTAACAGAGCTGTTTCCTGCATTTCGCGCAGCTTTCAGATGTAACAGTTTTGTTATACAATCTGCTGTGCTTTTATTGTATTTTTGTCGTTATTTCTCTGGCATTTCTTTTTTTAGCAACGAAAAATCACTGATATATGTAACAGTTTGGTTATCTGGATCAAAACCTGGAATAATATGTAACAGTTCTGTTATCTATGCGCAGGACGTCATGAATAAAGGCTTTATATGTAACACTTTGGTTATCTGATATTTTTCCTTGAAAAACAATTTTCTTATATTTAAAGATGTAGTATGATATAGAAAAGCAAAATCAGGCTGTAACATGTAACAGTTCTGTTATCCAAATATGTAACAGAATGGTTATATTTGTCCACTTTTCCCTGTGGATAACCCTTTTTTGATGTAACAGAACTGTTATCTGCGTGTAAATATGATTATTAAGTGTATATATAGAAGAAAATGGTGGTTTTTGACATGCCTGTAACAGACTTGTTATCTGAATGTCACAGTTTAGTTATTTCTTCTATTATATCTATTAATTAACTATTAATATATAAAACTAATAATAACAAAGTTAATTATGTGGATATCTAAGAAAAAGATAACAATACTGTTACATATTTTTAGATAACCATTCTGTTACATTCCTAATCCGGAAGATATCAGGGCATACCTTACATCATCTTTGAGAACCGGAGTTGGACTCTTATGAAGAGTAATTCCTGTTCCTGCAGAATCTATTTCTACCTTTAACTCCGGATAATATTTTTCCTTTATGTCCTTAATCTGATCAATGATTCTGGAATAATTTACATTTGCAATTTTTGGATCCGAATCATCTCCTACCGGCATAAACTGTTCTACCAGTTTATCACGAGGAATGAAAACCGGTTTGTCCTTTGTAAGTCCGTTGTTTCTGAAAACAAGCCAGGCATAAATATCTTTTCCAACAGGACTGGAAATATCCTTATAGACTGTGTAATTAATTGGAACCGCATGCTTTTGGCAGAAGCTTGCAAAATTTGCAGACAGAACTATTGTAAAATTTCCGATTCGTGGATTTTTAGAGTTACTGTCAATTATTTCCTGAAATTGAACTCCCTCTGTAAACAGAATTGTTCCTGTTGATGTTGTTCTTACAGTTACATCATGCTTAGGAATTTTTTCTCCAGGTTCATATAAATTTTTAAATAAATAGCCCTGCTGTTGTTCTTCAATTTTCTGCTCAAAAGAAAAGGTTGCTCTTGTAAAACATTCCAGCTGTTCCTGAATGTCTTTTCCTCTCTGACGAGGTAACTGCATTTCCTTTAACAGCTGCGACATTGAATCAAATCTGATAACGACAGGAACATTTTTTTCTTTTGATAAAACTGCATGAGTTGTGAAAATACTTAGAAGAAGTCGTCCATATCTTCCGAAAGGAACATTTATCGGAGAGTTTAAAATTAAAGAGATACCATTACTTGCTCTTCTTTTAAATTCCGTTTTGTTTATATTTTTAAAAGGCAAGGATGCTGTTGTAAAAAAGCTTGGGATATAGCTTAATACGAGCTGGTCTTTTTTTTCTGTCTCTAAAGAATCGAAAAGCTCATTTGCAGAGTTATCGATTGGAATAAGGTTATTATCCTTTTTTATACGTTTTCCCATTGTTCCACCCTAAAACTTTTTTAATTATTTTTCGACTTTAGAAATTCCGCCTTTTGAAATAACAATATTACCGGCAGCAACTTCTCTTGCAAAAAACTCAAATGAAGATTCAATATACTGAGTTACTGTAACACCACAGTTTGTGCAGAATGCTTTTATTTCGTTTCGTCGCCCTTTTGAAAGACGGATATTCATTACGTCTGCGTATTTTTCTTTTCTTTCCGGTACTGTAGTTTCTTTTGTCGTAACAGGAACTTGAACAGGTTCTTCTGAATATACTTCTCTGTCAGGAGTTGTTATTACAAGCTTTTCAGTAACTTCTTCTACGACAGGCTCCGGAGCTTTTTTAAGATTGGCTTTCATCTGATTCAGAAAGTCCTGAGGGATATCTTTATCTTTTTTCTTTGCTATAGGCATATACTTTCCTCCTGTTATTTAACAAGTCTTGCAAGTTTTTTTAAAGCATCAAGGGTTTCTTTTTTTCCGCCTCTCTGCTGGATTGTCTGACGAGCAACAGTTGCATATTTGAAATCCTGATCAACAGGAACATATACAACTTTGAAATCACCGGCCTTTAAGCCTTTTGAAATTATTTCAGTGAGTTTGATTGTACGGTTAATTTCATTAAGAACGATTGTTTCAAACTTTGGATTCTGTACACGTTTTCTTTTCTTGAAGCCGTCAAGATTTTCCTTAAAAATCTGAAGTCCGTCCTGGGAGTAGGCATCCGCTTTTATAACAACAATTACTTCGTCAGAAGCGGTCATAATATTTTCTTCGAATGCATCGAAAGCAGGGGAGGTATCAAAAATACAATAATCGAATCCAAGCTTTTCAACCTCTTCACAGAGGTCTACAAAGATGAACGGTTCTTTTGAAGCTTCACTTGCTCTGTATGTTTTAAGAGAACGACTTCCTTTTTTGTCGATTGAATTTGTTGGTATTATATAAAGATTTTTTACAGAGGTTTCAGTAACGACCTCGTCAACAGTTACATCACCATAAAGTGCTTCTGCAAGATCGTGTTCAAAAGACTCAAGAAGGGTACCGGTTGAGTTTCCCTGAGGATCTGCATCAACAAGAAGAACTTTCTTTTTCTGACTTGCAAGTTCTGCTGCAAGGGATAAGCTTATAGTTGTTTTTCCAACGCCGCCTTTTTGTATGGCTACTGCGATTTTTTTCATTTTATTGTTCCCACCTCAAAAATTGACTGTTTTTTGTATCTATATATATCTAATCATATTTTTTAGAAAATTGCAAATAAAAAAACTAAACTTTCTAATATTTCTAAAAACAATGCTTAGAAAGATTAGATATATGCTAATACAAAAACTAAACAAAATAATAATAAAATAGATTATAATTCTAATATATAAGATTAGAAAGATTAGATAAAATCTAATCTTTTAAAACACGTTCTAGGATTCGCGTAGACGCGTCGAAAAATTTTTTTTGAGTAATATGTCGACCACATAATTTTGCAAGGTTTTATGCATAAAATGCAATTCTTCTTATTTCTGTTTACCTAAGGAAATAAGTCTTCATAATGCCTTTGCCCTTGATTTCCATTTCAACAGGATCTGAATACTCAATGGTATTTTTTGTAAGCGTCATTGTAAGTTCTGAAACATGAATCTTTGAAGACTGACCTGAGCTTTCCATTCGGCTTGCAACATTTACAGTATCACCCCAGATATCGTAAACAAACTTTGTTTTTCCAATTACACCGGCAATAAGGCTTCCGCTGTTTATTCCTATCCTCATAAAAAGCTTTACATTGCTTGAAGCATTAAACTCTTCAATATCCTTTAGCATTCCGCGTGCAAAATTGACGATAGCAAGAGCATTTTTTTCTGCAGGATCGTCTCCAAAAAACCGGCGGCTGCCATATACGAGTCTCCGATTGTCTTGATTTTTTCGATACCCTCGCGCTTGGCACGTTCATCAATGCGGGAATAAAGTGCGTTCAACGCACCGACAACAGTATCAGCATCGAGCGTACTTGTAATTTTTGTAAAGCCCACAATATCAGCAAAAAGCACGGATGCGTTTTCAATCTTATCAGCAATTCTTGCATTTCTGTCCATGGAAAGACGTTTAGCAACTTCTTCCGGAAGAATGTTCAATAGCAGCTCTTCGGAACGGTTCTTTTCTTCCTGAAGTTCTTTTGTACGTTCCCTGACTGTATCTTCAAGCTTTCTGTTTTCTTCTTCGACCCTGATAATTTTTCCTTCTGTAAAAGATATTGTAATAGAAACAATAAATAAAATAGAAAGAAGAATTAAAACTACCTCAAAGAAAATATAAGACAAAGGCTTAAGGACACTTTCATATGTAAAAATGATTTTTGAATCCAATGGAGAAAAATCTGCAGGCGAATACATTATGCATCCAAATCCAAGGGTTTTTAAAGGAGTTACCTTGTAAAAATCAGAACCGTGAATGTTGCCCTCGTCATTGTCCTGAGGCTTTCGGACATTCATCTTATTTTGTGAAAGTGTAAAGGTTCCGTTCCATGGGCCCGGATCAATTGCGCAGTCTTCAACTACATCTATAGAAACATTCCAGTCAGTAATGACTGTGGCTTTCATATTGTTATAAATCACTCCATTATACTGGGCACCGACTCTGCTTAAGTCACCATCATCGTTCCATACTTTTTCAGCATCACGAAGGAAAGTAACGCAGACAGCTTTTGACTTGTCGTTTTCCAGATAAGGCTTGTCTATAACAATTTTTCTTTCGGGAATACTTATACCGGTAATAGAAACAATTATAAGAACACCAAGGAGTCCACCCGAAACTGCGCTGATAACCTGCCACAAATGACTTCTGGCAATTCTTCTTTTCATTTCAGGAAGGGTATTGCTCTGTTTATAGTTAGGGCTTAAACGAGGACCGTCTTTTTTATCAGAATAAAACTCAAGCTCCATAAGTTTTATAGAAGAATAAAACAGATGAAGGGCACCGATTCCGTAACCAATATTTATCCAGGAAATGCCATAAAAAAACAGAGCCAGAATTATTCCTGCAAAAGGGAAGAGTGAATAAATAACAAGGGAAACAAGAACATTTTTCTGCAGAACTTTCTTCGACTGGAAAATCATTACAAGAGTAATAAGGCCCGGCAAAAGACCAAGGATAACGCTCAAAGGATACAAAGCATTTCTGTGGTAGAAATTATTTTCATCAAAATAATAAAACAGATTTGTGAACTGACTTATTACAGTAAGAATAATTCCTATAAGGCAGATATAAAAAACAATAAAAATAGGAACCGGGATTCCTTTTTTTACAGAAGCTCGTGGAGTCCGAAGGATTTTGAAATCCAGAAGATCAGATTTTATAAACTCAACAGAATAAAAACTGAATAAAAATGTCGTAACGTAATTAAGGGAAAAAACCATAAAGTTGCTAATCCGAACCATATAGAAACCGAGCTGGCTGCTGTTTCCCCTGAAAATATATGCAAAGGCATCACAAATAAGCAGGAGGCCTGTAATGATTTGTAAAAGAATCAGAGTCCTTCGGCTGTTGTTCTTAAGCCTGTGTCCAGAAAGCAAAAATACACCGACCTGCAAACAGAAAAAGGCCAGTCCAAAAAGCAATACAATACTAATAATTCTAATAATGTCACTCATATTGATTTTAATTTTATGTTATAAGAATTAGTTTGTCAAAAAGAGTTATAGAGAGGGTAGGGGATTGTGTGAGTTTGTTTTTATTTTTTAGCTTGTTTGAATCTAGTCACCAGCTTCCGGCAGGCAGTGCATGTGAGTTGTACCTAACATTCGGAAGCCTTCAGCAGTTACGTGAAATGATCGCAGCCCAAAATCTTTGGCACGCAGCTTAAGATAAAGCTCTATTGAATTGCGGTCTGCACAGCCTGAAGGATACTGGCTTATATGATTTGAGAATAAAGCATTAAGCTGTTTTTTTAGGAAGCCGGTGGTCTTAATATATACATTCGGTTTTGCGGTCATGTAGAAGGACAGGGCTTTAAGAGGACACGGATCTGCTCCAAGTTTTTTCATTATACCAGGATTGGCTGCATTTACTGCAAGGGTACGAACTGCCTTGCCGACGTTTAAGTGATCAATGTGACATTCAGAATCAGGCTCCGGATCTGTGGCAAAAATTACATCCGGCTGGAAGGAAGAAATAACTTCTGCAATTCCCCGTAACAAATCATTCTGGTCATAAAAGCCGCCGTCTGAAAGTCCAAGGAAACGTACATCGGTAACTCCAAGTGCAGCAGCAGAACGAAGTGCTTCATCCTTGCGGATTTTGATTAGGTCTTCTTCTGAAACCGCTTCTGCCATATTGGTTGTTCCGTAACGACCGTCCGTACAGACTAGAAAGCAGATGGTTTTTCCACGAGCGGCCAGTGCTGCTACTGTAGCTCCTGCGCCGATTTCTATATCATCCGGGTGCGGTCCCACAAAGAGATAGCGGTTGAAGCTGTCAACCTTTGGGAAAGGTACGGCAAACCGTAAAGCAAGTTTTGTAATTCCCATAATTCGTTTCCTTTTGTCAGATTTTGTTATACTTGATTTTTTTTGTCAGTTAAACTGTTTTGTTCCTAGCTTCAAGTTCCTTTACAATTTCTGCATATTCATTTTCATCCAGCTTGTAAAAACGCTTGTACAAAAGATAAGAAATCAGCAGAAGAACGAATGGAACAATTACCATAAACAAAAGCATTCCGATTGACTGTCCTTTTCCAACATTCTGGATTACATTTGCAATCTCGGCGTTTTTCATTTCTGTGGTTATGAGATTTTTATTTGCAGCCTGTTCAAAACCGGCAATCTGGTTGGTGTAATCGGTTACACGGAAGAGCAGGTAGCAGAGCGAGGTGATTACTACAACTAAAGCACAGCCAAGCTTAGTAATGAAAGGGCGGATGGAAGTAATGATGCCTTCGCGGCGGCTGCCTTTTTTAAGTTCGTTGTATTCAACTGTATTAAAAATGGAAATCATAAGGACAAGGTGGTAACCGTACAAGCCGAATGCCAGAAGCATGTAACCGATTGTTAAAACCCAGAAGGCCGCCATAACAGAAGGCATAACAAGTCCCGAAATCAACATCAGAACACAACCGGCAACAGCAACATACAACAGGATTTTCAGGAAAGTTTTTCTGCTGAGTTTTCTGGAAATTGCAGGATAGAATATCATCAGGAATGCGGTGGCAGCCATACCGATAGTTGAGAACAAGGAATACAAACCGCCTTCGTAACCGTAACGGAAGTAAACGTAGTTAGCTCCAATTCCTCCGATAACAAGATTGTTGGCAATCTGATGGAGAAGGTAAATCAGCACCATCCACCTGAGCTGGTCATTGCCAAAAATTGTGTCTGCAATCAGCTTGAAAGAAACTCTGTCTGCAGGCTTTTCCATGTCGTCTCGGTTTTCTTTTACCCCCAGCACTGTAAACGTAACAAAAAGCGGAGACAAGATTGCAACAGCCAGAGCGATTAGGCCATACGCGGTGGAGGCATTTCCTCCTAACTGAAGAGCGCCCGCTGTAAACATAGGAATCAACAGACCTGCAAGAGTTCCGCCAATTCCTGCAAAGAGGGTAGCACGGGCTGTAAACTGGTTTCTTGAATCACTGGTTCTGGAAACAGCAGGAACCATACCCCAATAGGAAATGTCATTCATTGTATATGTGATGCTGTAAAGGAAGTAGATTACGCCAAAGAAAGTCACAAAAGCCCAGCCGGTGAGCTTTGTGTTAAAGGCCAGGAAAACCACGATGGATGTAGACAGCGAGCCTGCAATCAGCCACGGCTTAAACTTGCCCCATTTGGTGCGCGTGCGCTCAATGATGTTTCCCATAATCGGATCGTTGAATGCATCGAAAATACGGGCCGCAACCATAATCATTGTAATTGCAACAACCTGGCCGTCTGTAAGTTCTTTAGTGTACAAGACATACAGAAAAATGAAACTTGTAAACATAGTGTAAATCATATCCCGCCCAACTGTTCCCAGCGGATAAAACCAAAGGTTCCGTTTCTTTACACTCGGGTCTTCAACATCAACGTGCTTTATACTGATTGTTTTTTCTTTTTCTGACATACTTGTCCTCCTCGCTGCGCAATACACCGGTAACTTTATGAATTCAGTATAAGGTAGGATTTTGAGGATTTCAACTTTTTTGATAAATGGCAAAAGCTTTTATTTAAGCCTTAAATTCCTTGAGCACATTTTCCCTTGCATTTTTAATGTGATTAACCATTTCCTGTTCAGCGGTTTTGCTGTCTCCAGTTTGAATGGCTGTTAGGATTTTTCTGTGCTCATCAATAGAGGCAGCTGCCCTTTCTTTTCTGCTAAAGGAAACGTCTCTGGCATGCTTGGCATAACTGTGAAGGGTAGAAAGCATAAAACGCATGGTTTTGCTTCTGGAGCTTTCGTAGATGATTTTGTGAAAATCTGTGTCCAGCTTCCAGAGCTCTTCCAGCTTATTTTTCATAAGGAAAAATTCCTGAAGGTCAACAATTTTTTCAAGAGCAGAACATTCATCCTTTGTAATATTTTTGGCACTAAGCCTGGCGGCAATTCCTTCAATCTTAATTCGGATAGTGTAAATGTCATCCAAATCCTTTTCAGAAATTCCGGAAACTACAAAGCCCTTGCCGGCACTTGTAACAAGCCCGATCGATTCCAGCTGCATTATTGCCTCGTGAACCGGTGTCCTGCTGACTTCAAGCTCCTTAGCAATCTGAACTTCATTAAGTGTGTCATTTGTTTTGTAGTGTCCGTCTAAAATTGCCGCCTCAAGATAATTGAATACCTGCTGATGAAGAACTGTTTTTGCATCTTCCATATTATTTTTCCTGATGAGTATTTTTGAATTCTGCGACAAGTGCTTCAACCTCATCTGCAGAAATAAATGTTACACGACCGTTTTCAAATTCTCTGTCTACCCATTCTTTTATAAAAAGAACAAGCTCAGAGTTTTTTGAAATCTTTTTGCTCTCAGGAATATTATAATAGTTGTTCAACCAGTAGGCAATGCCAGCAGCTCCGGAAGTATTGCTGATTGTAACAAGAGGCGGTTTGTTCAGAAGCTTTTTTGTATCAAAGATGTTGTAGATTTCTTCGTCCTTAATAAGGCCGTCGGCATGGATTCCGGCTTTTGTAGTATTAAAGTTTTCTCCAATAAAAGGCGTCATTGGAGGAATCTTATAATTTGTTTCGCGAGAGATGTAATCAGCAATTTCTGTAATTACCTGAGGCTTCATTCCGTCAAAGCTTCCCTTAAAGGCTGCATATTCAAAAACCATTGCTTCCAGAGGAACATTGCCTGTTCTTTCTCCAATTCCAAGCAGGGAGCAGTTTACGTTAGAAGCGCCATAGAGCCAGGCTGTTGATGCGTTTGCAACACTCTTGTAAAAATCATTATGACCGTGCCATTCAATGCGTTCACTGGGAATGCCCGCATAGTGATTCAGACTGTAAATGATTCCAGGAATACTTCTTGGAAGAGAAATGCCTGGGAAAGAAAGTCCCAGCCCCAGAGTATCGCAGACACGGATTTTTACAGGAATGCCGCTTGCTTCAGATAGCTTGTTTAATTCAATTACAAAAGGAATTACAAAACCGTAGATGTCTGCACGGGTAATGTCTTCCAGATGGCAGCGAGGAACAAGACCGAAGTTCATGCAGTCTTTTACAATACCCAGATATTTTTCCATTGCCTGACTGCGTGTTAGTCCCATCTTATTAAAAATGTGATAGTCAGAGCAGCTCATAAGAACGCCGGTTTCTTTTACACCAAGATTTTTTACAAGTTCAAAATCCTTTTTAGAAGCACGGATCCAGGTTGTAATTTCCGGGAACTTATATCCAAGTTCCTGACATTTTTGAAGGGCCTCTCTGTCTTTGTTGGAATAAACAAAAAACTCGCTCTGACGGATAATGCCTTTTTTACCGCCCAGCTTGTGGAGCAATTTATATATGTCAACAATTTGTTTTACTGTATAAGGTGTGCGGGATTGCTGACCGTCTCGGAAAGTGGTGTCTGTAATATAAAGATGTTCAGGCATATTCATTGGAACGTGACGGTGATTAAAAGTGATTCGAGGAACTTCTGTGTAAGGAAAAATGTCCCGGTAGAGTTCCGGTTTTGGAACATCCTGCAGGGAATAAGTGTAACGGTCTTCTTCCAGCATATTTGTGTGAGGATTAAACTTAATTTCTTTCATAAAGGCCTCCTGTGGGGATTTTTGACTTTATACATGTGATTGTGAATTGTATGCATGCATGCACAAATGCAATAATGTATACATGCATACAATAATGCAAAAATGCAGAGCTTGTCAATAATAGCTAAAATACTTAGATATAAAGGAATAGGATAAGAGAAAAGATGAATTTTGTAGAAAAAACATAGTCGCTGTGCTATCATAAAAATATGGAATTATGGGACGCATATAATTCGAACTTTGAAAAAATCGATGGGGTGACTTTAATTCGCGAGAAAGAGGATGAGATTCCCGAAGGTCTTTATCACCTCGTATGTCATATACTTGTAAAGCACACAGATGGAACTTATCTTTTGATGAAGCGGGATTCAAATAAACCTGCCTGGCCGGGTTTCTGGGAAGCTACTGCTGGCGGATCCGTGTTGCAGGGGGAAAGTCCTTTAGAAGGCTCCTTAAGGGAACTGCGTGAAGAAACTGGAATTGTGGCTGAGTCTCTGAAAGAGCTTGACAGGTCTTTAGGGAGAACAAGTCTTCATTATCGTTATCTTTGCCTAACTGATTGCGCGAAAGATTCCATAAAGCTTCAGCAAGGCGAAACCTGTGATTATCGTTGGGTTAGTGCCCGTGAACTTTTAGATATGCCCGAGACAGAACTCCTTGGCGGTCAGATGAAAAAGTATATCAAGATAGAAGAATAAACTACATCAGAACAAAAAATCCAGCGCTCTTTCCAGCAACAATTATCTTTTTGCCGTCAAGCATGATTTTCCCGCCGAAAGTGTAAATGGCATTTTTAAGCAGATTGGTAGAGTCTCCAGCCACGTCACCAAGCTTTTTCAAATCGCAAGAGAAAGCCACTTCTTTATCAGACGGATTTATAATCACGAGAATCTTTTCTCCACGCTGATTTTTGCCTGCGCCTCCAGTTTCATCACTTGTTCCATTTGTTCCGCATTCTCCACAGCTTCTTATATAAGCCAGCGGATAAGTGTTTTTCTTTGCAAAAACAAACTCAATTTCACCCCGACTCTGCAGTGCTTCGTGCTCCTGTCTGATTTTTATGAGCTTCTGGATTTCGTGATAAAGGGATTTTTTATTTTGCTGCTGAGCCTGGACTGTCGGACGTTTAGCACTAGGGTCCAGCGGAACATAAAGCTTCTCCGCCGGTGCCGAACTAAAGCCTGCATTTGTAGAGGAATCCCACTGCATTGGAGAGCGCGAACCAGTTCTTCCGTAGCCGCCTTCAACAGAAACAAGATTTTCAACATAGTTCATGCCAATCTCATCACCATAATAAATAAAAGGTGCGCCAGGCAT
>JAEEGL012265545.1_pt1 | contig 13042 bp, 6 predicted proteins | sample 9134231 | NCBI WGS metagenome assembly JAEEGL01 (sample SAMN16246548, study PRJNA631951) | gut metagenome | biome: gut microbiome; feature: rumen; material: fiber-attached | host: Bos | place: Iran: Karaj | collected 2018-10 | reverse complement strand
GTTCCTGCCCACCAACATCGAAGACGCCGCCGACCAACTCGTGGTGGCCAAGTGGATCATGCGCCAGCTGGCCTACGAATACGGTGTCACGCTGACCTTCGCCCCGAAGATCACCGTGGGCAAGGCCGGTAGCGGCATGCACGTCCACTGCAAGTTCACGAAGAACGGCAAGAGCGTGATGGTGGAGAAAGGCGAACTCAGCGACTATGGCAAGAAAGCCATCGCCGGTTACATGGACGCCGGCACCTCGCTGCCCGCCTTCGGTAACCCCAACCCGCTGTCGTTCCTGCGTCTGGTGCCCCATCAGGAGGCCCCGACCTCGCTGTGCTGGTCCTACTCGAACCGCAGCGCCCTGGTGCGCGTGCCGTTGGGATGGATCAACAACGGCAAGGATATGTCGGCCAACGCCAACCCGCTGGAGCGCAAGTCGAACAAGGACTTCAGCGAGAAGCAGACCTTTGAATGGCGTGCCTCCGACGGCTGCGCCGATATGTATCTGCTGATGGCCGCCCTCTGCGCCGCCGCCCGTCACGGCTTCGAGATGCCCAACGCCCTCGAGGTCGCCGAGAAGACCTACGTCGGCCTGGGTGTCAACATCCACGACGCCAAGAACAAGAAGGTGCAGGAGAGCCTCGAGCAACTACCCGACAGCTGCGTTGCCGCCGCCAAGGAGCTGAAGAAAGACCGCGAGATCTACACCGCCAAAGGCGTGTTCTCCGATGCCATCATCGACTACATGATCAAGTTCTTGAGCGACTTCAAGGACGCCAACCTCCGCAAGGAATTGGGCAACGACACCGAGAAGATCATGAAGCTGGTGAAGGAAAACATCCACGTAGGGTAATTTCGTTGCGGACACATGCGATGTGTCCCCACAAATGAATAATGCCATGACAAAGGACAGAGCCATAAATTGGAAAATCCTCCTTTGTTGTGGCATTTTCATTTGGTTTGCCGTCAACCTGTTGCAGGGCATCTTCACCGAGATTCAGGAAGACGAGGCCTATTACGCCCTCTATGGCGAGCACCTCGCCTGGGGCTATTACGACCACCCACCCATGGTGGGGGTGATGACCTATTTGAGCAGCATCTTTTTCTCAGGGACGTTAGGGGTTAGATTCTTAACGATTATTATCTCTTGTTTGTCATTGTTTGTAATATGGAAGATTGCTAGTCTAGATTGCTTCGTCGTTCCTCCTCGCAATGACGCGAAGCGACAACTGAGCAACTCTCAACTTCCAACTGACTCTCAACTCTCAACTCTAAACTCTACACTTCTCTTTTTCACTTTGGCTTTCTCCATCGTGATGTTCAACATCTATGGCTTCGTCACTACGCCGGATGCGAGCCTGATACTGTTTTCTGCCCTGTTTTTGCTGGTGTATCAGCGCTATTTGGAAGAAAGCACTTGGCCTAAGGCTCTATTAATGGGCCTGACGATGGCATTGATGATCTATAGCAAGTACCACGCTTTTTTGCTCTTGGGACTGGTTGTGCTGTCGAACCTCAAACTGCTGAAAGACGGCAAGTTTTGGGTGGCCTGCCTCGTGGCTTTGGCCTTGCTGACACCACATATCCTTTGGCAAGTCGACAATGGTTTCCCGAGTTTCAAGTACCACCTTGCCGGTCGTAATGAGGCGTTCAGATGGAGCTATTTTCTGGAGTATCTGCCAAATCAGCTGCTGGTTTTTAATCCGCTGACGGTGGGGGCGGTGGTTTATGTGTTAATCAAATATCGCGCTGACAATGCGTTCGAACGCAGCTTGCGTTTCATTCTCATCGGGTTCTTTTTCTTCTTCTGGCTGATGGCCTTCCGGGGGCATGTGGAGCCGCATTGGACCATCGTGTGCGTGATTCCTGCCGTGGTGCTGGTCTATCGCGCCGCCCTCGTCGACACGAGACTGCTGCGCTACGTCAAATGGGGCGTTCTGCCGTCGTTGTTGCTCGTGGTGGCGTTTCGCATCGTCTTGCTCACCCCGATGGCCTCACGGCTCGGTTTTGGGGGCAAGGAGGCCTATTACCAGGCTATCGAGCAGGTGGCCGGCGACCGACCCGTGGCTTTCCAAGGGTCGTTCCAGCATCCCGCCCTCTACCACTACTTCACCGGCAAGCCCAGCTCGACGCTGCGCTGCTACTACGACCGCATGACACAATACGACCTCTGGCAGTTCGACAAGGCATGGATTGGCGAGGAGGTGATGGTGTGCAGCCCCATCAGCGGGCTTTCGACGACCTTCGAGGTCGACGGCGAGCGGTTTGAGGGTTTCATCAGCGAGCGGTTCCAGACAGCCAACCGCTTGGAGGCCCACCTCGTAGCGCCCAACGCTTGGGCAGGCACGACACCCGTCGTCCACCCAGGCGATACCCTCACCTTAGAATTCACCCTCCACAACCCCTGCGACGCGCCCTTGGATTTCCGTCACGAGCAACTCGACATGGGGCTCCGTGTGCTGTTTCTGACCACCAACGATTTCAGCTATGCCCGCTACGACAAAATCGGCGCAGTGGCGCCACACGCGACTTACGAAGGCCGCCTCACCGCCATCGTGGGTGAAGACGTCAAGCCAGGCAGAAACCGCATCGCCTTGGGTGTCAATGACCGCATCGCGACGTTTGCCACGGCTGGAACTGGGATTAATATTGAAATCCAAAGCAAATAAAACAACAGCGGCATGCGGTGCTTACGTCAAGTAAGCACCACATGCCGCTGGCACTATCGCTCTACGCGAAACGCGAGGTGAGGATTATTCCTCGTTCTTGCGCTTCCTGCCGAGGAGGTAGGCACCACCGAGAAGACCCAGCAGTAGGACACCTTCGCCCACGGGCGTGTAGTTGGCTTGGTCCCATTCCACGCCGTGCTGCGGGATGATATTGCCGATGTCCATGTTGCCGTCGCCGTGCTCACGGACGTTCATGTCCTCATCGTCCAAGAAAACCTGGGCCTTTGCCGGCACCGTCAGAGCGGCCACCAGGGCAAGCATTCCGAATATCTTCTTCATCTTATTCATTTGTGTTCCTTTCTTTCTGGGTTATCTGATTACGATTTTCTGTACCTTGGTGCCGTTGTTGGTAGCCATGCGCAGCACATAGACGCCGGCGCTCACCTGAGGCAGGTGCAACGTGGTCTGCGTGCCCGTCGTCACGGTCGACATCAGCTGGCGGCCGTTCACGTCGAACATCTGCAGAGCGCCTTCGCCGTTGACCACCCACTCGTCGCCCATTTGGAAGGCGAAGTTGGCCGTGGTCTCGGTGGCTTCAGGCTCCTCGATGCCGGTGTAGCCGAACACCAGGCGGAAGCGGCTCGCGTAGTCGCCCGTCTGCGAGGCGAACTTGTATTCGCGCTCACTCAGGCAGTCGACATCGGCGCCCGTCATGTTGTCGATGAGGTGCAGGTAGCTAAACTCGCCGTTGTGGGTGCTCCAGGTCATCGTGTACTCGTTGTCCTCCAAGGTCTGGAAGCGGATCGGCAGCTCGCTCACGCCGGGCTGCGTGTAGGCCAGCGTCCAGTCGGCGTCATCGTAGTGGCACCAGATCTGGCCCTTGCTCACGTGCAGGTCGCTCATCAGCTTGGCGCCGCCCTTGTCGGGACGACCCAGCTCGACGGTCACCATGCTCTGGTTGCCGTTGCTCTCGGTGGTGAACAGGTTCACCAACGGGTAGTTGACCTGAACGTCGCGGTAGGTGGCCTGGTCGTTGATGGCGCGCATCTGAACCTCAGCGGCGTCGTTGTTGTCGGCGAAGTAGGCCATGGCCGAGCTCGATTTCGTATTGTAGACCATGAAGCCCTGGTGCGGGTGGATGTAGCGGCCGGCGCCGAACGGGTTCGCAGAACTGCCGTAGGCGTAGGTCACGTATTTCTGCTGCGTCTCGTCAAGGATGCGGTAGTTAGCGTCCTCGATACGAGCCCAGATGGCTTCGTCGTCGCCCTCGTCACTGTTGTACTCGGCGAAGGCGTTGAAGTCGAGGCAGGCCTGGTAGGGGTTGCCCAACAGATTGTAGCCCGTGCTGTAGTAGCCGCGCGTCGTCACCGGGATGCCGAACTCGGTACCCGTGTTCAGGTCGCCGTTGCACTGCAGGTAGGTCGCCGAGTCGGCGAAGGCCACCAGGTAGCCGCGGCCGTTGACGAGGTAGGCCTCGTTGCCGAAGGTGTTGCCGTCGCCGTAGTATTCGATCTGCACTTCATGCGCGTTCTCATGCCAGTGGCTGTTGTCGTTGCGCTTGAAGTTGATCCAGTGGTACTCAGGCTCGTAGTAGGTGTAGAAGTCCCACTCCTGATAGTAGTTGCCAGCTTCCAAGGTGGTGTTGCCGGTGGGGAACGTCTCTCCGTAACGGCAGCTCGGGAAGTAGCCGTGGCCGGCGCTGCTCTCGGGGAAGAACAGGTAGTAAGGCTGCTCCACGCCTCCCGCTGTCATGGGACGGCCGTAGCTGAACAGGTATTGCTCACCGTCGTGCGTGTCGGTACCGTCCTCGCGTCTGGCATAGTTGATGCCGAGAGGTGCCTGCTGCAGCGGAGTGGAGAACATGTGCCAGTCAAGCTCGTCAGGATCGCCGTAGGTCGGGTTGGCGCCATTGGCACCGGCCCTGTTGGCGATGGTGATGCCCACATAGGCGTTGATCACGCCATCAGCACGGTCGGCGGGGATGATGCTCACGTCTTCGTTGACGTAGAGCTTGGCGCCTGAGCCAACGTTGCTGTCCATGCCGTCCTTGCTCTGGTAGAGGCAGAGGGCCTGGTTGACGGCTTGGTACTCGGTCATCATCGTGTTGATGTCGCCGTAGTCCAGGTAGGCCGTCGTGGTGGTACCCACGATGGTGTTGGCGAAGGGCATCTTCAGCACCGGCAGGTCGTCGTTGATTGTCTTGCTGGTGGTACGCATCCACTTGGTGTAGGTGGTGGCGCCGTTCTTCTCAACCCAGTTGTTGAGCCAATAGAGCATCTGCTTGTCGCCGCTCCTGTATTTAGGCTCGTACGGGTTGGTACCGGTGGTGATGACCACCTGGTTGTCGCGGCGGGCATACATATAAGGCACCTCGGTGTCGTTCTGGTAGTAGCCGTAGCCCGTAGTGGTGCCGTTGTTGGTGCCGAAGTATTGGCTGCCGACGTCGGTGCGGGCGTAGCAGTATTTCAGGCTTGCGCCGTTGGCTTGCAGGCCGGCGAACCATCCGAAGGTGGCGTCACTCGGCACGGGGCTGTTCTGCAGGCGTGCGTAGCAGTTCTCGATAGTGCCGTAGTTCTCAGCTGCCAGCACACCATAGTATTGGTTGTCGGCCGTCGAGAGGCGGTTGAACTTCGGGTTGGCGAAGCTGTTGTAGAGGTTGCCGGCTTCGAGCACGCCGACCAGGCCGCCCATGGTGCCGCCCGTCATTTCGGCGACACTGATGACTGAGTGGACGGTGCCATTGCTGCCCGTGGTCATCTTACCCACGGCGCCACCGATGATGGCGTCGGGCGTCTGCGAGATCAGCATGCCGGAGGCCTCGCTGTTGCACAGCGTGCCGCCGTTCAGCTCGCCCACGAGGGCGCCCAACACGAGGTTGGCGTTGTCGTCAAGGTAGAACTTGGCGTCCTTGACAAACACGTTCTCGACGGTGCCGCCTTCGACGAAGCCAAAGAGGCCGTAGTCGATGAAGCCGTTCACACCAGAGCCGTACACCATGCAGTCGATGCCGGTGATGGTGTTGCCGTTGCCGTTGAAGGTGCCGGCAAACGGGGCGGGCGTGCTGCTCGCGTTGCCCATGAAGCCGACCGACACCCATCCGTAATCGCTCATGTCGACGCTAGCGGTGAGGTTGACGGTCTTGCCGGAGAAGTCGTTGGGGGTCTGTTCGTTGTAGCCGTTCACCGTGCTGATGAGCCATGCCAGACCCTCGGCACTGCTGATGGTGACGTTACCGCTGCCATCTACGGTGTAGCCGGCGGGCTGGCTCGTCACGGCCTCGGGCCAGAAGCCGTAGAGGTAGACGTGGTCGCGGTCGAAGGCCTCGGGCCAGCTGGCGTAGTGCACCGAGAGATAATGCTGCGTGTCGTCGAACAACACAGTGTTCAGGATGTGGCCTTCACCCGTGGTGAACTTATCCAGATAGGTCATGCTCGTCGACGAAGGCGCGCAGTAGATCACCGGCAGGTGGTTGTGAGGCACACTGAAGCCGATATGTGAGGAAGTGCCGATGGCGTCTTCGATGACGGTGATCAGGCTAGTGTGGTCGGTGCGCACCTCGGGGTTGGGCAGATAGATGTTGTTACGCGTATTATTATCAGGCGTGTAGGTGAGCACGGTCTCGCTGCCTTCCAGGGTGTGGGCAAAGTTTTCGTCGGCGTTGACCGAGCACAGGTTGCTGGGATTGTCGGCATCGCCCACGACGACAACACCTTCCAGGTAGACGCCGCCGCCCTTGTGTCCAGTAGGCACATAGTTGCGGTCGAGCACAGCGGTACCCTTCAGGTTCAGGGTGCCGTAGGTGTTGTCGGCATTCTTATGGATGTATATGCCGCCGCCTTGGTTGCTGGCGTAGTTGTATTGGATGTTACCGTTGCTGAAGTCGACCAAGCCACGGTTGGCGTAGATGCCGCCGCCGTTGGTGGCCGTGTTGTATTCAATATTACCATGGTTGACGTAGACCACGCCCATGTCGCCGTTGGTGTAGATGCCGCCGCCGTCGGTGGCCGTGTTGTAGGAGATGTTACCCGTGGTACGGTTTTTCGTCGACTGGGTGACGGTGATGGTACCGCCGGCCGAGTAGATACCGCCGCCGTAGGTGGCGCTGTTGGCCTGTCCGCTGCCGCCGATGGTGCCGCCTGCGATGGTGCAGGTGCCGCCGGTGTTGTTGTCGCTATCGAAGCCCATGTAGACGCCGCCGCCACAGGTGCCGGTGCCCACGTGGTTGCCGCTGATGGCACCGTTGTTGATGTTGGCGGTGCCGCCCAGGACGAAGATACCGCCGCCGCCGTATTCGGCATTGCCTTCGGCGGTGGTGTAGTTACCATTGGCGGTGGTGCCGCCCACGGTGCCGCCGTTCATGGTGTAGGTGCCTGATGCCACGAACACACCGCCGCCGCGGTAGGTGGCGTAGTTCTTGGTGAGGCTACCGGTGTAGAGGGTGATGGTGCCGCCCACGCGGATGGCACCGCCCCAGTTGTCGGCGTGATTCTCACTGAGGGTGAAGGCGTTATTGCTGCCGCTTTCGCCAATGGTGATAGAGCTTCCGATATTCTTGGTGAAGATGGCGCCGCCGTCGTGGCCAGCATAGTTGTTGTTGATGACGCCCGTACCCTTGATGGTTACGCTACCATTGTCGACATACATGCCGCCGCCGTCGCCAGTGAAGATGCCGGAGGGCGTGGTACCGTTCATAATCTCGGTGCCGTCGCCCGTGGCCTGGTTGTTGTTCACTTCGACACTGGTGCCGTTGATGGTGAGGTTGCCTCTGCTGATGTAGGCACCACCACCGAGGAGGGCCTTGTTGTAGTTGAGTTTCACCGCTCCGGTGAACTGTGAGCCTTGAGGTGACGAGCTGTTAACAAAGATACCGCCGCCCGCGCCGTCGGTAGCAGTGAGGGCTTCGTTGTACGACACCTCACCGCCTTGCAGCGTCACAGTCGAACTGGTACCTGTCACATAGATGCCGCCGCCACGGCGACCTGCCTTGTTGGCGTTGGCTTCGCTGCCGCCCACCACGCCGCCTAACATCGTGAAGGAGCCGGCGACCGAAACAGCGCCACCCAAGCGCGCTTCATTCTTGGTGAACGAGGAGGTCCCTTGGATGGTAATGGAGCCAGTGGCAACTCGAATACCACCACCTTCACCACCTTGGTTACTACTGGTGAGTGCTTGGTTGTGGTTGAATGTGGAATTCTCCACCGTCACAGAACCGGTGCTGGCCTTATAGAATCCACCACCGTTACCGCCATTGTTGGCTGCCGTTCTGTCGGCCGTGTTTTCACTGATGGTAGCATTTTTGATGGAAATATCCGATGTGGTGTTGATGTAGGCACCGCCACCGTCACCGTTGAGGGCTTGGTTGTAGCTGATGGAGCCACCTTCAATGGAGAACGGGCCTTGGATATAGGCGCCACCACCAGAGTTTGCCTTGTTGGGATTGCCGTTGGTACCAATGGCGCCACCATACATGTTAAAGCTGCTACCGCTGGCCAAAAACAGGCCACCGCCATTACCAATGCCATTAAGAGTCCCGTCGGCATTGTAGGCAGCAGAGTTACCGAATATATTAACACCAGTTGTTGATCCGTTTTCGCCAACAGTAACTGTTGATCCGCCCTCAACATACAGGCCACCACCATGCTGCTTGGCCGTGTTGTTACTCACGTTACCAGCCTTAAGGGTGGTGGCTTGATTTGTCATAACGTAGGCACCACCGCCATGGGTATTCGTAGCTTCATTGTTGGTGATGTTACCAGAGTTCATCGTGAACGAACCCTTATCGAAGACACCGCCACCACGTTTGGCTGAGTTCTTGGCTTGGCCATCTACGCCGATGTTTCCGCCATTCATCGTGAATGTTGCCGAACTTTCCAGATAGAGGCCGCCACCGTCACCATTAGGGGCGGTATTGCCGTAGAATGAAGTGCCTGAAACGGTCACAGCAGTAGTAGCAGTGGAAGTACCTGTAATATACAAGCCGCCGCCGTTGGTAGCCGCCTTATTGCCGGCCACCGTACCACCGCTCAGCGGCGTGGCTACCGTAGTCTGGATATAGGCGCCGCCGCCTTCACCCGTGGTAGCTTCGTTATTGACAATGTTACCATTCTCCATGGTGAAAGTTCCTAAATCGTAAAGGCCGCCGCCTTTCGTCGCCGTGTTTTTGGCTTCGCCTGTTTTTCCAAGGCTACCGCCAGTGATTTGGAAGGTGCAGTTGGCCGTGAGGTAGGCGCCACCACCATAGGTAGTAGCCGTGTTGCCGTACACCTCACCACCTTGCATCTTAAAGGTACCTCTATTCAGATACAGGCCACCTCCATTAACAGCAGTGTTGGTATAGATCTTAGCCGTGCCCGAAACGGTCGGTGTACCATTGTTGAGGTAGATGCCGCCTCCGTTGGTGGCTGCCGTGTTGCTATACATCTCACCTCCCGACATCGTAAAGTTACCTGCGGCCAGATAAGCGCCGGCACCATTGTTGGCTTGGTTGGTGTACATCTTGGCCGTACCTGACATGGCAAAGTCGCCGCCAGCCAAATAAAGGCCACCGCCGTTGTTGGCGCTGTTGTTGGCAATATTGCCGTAAACGGAACCGCCCGACATATTGACCGTACCAGCGTTGAGGTAAATACCACCGCCATCGGCACCGGCATTGTTTTCGTAAATCTCACCTCCTGTAATAGTTACAGTACCTTGAGAGATGTAAACACCGCCACCAGCTCGCTGCGTCGCGGTATTATTGTAAATCTTTCCACCCCTCATCTCGAAGGTAGATGCCCTGCTACGCTGGCCATTGCCCATATAAATACCTCCACCAACACCAGTACCATTATAGGCATAACCATTGGTCGTATTATTGTAAATTTCGCCGCCTTCAATGATAAGGTGCATGTTGGCAGCCAAATAGATTCCACCACCAGTGCGCGCCACGTTATCATGGATTTTGCAGCCCTCATAAACATAAGCCGTGGCATCGTTGGTTACCGTGCCACCGATGTAAAGGCCACCACCACCCCAATCTGAATTGGCCGTAGAATGGTTTCCATAGATATCACATTCGCGCAATTCGATGTCGCCCATGTCGGCCACAGTCACGCCAAAACCACCACTTTTCGAGGTATTGTTATAAATTTCAGTATTATCTTTCACAATAAGATTGGCTCCAACAAACTCGGAATAGCCGCCGCCACCAAAACCGTTAGGAGAAGTGTTATTATAAATTTTCACTCCTCTAAGCGTCAAAGTAGCATGAGAACCAGAAGGGGTATTATGACCAGTACCACCATTGTTCGTGGTGTTGATTACACAAACGCCACCTCCTCTATTTGTAGATTGGCAATTATGAACTTCACCACCAGTTAAGGTAGCATTGCCGCCTGAGAACACGCAAACGGCACCACCTTGAACAGCACTACAACCAGAAAAGAAGCAATTGTTGCAAGTCAGATTGCCTCTCACAAATATGGCACCACCATGTGTAGCTTCCGGTCGGTTTTCAACGGAAGAACCCGTACCTGTCCATTTGTGATTTGACATCGTGACATCCGTCAGTTGTGCATTTCCCCCTTCACGAACCAGGATAGCGGAATAGCCGTAATAAGCATAGTCTCCTGTTGTAGGAGTATTTGTCGCGGTGTTATTATAGCCATTTCCATCAATGGTAATCTTATAGGTACCGCCATTGATAATCAGGGTGCCTCCGCTTCTGACATCAAACAGAGCAATGTCTCTTGCACCTCTTAGAATGGTTCGATTGGCGTTACTGGCATTAATGGTCACCGTACAGCCAGAGATAACCTGTGTTCCTGTCACCGTAACCGTGCCTGTCACATTAAGGTCAGTGTTCTGTGTAAAGGTTCGGCCTGCTTTATTACCATTCCAGTCTTCTGCAAAACCCGGCATGGCCATGAAACACACCAAAGCCATGACAAGCATAGCTTTGACATTCAAGAATGATTTTTTCTTGTACATTTTCTTCATTTGTATTCTTATTTTTACTATACGCAAACTCAACGCAATCAATGCGTTACATATCTAATTCATTTGTATTCAATGCAAAAAACACTTCTTTGCGGGCGCAAAAATAGAAAAAAAACTCTTAAACGCAGCAAAAACGGATTAATATTTTTCGGAATTTGAGGAGAATGGAGAGGCTTTTTAGGGGGAGGGATACCTTATTAATTAAAAGGATGGAAGATGGGGGATGTTAGATGGAAGAGGTATGGCCAAGGAAATCTTGGGCAAATGGAGCATTATCATGAAGAACTTGCTATGGTTTAGGAGCCGCGGAGCTTGCGGCGCACTTCGTTGATGTCGGTGCTTTTCTTCTTTTTGTTAATCATCTGCTGCTCGCAGTCGGCGATGGTCTCGAGCACGGCGCGGAGGTTCTTGTCCTTCTCCATGACAAAGGCGTGGGTGATGCCTTCGGTCTGGCGCAGATTGCGCATGATGGCCATCTGACGCTCGGGCGAGAGGGTGTTCTGGATGAGGAAGAGGTAGTCGATGCGCGGCTTGAAGGGATAGAGCACACGGTCGCGGCTGGTGAGGCTGACGAGGTTGTAGACGTTGTAGTTCTCGCCAGGGGTGTAGAAGAAAAAGGCGAAGGAAGCACCTTCGAAAACGAGGTCGTCTTGGCGCGCCAAATCGAGGGTGAGGGCGTTGTTCACGCTATAAGCCAGCTTGTAGTCGGGCAGGATCGAGTTGATGCCGACGACGGTGGTGTCGTCGAACGAAGGGATTTGTATCTTGTTGCTCTTGGGTTTCATGGGCGCAAAGATAATAATTTTTTGGGAGATGTATGAGGTGAGATGGAGGACGGGGGACGGAGGACTAAGGACGGAGGACTGAGGACGTGGGACGAAGGACGGGGGATGGGGATTACTCTTCGTTGAATAAGGACTTACAGGTCTTCTCGGCCGCCAGTTGTTCGGCGCCGCGGATGGAGCGGAAGGTGGCTTCGCCGTAGGGCTGGTCGTCGATGAAGACCTGGACGAGGAACTCTTTCTTGTGGCCGTCGCCGATCTCCTCCAGCATGCGGAACTCGAGGTGGCGCTTGTGTTTCTGGGCCCATTCGAGGAGCTTGCTCTTGAAGTTGACGTCGGTGTTTTGCAGCTCGTCGATGTCGATGTGGACGCGCACGATGCGGTCGATGATGACGCGGCGGGCGAAGTCGTAGCCGCGGTCGAGATAGATGGCACCCATGAGGGCCTCGAAGGCGTTGCCGCCCATCGAGCGGGCTGCGTTGCCGTCGGGGGCGTGGTGTATGTAACTGTCGAGGCCGAGCTTCTGCGCCAGTTTGTTGAGCGACACGCGGCTGACGATGCGTGAGCGCATCTCGGTGAGGAAGCCCTCGGCTTGTGTGGGATAGGTATGGAAGAGATAGTCGGCCACGGCGAGGCTCAGCACGGCGTCGCCGAGGTATTCCATGCGTTCGTTGCTGACGTGGTAGTTGCCCACCGTCGCGGCAGCCACCGACTTATGGGTGAAGGCGACATGGTAAAGTGCGATGTTCTTCGGATAGAAGCCGAAGGTGTTGTGGATGTATTGGTAGAGTTCCTTGTCGGAAGGGTCTTTGGGGGAGCGATGGAAGAGAGGCATCTTTTACGACTCGTACTTTTTGAAGATGAGAGAGGCGTTTTGTCCGCCGAAGCCAAACGAGTTGCTGAGGGCGTAGTGGAGCTCGCGCTGCCGGGCCTTGTTGAAAGTGAAATCGAGGCGCGGGTCGATGGCGGGGTCGTCGTCGAAATGGTTGATGGTGGGCGGCACGATACCGTTCTTGAGGGCGAGCACGCTGGCGATGGCTTCGATGGCACCGGCGCCACCGAGGAGGTGGCCGGTCATCGACTTGGTGGAGTTGATGCTGATGTCGTAGGCATGTTCGCCAAAGACCTCTTTGATGGCGAGGGTCTCGGCGATGTCGCCCATGGGCGTCGAGGTGCCGTGGGTGTTGATATGGTCGATGGCCTCGGGGCTGAGGTTGGCGTTGCGCAGGGCGCGTTGCATGCAGAGGGCGCCGCCGATGCCTTCGGGGTGCGGCGCAGTGATGTGATAGGCGTCGGCCGAGGCACCGCCACCCACGATTTCGGCGTAGATCTTGGCGCCACGCTTGACGGCGTGTTCATATTCCTCGAGGACGAGGCTGCCAGCGCCTTCGCCCATGACGAAGCCGTCGCGGCCGAGGTCGAAGGGACGCGAGGCCGTCAGCGGGTCATCGTTGCGCGTCGAGAGGGCCTTCATGGCGTTGAAGCCACCCACGCCGAGCTGGCCTATGGCCGCACCCGCGCCGCCTGCCACCACGGTGGTGCAGGTGCCGTAACGGATGAGGTTGAAGGCGTCGATGATGGCGTGCGTCGACGAGGCGCAGGCCGACACGGTGGCGTAGTTGG
>JAEEGL012167783.1_pt1 | contig 13042 bp, 12 predicted proteins | sample 9134231 | NCBI WGS metagenome assembly JAEEGL01 (sample SAMN16246548, study PRJNA631951) | gut metagenome | biome: gut microbiome; feature: rumen; material: fiber-attached | host: Bos | place: Iran: Karaj | collected 2018-10 | reverse complement strand
CTTGTTGCCCAGGCCCTCGCCCTTGGACGCGCCCTTCACCAACCCCGCGATATCGCAGAACTCGATGACCGCGTAGGTGGTCTTCTTGGAATGATAGATCTCGTGGAGCTTTGTGACGCGCTCGTCCGGCACGGTGACGATGCCCACGTTGGGCTCGATGGTGCAGAAGGGGTAGTTGGCCGCCTCCGCTCCGGCTCTGGTGATGGCGTTGAAAAGCGTGCTTTTTCCGACGTTTGGAAGTCCGACGATGCCAAGTTTCATCTGTTTCTAAATCTCCTTTTGATTACTCTTTCTTCTCCGGTCTACCGGCCGCTCCAGCCGAGCCGCGCGGAGATCGCGGCGGCCGCCTCGCGCAGCGCCGCGAGGATCTTCTCCTCTTCGCCGGGCGCCTTCATGCGCTCCGCGCGGTCGAAGACGCTGACCGCGGCGACGATGGCGCCGCTGTAGTCGCGCAGCGGCACGGAGAGGCAGGCGTGGCCCATCTCGCATTCCTCGTCGTCCCGCGCGAAGCCCTGCTCGCGCACGGCGTTGATCTCGCGCAGCATGCGCAGCGGCTCCGTGATGGTATTTGGCGTCACGGCGGGCATGCCCTTCTCCTCCAGGATCTTCAGGATCTGCATGTCATCCTTCGCGCTGAGCATGATCTTGCCGGAGGAGATGGAATGGATGGGCGCATCCCGCCCGATGCGCAGGAAGGTCTCCATGCTGCCCATGCCGGCGACCAGATCCAGATAGGCGATGCTGCCGTCCCGCTCGGTGGCCAGAAGCGCGCCTGCGTGCAGCTTTTCCGACAGGCTGCTCAGATAGGGATGGACGATGGCCTGCAGCGAGCTGCCGCGGACCTGATCCGCCATGCCGCAGATCTTCCAGCTCAGCGCGTAGCATCCGCTGGCGGGATCCTGATAGGCATATCCTTCCGAGCAGAGCGCGCTGAGATAGCGCAGCACGGTGGGCTGCGTCATCTCCAGCTCTCTGGAGAGGTCGATCAGACGCACCGGCGCGCGTTTCGCCGCGAGGTGCTCCATGATCGTGAGGAGGCGCAGCGAGGAGAGGCTCTGGTGTTTGTTTTCCGTATTCTGATCCGCCATACGTGGATTTCGCCTTTCGTTATTGAATTTCAATTATTAAAATATATGCTACTCTTCCTCCCGGGAATCGTCAACGCTTTTCTGCTGCATTCCCCATTATATTTTAATTATTAAAATAATTGTGCTTATGTATTACGAAAATCGTAATAAAAGTTCTTGACATTCCTATTTTCATTCGCTACTATGAAGACAAGATACCGATCCGAAATCGTTTTCAAAACGTTACACCATGTACAACAAGAAGGGAGAACTGAAATGAGTGAAGTAAAGCGCATGGGTTATTACGCCGGTGAGTGGCTGATGTCCAAGACCGACACCTACACCGAAGTGACCGACTCCAGCACCGGCGAGGTCATCGCCGAAGTCCCCCAGTGCAGCCAGGACGAGTGTGAGGCTGCCATCGCGGCGGCGCAGGCCGCCTTCCCCGCCTGGTCCGCCCTCTCCGTCTCCAAGCGCGTTCAGTACCTCTTCAAGTGGCGCAGCATCCTCTACGCCCACAAGGAAGAGCTGGCCGTCCTCTGCGCCAAGGAGCTCGGCAAGACGCTGAACGAAGCCCGCGGCGACGTGCAGAAGGCCATCGAGCCCACCGAGGAAGCCTGCGCGCTGCCCGCCCTGGTCCAGGGCGACGCCTGCATGCAGGTCACCACGGGGTATGACACCGCCTCCTATCGTTATCCCCTCGGCGTCGTGGCCGGCATCGTTCCCATGAACTTCCCCGCCATGATCCCCTGGGGCTGGATGGTCCCGCTCGCCATCGCCTGCGGCAACACCGTGGTCCTGAAGGCCAGCAGCCAGACCCCGCTCACCGCCATGCGGATGCTCGAGCTCTTCTATGAAGAAGGCGGCTTCCCCAAGGGCGTCGTGAACCTGGTCACCAGCAACCGCGTGGAAGGCGAGATCTTCCTCACCGATCCCCGCGTCAAGGCCGTCACCTTCGTCGGCACCACCGGCGTCGGCAAGCACGTCTACTCCGTCGCCGCCGCCCACGGCAAGCGCGTCCAGGCGCAGTGCGAAGCCAAGAACCACGCCCTGGTCCTCGCCGACGCGGATCTCGAAGCCACCGCCAACGCCATCATCAACTCCACCTACGGCTGCGCCGGCATGCGCTGCATGGCTCTTCCGGTCGTCGTCGTACAGGAAGAGATCGCGGACGAGTTCGTCGCCCTGCTGAAGGAAAAGGCCCAGAAGCTGACCATCGGCTGCGCCTACAAGGAAGAGACCAAGCTCGGCCCGGTCGTCTCCGCCAAGCACAAGGAGAAGGTCTGCGAGTGGATCCAGAAGGGCATCGACGAAGGCGCCGAACTGGTGCTGGACGGCCGGAACATCGTCGTCCCCGGCTATGAGAAGGGCTTCTTCGTAGGCCCCACCATCCTGGATCACGTAAAGCCCGGCATGATGGTCGGCGACAGAGAGATCTTCGGCCCCGTCACCTGCATCAAGCGCGTCAAGAGCTATGAGGAAGGCATCGCCATCATGAACGCCAACCCCTTCGCGAACGGCTCCTGCATCTTCACCAGAAGCGGCTATTTCGGCAGACGCTTCGTCACCGAGACCGACGGCGGCATGGTCGGCGTGAACGTCGGCATCCCCGTCCCCACCGCCTACTTCCCCTTCTCCGGCAACAAGGACTCCTTCTTCGGAGACCTGCACGTGCTGGGCAAGGACGGCTACCGCTTCTTCACCAGAGCCAAGACCGTCACCACCCACTGGTTCGACCAGGACGCCGCCAAGCGCGAAGTCCGCACCTGGGAAGGCAGCACGGATCTCTAATCGACCTGCGAACACAGAAAGACCGGAGGAACGCTCCTCCGGTCTTTTCTTTTTTCTTGATGCCTTTGCTCCGCAGCGCCGCGTTTCTGCGCGCTGCGGGCTATTTCTCCTCTTCCGAGAGGATCGCGAGCGAGGCGCTGCAGCCGAGCCGATCCGCGCCGGCCTCCAGCATGGCGAGGGCCTGCGCGCGCGTGCGGATGCCGCCGGCGGCCTTCACCCCCAGCCGGTCTCCCACGCACTGCCGCATGAGCCGCACGGCGGCTTCGGTGGCGCCGCCCTTGGAAAAGCCGGTGGAGGTCTTCACGAAGGCGGCGCCGGCCTCTTCGGCCAGTCGGCAGCCCTCCGCGATCTGCGCCTCGGAAAGCAGGCAGATCTCCAGGATCACCTTCACCCGGGCGCCGAACTGGCCGGCCGCTTCCACCACGGCGCGGATGTCCTTGCGGACGTAGTCCGCGCGGCCCTCCTTGAGCGCGCCCACGTGGATGACCATGTCGATCTCCTGCGCGCCGGCCCGGGCCGCTTCTGCCGCTTCAAAGGCCTTGGCTGCCGTGGAGGCGGCGCCGAGCGGAAATCCGACCACGCTCACCAGCGTGATGCCGCTGCCGGAAAGGCAGGCCGAAGCCAGCGGCACCTGCGAAGAGTTCACGCAGACGCCGAAGAGCCGGGCCCGCCGCGCCTCTTCACAGAGCATGCGGATCTCCGCCTGGCTCGCGTCCGGCTTCAGCAGCGTATGTTCCAGATATCTGCGCAGCTCGGCCATCTTATTTGTCTTCTTCGTGGATGATGATCTCGCCGAAGTCGCTGTTGGAAAGGCCGAGCGCGTTTCCTTCGTCCGTGTCGATGTGGATGTCCAGATAGTTCTTCACGCCCGCGCGGACCAGCACGTTGTCCAGCGTGCCGCCGCGGAAGCCTTCGAACTTCAGGCTGACGATCTGACGGTCCACCACGCCGGCCTCCTTCGCCTGCTCGTCGGTGAGGTGCACGTGCCGCCAGGCGATGATGACGCCGTGGTCGATCTCCACCTCGCCCTTGGGGCCGATGATCTTGAGGCCCGGGGTGCCTTCCAGGCTGCCGGACTCGCGGATGGGAGCCTGGATGCCGAGCGCTCTCGCGTCCGTCATGGCGAGCTCCACCTGCGTCTCGGGACGGCAGGGGCCGAGCACGCGGATGCCCTTCAGAGAACCCTTCGGGCCGACCAGCTCCACCTTCTCCTCGGCGGCGAACTGCCCCGGCTGAGAGAGCGGCTTCATCGGCGTCATCTGATAATCCTTGCCGAACAGGATGTCCTGATCCGCCTGGCAGAGATGCAGATGCTTGTTGCAGAGACCTACCGGTACTTTGTAACCCATGCTTATTCCTCCTCTGTTACAAAACGAATGTCGGGCAGATTGCGGTATTTCTGGTCCAGATCCAGTCCGTAGCCCACGATGAACTGGTCCGCCACGGTAAAGCCGACGTAGTCGACCTGTATGTCCACCTTCCGGCGGGAGGGCTTGTCCAGCAGCGAGGCGATGCGCACCTCTGCCGCGCCCTTCTCCTCCAGAAGGTACTTTTTCAGGAATGCCATGCTGCGGCCGGTGTCCACGATGTCCTCCACCACGAGGACGCTCCTGCCGCGGACGTCCATGTCCAGATCGTGGCGGATCTCCACCCGTCCGGAGCTGTCCGTACCGCTTCCGTAACTGCTGAGCACCATGAAGTCCAGCACCACCTCGCCGCGAATCTCCCGCAGGAGATCGCTCATGAAGAGCGCCGCGCCCTTCAGGATGCCGATGCAGAAGATCTCTTTTCCTTCGTAGTCTTTGCTGATCTGCGCGCCAAGCTCTCTGCAGCGGGCTTGCAGCTCTTCGCGGCTGAACAGGATGCCGCCTTCTTTATAAGCCATTGCTCTGCTCCTTTGTCTCTTGCTTCTGTCCGAGCCTTTTCCCGCGGCCGCGGGATCCGTTCACTCCGCGTCTTTCGCTTCCGGCGGGGCCGCGGCGCCCGCCTCCAGGATCGCTTCCATCTCTGCCAGCAGCGCGTCCGCCCCGCTCTTTTTCAGCGCGGAGACGGGCAGGATCTTCTCCTCCGCTCCCGCCGCAAGGCTCCTGCGCAGCATGGCGAGGTTCTTCTGCAGCTCGCTGCGGGAAAGCTTGTCCGCCTTGGTCGCGACGATGAGCCCGCCCAGGCCGTAGTGCCGGATCCAATCGTACATCTGCAGATCCTGCGCGCTCGGGGCATGACGGGCATCCAGGAGCAGGACCACGCGCCGCAGCTGCGGCCGCCCGGCGAGATAGCCTTCGATCATCGGTCCCCAGCTCTCGCTGTCCGCGCGGCTGACCTTCGCGTAGCCGTAGCCGGGAAGATCCACGATGCGGAAGGCGTCGTTGACGCGGTAAAAGTTGATGGTCCTGGTCTTGCCCGGGCTGCTGCTCGTGCGGGCCAGATCCCTGCGCCGCACCAGGAGATTGATGAGTGAGGATTTGCCCACGTTGGAGCGCCCGGCAAAGGCGATCTCCGGCAGGGGCTCCCCGGGATACTGGGCCGGCTTTACGGCCACCGCTTCCAGCGCGGCGCTTCGTATGACGAGCATCTATCTGACCAGGGCCTTTTCCAGCACCTGCCCCACCTCTTCCACGGGGATGAATTCCATGACGCGGCGGACGTTGGCCGGGATCTCTTCGATGTCCCGCTCGTTCTCCGCGGGCAGGATGACGGTGCGGATGCCGATGCGGTGCGCCGCCAGCACCTTCTCGCGGATGCCGCCCACCGGCAGGACCTTGCCGCGCAGCGTGATCTCGCCCGTCATGGCGATGTCGCTGCGGACCGGCCTTCCGGAGAGCGCGGAGACGACGGCGGTGCACATGGTGATGCCCGCGGAGGGGCCGTCCTTCGGCGTTGCCCCTTCCGGCACGTGGATGTGCAGGTCTTTGTCTTTATGGAAATCCTCGGAGATGCCGAGCTCCGCGCAGTGCGCGCGGATGTAGCTGACGCCGGCGCGGGCAGATTCCTGCATGACGTCTCCGAGCTGGCCGGTGAGCTCCACGTTGCCCTTTCCGGGCATGGAGATCACCTCCACGGAGAGCGTGGTGCCGCCCACGGCGGTCCAGGCCAGGCCCGTGCAGACGCCCACCCGGTCTTCGCCTTCCAGCTTGTCTCCGCGGTAGCGGACCTTGCCCAGATAGTGCTCCAGGTTCGCCTCCCCGACGCGGACAGACTTCTTTTTCTCTTCCACGATGCGTCTTGCCGCCTTCCGGCAGATCGTGGCGATCTGACGCTCCAGGCTGCGGACGCCGGATTCTCTGGTGTAGCCGTTGATGACGGCGCGGATGGCCGCCTCGGTCAGATGCAGCTGGCCGGGCTGCATGCCGTTCTCCTTGATCTCCTTGGGCAGGAGGTATTTCTGCGCGATCAGCAGCTTGTCTTCCTCGGTATAGCCGCTCACCTCGATGAGCTCCATGCGGTCGAGCAGCGGCTGCGGAATGGTCTCCACGCTGTTCGCGGTGGTGATGAACATGACCTTGGAGAGGTCGAAGGGAGCCTCGAGGTAGTGGTCCGTGAAGTCCTTGTTCTGTTCGGGGTCCAGCACCTCCAGCAGCGCGGAGGCGGGGTCGCCGCGGAAGTCCGCGCCGATCTTGTCGATCTCGTCGAAGAGGAAGACGGGGTTCATGCTCTCCGCTTCCTTCATTGAGGAGATGATGCGCCCCGGGATGGCGCCGATGTAGGTGCGTCTGTGGCCGCGGATCTCCGCTTCGTCGCGGACGCCGCCGAGCGACATGCGCACGAAATTGCGGCCCAGCGCTCTGGCGATGGACTTGGAGATGGAGGTCTTGCCCGTGCCCGGCGGGCCCACCAGACAGAGGATGGGGCCCTTCAGCCCGTTGGAGAGCTGCATCACGGCCAGGTATTCCAGCACGCGCTCCTTCACCTTTTCCAGGCCGTAGTGGTCCTCGTCCAGGATGCGGGCGGCTTTCTTGAGGTCGGTGTTGTCCTTGGTGTATTTGTGCCAGGGCAGCTCCAGCATGGTCTCGATGTAGGTGCGGATGATGCCGCCCTCCGGCGAGGAAGGCTGGATCTTGCTGATGCGCCCGATCTCCTTCTCGACCTTCGCGGCGGTCTTTGCTGGCAGGCGCAGCTTCTTGACCTGCTTGCGCCAGCGCAGGATCTCCTCGTCGATGTCCTCCGCGACGCCCAGCTCCTCCTGGATGGCGCGCAGCTGCTCGCGCAGATAATACTCGCGCTGGCTCTTGTCCATCTGCTTGCGGACCTTGCTGCCGATCTCGTTCTCCAGGTTGAGGATCTCCGTCTCCTTCAGAAGCAGCTGGGAGACCAGCTCCAGGCGCTCGCCCACGTCAAAGGCCTCCAGCACCGCCTGCTTGTCTTCGATCTTCATCTCCAGATGGGAGGTGATGATGTCCGCCAGGCGGCCCGGCTGGTCCACCGTGGCCACGGAACCGTAGATATCGTCGTTCAGCTTGGGATTGGCGCTCAGATAGGCTTCGAAGGTGGATAGGCAGTTCCGCATCCGCGCGACCATCTCGGAGTCCAGATCTTCGATCTCGGGCTCCGGGATCTCCATGACGCGGCACTTGAAATAGGGCACCTCGTGGATGACCTCCAGGATCTCGCCGCGCTCCACGCCTTCCACCAGCACGCGGATGGTGTCTCCGGGGAGCCGGAGCATCTGCTTGATCTTCGCGATGGTCCCGACGTAGTAGAAATCGTCGCGGGTGGGCAGGTCCGTCTCCGGGTCCTTCTGCGCCGCGAGAAAGACCGTCTGATTCTGCATCATGGCCTTTTCCAGCGCGCAGACGGAGCGTTCCCTGCCGATGTCGAAATGCAGCACCATGCAGGGGAATACGGTCAGCCCGCGCAGGGGGATCATGGGCATCACGCGCTGGGTGACCCCTTCCTCTTCCAGCAGGGGCAGGCTGTCCGTCAGTTCTTCTGCAAGCTCGTCCTGCATATTTTCGTCTTCTCTTTTTTCTTTTTCCATGACCTCCTCCTTTCCGAAAAAGGGGGAAAGGAGCAGGGCTCTGTGCCTGCTCCGTTTATCGTTCTGTCCGTATTACGCGCTCTCTCTGGCCCGTTCCTTCAGGACCAGCGTCGGCGCGGCCTTTCCGTCTATGGTGGCCCGGGTGATGATGCATTTGCTGATGTCGTCCCGGGAGGGGATCTCGTACATGATGTCCGTCATGGTCTGCTCAAAGATGCTGCGCAGGCCGCGGGCGCCGGTCTTGCGCTCGATGGCCTTTTCGGCCACGCGCAGGATGGCGTCTTCGTCCATCTCCAGCTCCACGCCGTCGATCTCGAAGAGCTTCTTGTACTGCTTCAGGATGGCGTTCTTGGGCTCCGTGATGATGCGGACCAGCGCTTCTTTGCTGAGCTCCTCCAGGGTGACCGCCACGGGCAGTCTGCCCACGAACTCCGGAATGAGGCCGAACTTCAGCAGGTCCTCCGACTGCAGCTGGTTCAGGATGGCGGCCGTCGCGTCCACGGAGCTGCTCAGGGCCGCGTTGAAGCCGATGGTCTTCTCGCCCAGGCGGCGCTGGATGATCTTCTCCAGGCCGTCGAAGGCGCCGCCGCAGATGAAGAGCACGTTGGTGGTGTCGAACTGCAGGAAGTCCTGATGCGGGTGCTTGCGGCCGCCCTGGGGCGGAACGCTGGCCACGGTGCCTTCCAGGATCTTCAGCAGCGCCTGCTGCACGCCCTCGCCGCTGACGTCGCGGGTGATGGAGGGGTTGTCCGACTTGCGCGAGATCTTGTCGATCTCGTCCACGTAGATGATGCCGCGCTGGGCCTTTTCGATGTCGTAGTCCGCCGCCTGGATCAGCTTCAGGAGGATGTTCTCCACGTCCTCGCCGACGTAGCCGGCCTCCGTGAGCGCCGTGGCGTCCGCGATGGCGAAGGGCACGTCCAGGATGTTGGCCAGCGTCTGGGCGAGCAGCGTCTTGCCGCTGCCCGTGGGGCCGATCATGAGGATGTTGCTCTTCTGGAGCTCGACTTCATCCTCTTCTTTCTTCTTCAGGGGATCCTTCAGGCTCTGGATGCGCTTATAGTGGTTGTAGACCGCGACCGCCAGCACCTTCTTTGCCTGCTCCTGGCCGATGACGTAGTCCGCCAGGCGTTCGAAGATCTCCCGGGGCTTGGGCAGCTCCTTCGGCTCGGCGTCCGACGCGGCGTCCTGCTGCGCCAGCTCCTCGCGCACGATCTCCGCGCAGAGCTCGATGCATTCGTCGCAGATGTAAACGTTGTGTCCGGCCACCAGGCGTCTGACCTGATCCTGGCTCTTGCCGCAGAATGAACAGAAGACTTCCTGTTCAAAATCGTTATTTTTTCCCATACTTCCCTCTTAAATGATCATTTAACGGGTCCGGATGACCTTGTCGATGAGCCCGTAGGCCACCGCTTCCTCCGCGCTGAGGAAATTGTCCCGGTCGGTGTCCTGCGCGATCCGCTCCAGGCTCTGGCCGCTCGCCTCCGCGAGGATGCGGTTCAGCTTCTCCCGGGTGCGGATGATGTGCTCCGCGTGGATGCGCATGTCCTCCGCCTGGCCCTGGATGCCGCCGAGCGGCTGGTGGATCATGATCTCGGCGTTGGGCAGCGCGTAGCGCTTGCCTTTGGCGCCCGCGGCCAGCAGGACCGCGCCCATGGAGGCCGCCATGCCGACGCAGATGGTGGAGACGTCCGGCTTGATGTACTGCATGGTGTCGTAGATGGCCATGCCTGCGCTGACAGAGCCGCCGGGGCTGTTGATGTAAAAACTGATGTCCTTATCCGGATCTTCCGCCTCGAGGAAGAGCAGCTGCGCCACGACCAGCCCGGCCGTGACCTCGTTGACCTCCTCGCCCAGCAGGATGATGCGGTCTTTCAGCAGGCGGGAGTAGATGTCATAAGAACGCTCTCCCCTGCTGGTCTGTTCGATTACGATGGGGACCAGAGACATTTCGTCCTCCTATGCTTTTTGCGCTATGCTTCCTTGGCGGCTTCTTTGATGACGGCGTTGTCCATGATGAAGTCCACGGCCTTGGTGTTCAGGACGTCCGCCTTCAGGTAGTCCAGACCGTCCGCGCCGATCATCTCTTTCATCTTGTCGGGCTCCATCTGGTAGCTCTCCGCCAGCTTGGCCAGCGCTTCGTCCATGTCCGCGTCTTCCACCTTCAGGTCCTCGGCCTTGGCGATGGCCTTCATGATGAGGCGGTTCTTCACGCGGAACTCCGCGTCCGGCGCCATGTCCGCCATGATGTCGTCCGCGCTCTTGTTCAGATACTTCATGTACTGCTCGAGCGTGAGGCCCTGGTACTGCAGCTGCTGTTCCATCTCGCGGAGCATCTCGTAGGCCTCGCTGTCGATCATGGCCTTCGGGATCTCGAACTCGTTGGCCTCGCAGACCTTCTCCAGCGCGGCGTCGCGCATGGCTCTGCGGGAGCGGTCAGCGGCGCCCTTCTCCAGCTTCGCGAGGATGTCCGCCTTGAACTCGTCCAGCGTGTCGAACTCGCTGACTTCCTTCGCGAAGTCGTCGTTCAGCTCGTCCTTCACCTTTTCCTTGATCTCGTGGATCTTGCACTTGAAGACGGCTTCCTTGCCCTTCAGGTTCTCCGCGTGATAATCCTCGGGGAAGGTGACCTTCACTTCTCTCTCTTCGCCGGCGGAGACGCCTTCCAGCTGCTCCTCGAAGCCGGGGATGAAGGTCTGGGAGCCCAGCGTCAGCGGCTGACGCTCCGCGGTGCCGCCCGCGAACTGCTCCTCGCCGACAAAGCCGGCGTAGTCCAGCAGCACGGTGTCGCCCTTCTGCGCCGGACGGTCCTCCACGAGGACCATGCGGGAGTTGCGCTCGCGCACCTTCTCCAGTTCGGCGTCCACGGCGTCGTCCGCGACCTTCTCTTCGACCTTCTCGATCTCGACGCCCTTGTAGCCCTGCAGGCTGATCTCCGGCATGACGGTCACGGCCATATCCACGGTGAAGCCCTTGCCTTCTTCCAGGACCTGATCGCCCAGGTCTGCCGTGGGACGGTCCACCGGCTCCAGGCTCAGCTCTTCCACCGCCTTGGGATAGGCGTCGTTCAGCAGATCGTTCACCGCGTCATCGTAGAAGACGTCCTTGCCGTAGAAGGCCTCGATGCGCTTGCGGGGCGCCTTGCCCTTGCGGAAGCCGTCGACCGTGTAGCGGCCCTTCTTCTCCTGATAGGCTTTTATGATGGCGGCGTCGAATTCTTCCGCGCTGAACTCCAGGCGGAGCTTGACGTCGTTGTTCTCTCTGCTGATAAAAGTGCTCTTCATTTCTGAGATCCTCCTGTATCGATGTGATTGTTTCTGAACGTGTAATATAAAATTATACTATTATTATGAACTCTTGTAAATAGTTGGGGCTATCCCGCCTCCGCGCTCCGCTCCAGCAGGGCCAGACCGCGCACGTACTTGGGGCGGTCCTCCGGCGCGAGCGGCCAGCGCCTGCAGAACTCTTCTCCCATCTTCAGCAGGTCCTCCTCGCTGCCGGAAAAGAGCTCCAGCTCCATCTCGCAGATGGGTTCCGTGCCCCCCTCTGTGACGATCTCGCCGGTGTCGAGCGAGAACTCCACGATGCAGTCCCTGTGGTCGATGCGAAGCCTGCGCCGCAGCACCAGGATCTCCATGACGTTGATCAGCGGCTTGTCGCCCAGCTCCTCGATCAGCGGAAGGACGGTCTCGCTCTGCCGGAAGAGCGAGAGCGAAGGCGCCAGCAGGCAGGCTTCGTCGCTGACCGGCACGTTGATCTCCTGGCGGCTGTGCAGGCCGTTCTCGCTCTTGCCGCCCCACTTCAGGCAGGCCAGCGTGACGCTGCCCTCCGTGCGGACGCGGAAGGCGATGTCCCGCTTGCGCAGATCGCAGTCCTCCGTATCGAAGTAGACGGCCTTCATGACCAGAGACTCCCGGGTGTCCGGATCTTCCATCTTGCGGAGCAGCTCGCTCTCCCAGATCTCGTCCGCCATCTCCCTGTCCGGGATGCTGTATTTCAGTTCGACTTCCATATCTTCTCCTCGTCAGCTCTCCTCGTTCGGCGCGAGTTCCACATAGCGGATGACGCCCACCACGGAGAACCCTTCGGTGTTGATGAACATGGTCCGTCCGGCGCGCATCTCCTGCCCGCAGATGGACAGGGTCGGCGCGTTCGGGTCCGCGCTGCCGCGCAGGCGAAAGACCAGATCCGGCCTTTCTTCCTGTGCCACGCGCAGCTTCTCTCCCTCCGCCGTGGTCGCCACGAGCTCGCTCTCCTCCAGCCAGCAGTCCTCCACGTAGGCGGAGGTCGCCGCGCTGCCGTTGTAGAGCGCCTTCCCCTTCGGCTCCTGCCGCAGGATCTCCTCGCGGATCTGCGGGTCCGGCGCGGAGACCACGGCCTCCACGATCAGCTCGCTGCGCTGCGCCGCGGCAGGCGTGTCCGCCGGCTTCAGATGGCCTCCGATCAGAACGGCCGCGGCCGCGATCAGGAGCAGCAGGACCAGCGCGTCCAGAATGTGCAGTTTCCCGAAGAGCTTTCCTTTTCGCATGTCCTTTCCTGCGGCCGGTCGGGGCAAAAAATGAGATACCAAAAAAGGGCATAATCCTACTTATACCGATAGTATTATAGCCAAGACAAGGGCCTTCCGCAAGAAAAAAAGAAAACTGCCGCCCCGGAAGGGGCGGCATAAATAGAGGCTTTTACGATCGACGCACCGCCGTGTCGTATGTCATCACGACCTGAGTCACCTCTGCGCGGGAGGCCATGCCCCTGGGATCAATGATGTTTCCGGGCTTGCCTTCGATCACGCCCACGCTGACGGCCCAGGCCATAGCGTCCCTGGCCCAATCACTGATCTGATCCGCGTCGCTGAACCTGGAAAGGTCATCGTTTTCAGTCTTGGGCTTGCCCATATAACGCCAGAAGATCGTAACGATCTGCTCCCTGGTGATGGGATCGTTTGTTCCGAATCTGCCGTTGCCGTAACCCTCGATGATCTTCTCGTTTGCGGCCCAGAGCACAGCGTCGGTGTACCACTTGCCGGCTTCCACATCGTCAAAGGGATCCGCCAGTCCCGCAGCGTCCGCTTCTCCGGCCATGCGATACAGGACCGTGGCGATCATGGCCCGGGACATATCGCCGTCGGGATCAAAGCGATCATCCTCGACGCCTTTGAACCAGCCCTGCTCACAGCCGTAGCAGACCGCCTCGTAAAACCAGTCGTTCTCTG
>JAEEGL011326279.1_pt1 | contig 13042 bp, 10 predicted proteins | sample 9134231 | NCBI WGS metagenome assembly JAEEGL01 (sample SAMN16246548, study PRJNA631951) | gut metagenome | biome: gut microbiome; feature: rumen; material: fiber-attached | host: Bos | place: Iran: Karaj | collected 2018-10 | reverse complement strand
CCACGCCTTCGATTCCGATCACGTCTCCTTCGCAGACTCTCTGCTCATAAATGGCCCTGAAGCGGTCCCCTTTCCTGAGTCCGAAGAAATCCACGGTCCATGCATATATGTCGGCCAGAGTAACGATGAGCAGGGGCGAACTGCCTTCGGCTATCATGTCATTCCAGAGGGAAGAATTAATGGTCACATCCACAAAACGGGTCTGGACCTCTACGGGACGGCTGACTTTCCATGCGGCGTAAGGCTCGTCGCACTTGAACACGGTCATGCTTACCCTGTCCACATCATACACGAGATATCTGAGCTTCCCGACACCTGCGGTATCCGGCTCATAATAAGCCTGCCAGCTGTTCCCTGCTCTGAGCTTGCGCACGTCGAATACAGAATCTGTAGCCACCTTCAGGGCATATGTCTGCGGCGGAGTCAGCCCCATACGTGTCATGAGACCGGAGAATATCTCTCCGTTCTTCAGCTTGCCTTCGACGACTTCGAACGAGTCTGTGCAGAAGCCAAGCGGATATACGGTGTCATTGACCGGTTCTGGCGCATCTGGAGCGCCGGATCCCTTGAACCGGCATGACGGCATTGATAACCACACGATTGTTAAAACCACGGCTGAAAGCAGCAGGCTCTTTTTCATACAATTTCTATTTAATGATGATTTGGAATTACTAATATAATCATTTTTCTTATTTTTGCAGGGCAAAAAAACAAGAAAATGGAGATACGCCCCATAGCAGACTTCAAGTCCCCCTTCGGTACGAAATTCGGAATTCCGCGCCAGAGCGGTATTGTCCCGGAGCTTGAGGGCACGATAGTCTTCAGGCCGGAATACAGGAATGAAGAGGCTCTGAGAGGCATTGACGGCTTCGACTACCTGTGGCTGATATGGGAGTTCTCCGGCAACAAGGAAAGCAGGGAGTCATGGAGCCCGACGGTAAGACCGCCACGCCTGGGAGGAAATACGCGCATAGGCGTTTTCGCATCCCGTTCCCCTTTCCGTCCCAACAGGCTCGGGCTGTCAGCCGTCAGGATACTTGGCGTCGAGCATGACACCGCCGACGGGACTGTAATCCATGTAAGCGGAGCCGACCTTATGGACGGAACCCCTATCTATGACATCAAGCCATATATCACATACGCCGACAGCCGGCCGGAAGCAAGAAGCGGTTTCGTCGACACGATCGCATGGACTCCCCTGAAGGTAGTCATCCCTGAGAAGTTCGGAAAGATGCTGACCGGGGCCGAAAGGGACATGCTGGCAGGAGTGCTCGCCCAGGATCCGAGACCTCAGTACCACGACGATCCGGACAAGACCTACGGAATGGAGTTCGGCGGGATGGACATTCATTTCCGCGTCCATGACGGGACTGCGAAGGTCACAGACATCATGAAAAAATGACACCTTTCTCAATAATCGTTACCATTCTCGCCTATTTCACGGCGATGTTTGCCATATCATGGCTATCCTCCAGAGGAGGAGACAACAATTCCTATTTCAGGGGAGGACGCAAGAACAGCTGGACCGTAGTAGCCGTGGCCATGATCGGTTCATGCATGTCGGGAGTCACATTCGTATCAGTCCCCGGGATGGTGGGCGCAAGCGGCTTCGGCTACATGCAGATGTGCCTGGGCTTCATCGCCGGTTACCTGGTGATAGCCTATGCCCTGGTGCCGCTCTTCTACAAGCTGAATGTGGTCTCCATCTATCAATATCTGGAAGATAGGTTCGGCCTTTCGTCATATAAGACCGGAGCTTGGTTCTTCTTCATATCGAAGATGCTGGGCGCATCCGTGAGACTATTCCTGGTCTGTGTCTCCCTGCAGTTGCTGGTATTCGGGCCCCTGGGGCTTCCTTTCGCCCTGAACGTGCTGATATCAGTGGGAATCGTGCTGATATACACATTCCGCGGAGGTGTCAGCTCGGTGATATGGACAGACAATCTCAAGACTGTCTGCATGGTGCTGGCCGTAGTGCTGAGCATAGTGTTCATTGCCGGGAACCTCGGTATGGATTTCAAGGGACTTGTCTCGGCAATTAGGGAAAGCGAGATGTCCAGGATATGGTATTTCGACGACATGAACCATCCCCAGTTCTTCTGGAAGCAGTTCTTCGGCGGACTGTTCACAGTCGTTGCGATGACCGGGCTTGACCAGGATATGATGCAGAGAACTCTCAGCTGCAAGAATTACAAGGAAAGCCAGAAAAACCTGGTGACGGCAACGCTCATGCAGACCGTGGTTATCTTCCTGTTTCTCTGCCTCGGAGTGCTGCTTTATACTTATGCAGCCTCCGCCGGAATCCAGGAAAGAGGAGACCGCCTCTTCCCTGCCGTGGCGACCGGAGCAGGATTGCCGTCCATAGTGGGAATAATGTTCATCGTCGGTCTGGTATCAAGCGCATACGGAGCCGGTGGCTCAGCCCTGACATCGCTGACCACGTCATTTACCGTTGATATCATAGGAACCTCGGGCAAGAGCGAAGAAAAGATAGCGTCAACGAGAAAGACCGTCCACCTGCTCATGGCAGCGGGGATGGCCGTCACGATCCTAGTCTTTGACATGCTCAACAATACCAGCGCGATCGACGCGGTATACAAGCTTGCAAGCTACACCTACGGACCGATACTCGGCATGTTTGCGTTCGGCATGATCACAAAAAAGAAAATACAGGACAGATTCGTGCCGCTTGTGGCAGTCATCTCTCCTGTACTTTGTCTTGTATTGCAGCTTAATTCCGAGAGGTGGTTCGGCGGATACCGCTTCAGCTACGAGCTTCTGGCGCTCAACGCCTTCTTTACCTTCATCGGTCTCTGCTGCCTGATAAGGCCTAGTTCTTCAAGATAAACTTATAGTCTCCGTCCTTGAGCCATACGAAGTTGTCCTCAGTCTTGAGGACCGTGACCTCATATGTCTCGGACGTTGCGGAATCTTCCGTCCTTTCCGTCACCACGAGGCTTACCTTGTCTCCGACAGAGAGGTTCTTTGCAAGACCGGTAAACTCGATGACCTTGACTTCCTTAGGATAAAGGAAACTGAAAGCAACGTCGTTACCGCTGTAGCTGCGTCTCATCTGGACAGTTCCGGCCTTGTACAGAGTATTGCCTGTCGGGAGGTACATGCCCGGAACAGTCTCATTGAGAAAAGGATCAAGTCCCCTCTGAACGACTGTGACGGTCTGACTGATGTCATCCCCATACTTGAATGTGACGGTACCGGTCCTTTCATCACGGGAATCATTGAAAGCGACCTTAAATGTCTCGCTATATTCGTTCAACGTCTTTGCGCGAGGGACATATGAGATCCATGATTCAGCATCCTGTCCGATCTCGACCTGGTAATCCACATTAGTCCTTGTTCCGATCTTCAGTTCAGAATTGACGCACTCCACATAGACCTTGTCATTGCCGGACAGATAGACCACATCTTTCTGCCCCTGGGTCACACTCACCCGGACATTCTTGCCGTTAAGCTTGACGTTGATGGTTCCGGAACGGCTGCCACAGTCGATGAACTCGCTGCGTGCCTGAATGCTGACACTTGCCGGAGCCAGGCCTTCGGTCTGGCTGACAGACAACCAGTCCAAACCCTGGTCATATGAGATCGTCCAAGGATGGACGGAACTGATCTTGAGAGAGGAAGGATTCATGCCGTTCAGGTAGACCTCGCTGGAACTCAAGATGGAAGAAAGCGGAAGCTGCTTGATTGGGACAGTCTTTCTGACATCCGAAGCAGAAATGATAAGGGAATCAGTCTTCTCGCTTATTCCGGAGTTAAACTCAGAAGTAAGAGTGACAGAGCCCCCCTCTACATCCACCTTGGTCTTCATAGAATTATACTTGAGCCTTGCGCTCCAAGTAGGGCTGTTGGTGGAGACTTTGATTACCAAATCCTGTATATCGGCTGTAATCACCGGCGCTTCCGGCGAAACGCTCACAACGATAGGGTCCTCTCTGTTGCAGGATCCTGAAATGAGCGCTAAAACCACAATCGCAGCAGTGATCAGTAATGATCTTTTCATGATATTATGTTTATTTGACATTGATTTCCAATTCTATGATTTCCGAGCTGCCTGCAAGGCTGAAAGAGACTTTAACGGTATGCGTGCCTGCGGTGAGTTTGACGGAAGTCTGCGATTGCGACACGGACTTGCCATCATATATCCACCTGATATCCTTCGGATGCAGCCTTTTGGAATGCGCAAGCTTAAATTCAAACTCATCTCCGACAGAATACTCTCCGTCGCCAGGATTGTCGATAAATACCTGCCCCAGCAATGCGAGTCCCGAATCGCTGCCATGGACAGCATCCACAAAATTCGCGTTCACCACTTTGCCGTCAACGGTGATATCATAAAAAGCATAACGGCTGTCATCTCCGCTCCATGACTTCGGAGCATACTCCTTGTACAAGCCTCCGAACAGCCAGTCGGTATTGAAGTTACCTCCAAAATTCTTGGAATTCTGGCTGGCAGCAGGTATGACATAACACATCGGATGACTTGAATAACAATTGAGGTCGTTGAAATACTCCCAATAATACCAATGTTCATAGCAAGTGTATCCATCCACGCTATGCTTCCCTGACTTATCTACATGATATACCAGAAGTCCTTTTGGCAAATACTTGTCCCAATGGTCCCTGACACGCGCCTCATAGACGAAGTATTCGCCCTCGACATCTGTATCTGTCTTGTATCCTATGTTCTTCTCTACAGACTCAAAGGCCACAGGGCCACTGCCGGTCAGTTCGACCTGGTCATCGAGCCAGTGGAGTATTTTCCTCTCCTCTGAATTGAAGTACGGAGGAGTACAGCCGCCGTTGAGATATGAGCCTCCGCTCATGATCGAAAAATCATCCATGGCATGAGACTGGCCGTTGTCTTCGTAGTCTGTATCATAGAAGTCGGGAAGTCCGAGGGAATGGCCGAACTCATGGGCTGTGGTACCGATTCCGCACATATTCACGCCATAGCTGCCCTTAAGTTCTGATGAGCAGAAATATGCGCCGAGAGACACGCCGTCGTATCTGCCCGTTGCTTTAGACTGATGTGGCCAGATTGAATCCGAGGGTCCATGTTCAGCCTCATTATATCCCGAATAATACATGAGGATCATGTCAATTATTCCGTCTCCGTTGGAATCATACTGACTGAAATCAACTTGTCCGTCAAGCGCATCACAGGCTTCAATTAGTGCTGCGCGAGGATTCTGGTCTACAACTGGATCCCAGCTGATGTTTTTTCCATAGTAACTGCGCTCATGTTTAAGCTTGACCACGGGAAATACATCGAATACAGGTACGAATTCTCCGTGAGAATTGTCCCTATAATAATCCTGAACCGAGCCAGTAGCCCCGTTTTCCGAATATCCCTGCTTGTTCAGCAAGTCGCTGAATTTCTGCTGAGGGTCTTCGAGCGAGAAAGGAACGTCTGTAAACTCAACGAGGACTGCAGGAATTCTCCTTGAACCATGAGTAAGGTCTTTGGCAGCAGCAGCATGCCGCATCTCGTTAGCTTGACGCCTGCGCTCCATTACGACACTCTTTGGCGCACGGCTGCTCCTGTAAACACCCGACACGGGTCTGTAATATCCGTCGCCATCCATGACAACTTCATCTCCAGTCTCAGCATTGACTGTCCAGTGGTTGAACTCGTCGCCTATCAGCCTCAGAGTGATGACCGTACCGTCCGGCTGAGTGTACTTGAATGGCCGCGGATCCGCAGGAATCGCGCTGGCAATCTGACACATAGCCGCAAAGGCGACGATTAAAAGTGTTAATTTGTTCATTTTTATATACTACTTTTTTAATTGCATGAAAAGCAAAAATAAGAAAAAACCACTTTAATCCAATGATATTGGGAATATATTTGATTAACTTTGAAAATCTCTTGCATATTTGAGAGGAAGTGCCTAAATTTGCAGGCTCAAAAGAGAAACTATATAGTAAAACTTAAATATTTAAGAAAATGAAAAAAGGAATTCATCCCGAAACCTACCGCCTTGTAGCTTTCAAGGATATGTCCAACGACACCGTATTCATCACCCGCTCCTGCGCTACTACAAAGGAGACCATCGAGGTTGACGGCGTTGAGTACCCAGTAGTAAAGGTCGAGATCTCAAGCACCTCTCACCCATTCTACACCGGTAAAGTCAAGCTCGTCGATACAGCCGGCCGCGTGGACAAATTCTACCAGAGATACAAGAGCCGTCAGAAGTAATATACTTCCGCAGCAATACAAAGGTGACCTTTCGAGGTCACCTTTTTTCGTTTCCGTACTTTATTTCATGCGGAGAGGCTGGTCGTCGTAAAGCGAGAAGCGCTTGGCCTTGCGGATCCATTTCTGCTCCTCGACCTTGACATGCTCCTTCGCCTCCTGGAAAGAAATCTGCCCCTTAAGATAATCCTCAAGCACAGGATCGGCAAGCTTGCGGGAGAACCCGTCCTCAAGCTCGAACTGCGAATACCGGCCGAGGAAATACCTCATAAGTTGAAGGGTATGCAGCAAACTGTGATATTCAGCCCCCGGCAGAAGCATGATCTGATATCCATAGCAACGCTCCCCTTCATATCTTCCGGCAGCAGGAGTAAAAGAACATGTCCTCATCAGCACACCGTCAGGAACAGGAAGAGTATCCATCTGCGGCTTGATGAAAGGAGCGCCGAAATATTCATATGGACGAGCAGTACCGATAGCAGGCGTTATGGACGTATTGTTCCATAGACCGCCACCGCTGTACATATAGCACGTAAACATGCCGGGGATGTCAGACGCAGGAGCGATAGTCCACGGAAGAAGCTGGATATTCGACTCGGTAGCGCGGGCAGAGATTATGTGCATAGGAAACTTCGCGCCGATCTCGGAATAATAGAGGTTGCACAGTTCTCCGAGAGTAAGACCATGACGATGCGCAACCTTCGGGACGAACTCTTCCCCCGGCACAGACGGGATGGTCCCCTCGACCACCCTGCCGGCAGGATTCATATGGTCCACGACATACAGGGCCGGAGACTCATCCCCGAGACTCTCCATCATGGACATGAGACGGAAAACGTCCCTTGTATAGTTGAAATACCTTGATCCAACGTCCTGGATCTCGACCACGACCGCGCTGAGCGGCCGGATCGAGTCCAAGTCGAAGGCTATATGGTTTGTCCCCGGCGTAAGCTCAGCCTCGCGGGGATTGAAGATAATCTCAAGATTACCCCTGTCTCTGAACAGCTGGTACATATAGCGGTCATGGGCCGTATCCCAGCAATTCTGGGTGCAGAAGCAGCCCACCTTGCCGTCAAGCAAGGCCTTGTCGAGCTGGTCTTCGAGAGGAGTAGTCCTGAAACTGAACATTATTTTCCGATAATCTTGTTTGCAACAGAAATGACTTCGTTTCCGAGAGCCTCAGCCTCAGCCATTGACTGAGCCTCTGAATAGATTCGGATGATCGGCTCAGTGTTTGACTTGCGGAGATGAACCCACTGCTTCTTGCTCTCGAAGCTGATCTTGACGCCGTCGATGTCGTTGACATTCTCGTTGGCGTAGATCTTCTTGAGCTCGCTGAGAATCTTGTCGATAAGGCTCTTGTCAGAAAGCTCGATACGGTTCTTGGCGATGAAATACTCAGGATAGGTCTTCTTCAGCTCGGAAACGCTCATGTTCTTGTGGGCGAGGTTGCTCAGGAACAGAGCCACGCCAACCATGGCGTCACGGCCAGAGTGGATGGCAGGATAGATCACTCCTCCGTTGCCCTCTCCACCGATAAGGGCCTTCTTCGCATGCATGAGAGTGGTCACGTTGACCTCGCCTACTGCAGAAGCGAAATAAGTGCCGCCCCATTTCTCGGTCACGTCGCGAAGTGCGCGTGAAGAAGAGAGGTTGGAGCATGAGACAGGAGCATAAGGAGCGGTAGCCTCCTCGAGAGAGCAGCCCTTCTCCTTAGCGATCTTGGCAGCCCTTGAGAAGAGATAGTCAGCAACGCTCACGAGGGTGTACTCCTCGACGAACGGCTCTCCGTTCTCGCAGATGAAAGCAAGCCTGTCCACATCCGGATCGACAGAGACACCGAGAGCGGCCTTCTCGCGAACCACGGTCTCAGAGAGTTCCACGAGGTTCTGAGGGAGCGGCTCAGGGTTATGGGCGAAGTTGCCGGTAGGCTCTCCGTTGATGCAGATACACTTTACGCCCAATTTCTCAAGGAGTCTCGGCATGATGATGCCGCCGACAGAATTCACTGCGTCCACGACAACCTTGAAACCAGCCTTGCGTATAGCCTCGGCATCAACAGACTCGAGGTCAAGTACGGCCTGGATATGCTCATCTGTATAATCATGCTCGGTGATATGTCCGAGTTCGTCAACCTGTGCGAAATCAAATGTTCCCTCCTCGGCGCAGTCAAGGATAGCCTGGCCTTCAGCGGCATTGAGGAACTCTCCCTTCTCGTTGAGAAGCTTGAGGGCGTTCCACTGCTTAGGGTTATGGGAAGCGGTAAGGATGATGCCGCCGTCCGCCTTGGCGAATACGACAGCCATTTCAGTCGTCGGAGTAGAAGCAAAGCCTGCCTTTACGACATCGACACCACAAGCCACGAGGGTACCGCATACGAGCTGCTCAACCATCTCGCCTGACATTCGGGCGTCCTTGCCTACAACAACCTTATATCTCTGTCCTGCCGGCTTCGGCCTGCGCTCACGAAGCTTGGCGCAATAAGCGTAAGTAAATTTAACGATGTCAACCGGTGTAAGTGCTGAGCCCGGATTGCCGCCTATAGTGCCGCGGATACCGGAAATGGATTTGATTAGTGTCATAGTTCTGAAAATATTTCGACAAATTTAATCAAAAAAATTTGCAGCAAAAAGAATTTTGCCTATCTTTGCAATCCCGTTTGAAAAACATGCTGGGTTCGTATAACGGTTAGTACTCGAGATTCTCAATCTCGCAATAGGAGTTCGATTCTCCTACCCAGTACAAGGGTTGCCGCAAGGCGCCCAGCGAACAGAAGGAACTGCAACCGCAGTTCCTTTTTTTTGTCCCTTTTATATGTTAAATTTGCCGTCAGTATAACCAATGCCGATTGACATGAGCACAAAAAGCAAAATCATCTCTTTCCTGACGGTAATCCTGCTGCTGGCACTGGGAGTGTTCTGCTATATACGATTCTTCTATGTATTCGGAGACGGAGTGAAAGCCGGAGAGCTCAACCAGTTCATGCTTAAGGGATATATCTTCAAGACATACGAAGGAAGGCTGATCCAGGCCGGATTCAAGGGAGCCGCCAACGCCGGAGCCACCGACCAGGCCCTCGGTTCGTATGTATTCGAATTCTCCTGCGAGAACCAGGCCGTGGCAGACTCCCTGATGAGATGCAGCGGAAAACACGTCGAAGTCCACTACAAGGAATATCTTGGCGCCCTGCCATGGAGAGGAATGGAGAAAACGATTGTCGACCGGATATTATCAGTTTCCGAACCATCCAGATAAAATGAAAAAATACTCCTTTATTACATTGCTGTCAATAATGGCGGCAACCTGCTGCTACGCCCAGACAGGCGTGATCAAGACCGTCCCTGCAACTAATCCGGACGGCAAGATGATAACTATGGAAGAGGCCGTCTATGGCACCCTGTATCCGGGAAAGATCATGAGGGACACCGTCTCCGTAATCCTGGAAAATCTTGAAGAAAAGGGAATATTCTTCCGCAATACAGAGAAAAAAGCCTGCGAGACCCTGATCGAAGGGCAGAGCCTCTATTATACGGACGCCGAAGGGAAAACCCATGACGTGGCGATTTCCGAGGATCCCGAGATCACCTACGGCCAGCTCGTCTCCAGGAATGAGTTCGGAATAGACCGCGGAGACTTCTGGTCCCCGGACCAGAGCAAGCTCGCCTACTACCGCAAAGACGAAAGTCTCGTAACGACATTCCCTCTTCTGGACATCACCACGCGCACAGGAAGCCTCCTGCCGGTCAAATACCCGATGAACGGCATGGACTCCGAAAGGATCAGCCTCAGGATATTCAATCTGGCAGATTCCACGACGACGGAAGTCAACGTCACCGATTTCGGAGAAGACCGCTATCTCACCAACATAAGCTGGTCTCCGGACAGCCGGAACATATTCATAATGGTACTCGACAGGAGCCAGAAACATATGCGCCTCAATCAGTACAGGGCATCCGACGGCTCTTTCGTAAGGACCATACTCACCGAGGACAGCGACAAATACGTCGAGCCGCTAGACCCTCTGACATTCATCGGAGACAAGGGCCATTTCATCTATCGCACCGCCAACCGCGACGGCTACAGGAGCCTCTATCTCTGCGACACCCTCGGGACCATCCGCAGGATAACCGACGCGGATGCTGATGTCGCCCTGCTCAAAGTCATCGGAAACACCATCTACTACACCTCCGCCGAGGTCTCTCCGGTAGAAAACCATCTTTTCAGCATAAAGCTCGCCCCAGCCTCCGGCAGGAAAGGGATATCCGCCGCCAGCACCCGGATCGGCAAGCCGTCAAGGCTTACTGCGGAAACCGGATGGCACGATCCTATGATAAGCGAAGACGGTAAATGGATTCTGGACGCTTGGTCATCAGTAGATGTACCATACGTACTGTCAGTGAAGTCCGTCGACGGAAAGAAAATACTGACCGAGATCCGCGCCGACGACCCGATGAAGGATTACGCCGGTGTCGAAGTCAATTTCGGCACAGTCAAGAGCGCCGACGGCAAGTATGACAACTACTACCGCATGCTCAAGCCGCTCGGCTTCGACCAGACGAAAAAGTATCCGGTAGTCGTCTATGTCTATGGAGGTCCGCACTCCCAGACGGTAAACGGATCATGGCTCGGGGACGTCAATCTTTGGGAGTATCTCATGGCCCAGCGCGGCTACATCGTCTATGTCCAGGACAACAGGGGCACCGAGAACAGGGGCCTGGAGTATGAGCAGGCGATCCACCGCCACTGCGGCCAGGCAGAGATGGCCGACCAGATGGAGGGCGTGAAGATGCTGGAATCCCTGCCATTCGTCGACGCCGAAAGAATCGGAGTACATGGCTGGAGCTACGGAGGATTCATGACCATCTCCCTGATGACCACTTATCCGGACGTGTTCAAGACCGGAGTCGCAGGAGGACCGGTAATTGACTGGAAATGGTATGAGGTCATGTACGGAGAGCGCTACATGGAGACCGAAGCCACCAATCCTGAAGGATTCAGCCAGACCAGCCTGATCGGAAAGGCAAAAGACCTCAAGGGCAAGCTGCTGATATGCCAGGGAGCCATCGACGACACATGCCTGTGGCAGCAGAGTCTCAGCTTCGTACGCGCTTGCATAGATGAAGGCATCCAGCTTGACTACTTCCCATACCCGCTTTCCAAACACAACATGAAGGACGGGAGCAGAGTCCACCTTATGAACAAAGTGACCGCTTATTTCGAGGAAAATCTATGAGAAAGACCCTGATTGCCGCGGCCATTCTCGTGGCGGCAGGCTGCTCGTCATATCAGAAGCCCGAAAGAGGAAACTGGTCCCCAGAGGCATATGATGCCCTGTCAGGCCTGATAAAAGAATATGGAAGCTCTTCGGCAGGATATGATCCGCAATGCCGCCCATACGCCGTGTTCGACTATGACAATACGACCGTACTGGGAGATGTTTCCTACAACCTGGTCTATTACATGCTGGACAACATGGCCTTCGGATTCTCCCCTGACGAAGCCGAATCAGTGTTCTGCTCAGTCATCTCCGATCCGGACATGCTGATCCCGGTAGCCGGTGACTCAGTGACTGTCCGCAGCATGGCCAGACGGTTCGCCGGCGACTACGCCGCCCTCAACGGCAAGGAAGACTTCCGTGACATGCCTGAATTCGAAGACATGAGGGCTACATTCTGGAACATGGCGCTCGGCATCGACAATACGGTAGATTACGGAACCAGCTGCCTGTGGTTCGAGACCCTGTTCGAAGGATATGGCAAAGATGAGATCAGGGAACTTTCCAGGAAGGCCGCATCCGAGGCCTGCAAGGCCCGTGATTTCCATGACGAGGTCTGGGACTGCGGAGACCTGAAGGCAACCGTAAGCAAGGGACTCTTCCTCACCCCGGAACTGCGTAACCTGTATGCGACACTGTCAGCAGAAGGCATAGATGTCTATATATGCTCAGCCTCCATGGAGGAAGTAGTGGAAGGCATGGCCTGCGACCCGGCTTTCGGGCTCGGGATTGACGAGGACCATGTTTTCGGCCTCCGGCTGCTTTCCGGAGAAGACGGAGACATAGAAATGGTCTTCGACCCGGACTATCCGCAGTCATACAAGGAGGGCAAGACAAGACTTATCCGGGAACTTATCGCTCCTGCCCATGGCGGACGCGGTCCGGTACTCGTCGCTGGCGACAGCAACGGAGACTTCAGCATGCTCACCTCATTCCCTGACCTGAAGGTAGGGCTGATCTTCGACTGCGGTAACGGCGGGAATATCGGAGAACTGGCAGAGACTGCCCGCAAGGACGACCTCTCGTTCCGAGGACATGTAAGGAACAATACGACCAAATATGTGCTTCAGTCTAGAGACCTCTCGGTCCCGGGCCTAAAAAAAGAATAAAATGGACAAAGAAGAAAAATACATAGAGCTTGTCAAGCAGGTTGACAGCCTCACCGACGGAGTTGACAACCCGGTCGCAGTAATGGCAAACACCTCGGCAGCCATCGCCTCCGCCTTCGGTTTCTGGTGGACGGGATTCTACACGGTAGGAAATGACGGCAAGATGCATCTCGGACCATTCCAGGGGCCTGTAGCCTGCTATACCATACCTTTCGGGAAGGGAGTCTGCGGAACGGCATGGGAGCGCGGAGAGACCGTGGTCGTACCAGACGTCGAGCAGTTCCCCGGCCACATTGCATGCAGCAGCATTTCCCGTTCCGAGATAGTGGTCCCTGTGCTCAGAGACGACAAAGTAATAGCTGTCCTCGATATCGACAGCAAGGATCTCGCTACATTTGACGAGACAGACCGTCTTTATCTCGAACAGCTATGTAAGATCAT
>JAEEGL010694452.1_pt1 | contig 13042 bp, 11 predicted proteins | sample 9134231 | NCBI WGS metagenome assembly JAEEGL01 (sample SAMN16246548, study PRJNA631951) | gut metagenome | biome: gut microbiome; feature: rumen; material: fiber-attached | host: Bos | place: Iran: Karaj | collected 2018-10 | reverse complement strand
TTCTCGGCGTCTTTCCCGCCCGACTCTCCGTGCGGCGATTTCTCGCGCGACGCGAACGGCCCGCCGAATCCGCCCCCGCCGCCTAAGCCGCCCGCCGCGTCGGCCGCTATACGCAGGTCGTACCGGCCGAGGTAGTCGAGGTCCTGAGTCGCGGAGTCGATAAAGATCGCCTGAAAACCACCGACCGTCCACACGATCAGACATGAAGACGCGGCGATTGCCAATAAGACAAAGAGCAGCCGCGTCTTCTGCCGCTTCATGCGGGAAAGGACTATCTTCCATACGAATTTCATGATTCGTTCTCCTTTCCGATCAGCGGCTTGCCGACGCGCGCGCGATTTCCTGATAACGCGCCGCAAGTTCCGCCGCGTCGCGGAATTCGCGCGTCGCGAATTCGCCCGCGATCTTGCCGTCGCGCAGCACGACGATCCGTTTCGCCCACACGGCGACCGCGGGCTCGTGCGTTACCAGCAGAATCGTTCGCTCTTCCTCCTTATTGAGCTTATCGAGAACTCGACATATATTCTGACTGCTCGTCCAATCGAGATTCCCGGTCGGCTCGTCGGCAAGCAGGGCGACGGGCTCGGCGCACAGCGCGCGCGCGAGCGCCACGCGCTGCTGCTGGCCGCCGGAAAGCGCGTCCGGATACTGCGACAGCTGATTTGTCAGATCGAGCTCTTCCCAGAAGGCGCGCAGACGTTCGAGCAGGGCCGCGTCGACCGTGCGGCCGTCCGCGCGCAGCGGAAAGAGAATATTCTCTTCCGCGGTCAGGTGCGGTATGAGGTTGTAGCTCTGGAAGACAATTCCCATGCGCCGGCGGCGAAAGACCGTCAGTTCGCGGTCGCTCATCTTCGAGATCGCTTTGCCCTCAATTTCCACTTCGCCCGATGTCGGCCGCGCCAAACCGGCTATGAGATGAAGCGCCGTGCTCTTGCCGGACCCGGACGCGCCCATAATCGCGACGAAATCGCCCTTGGGAACCTCTAAGTTCACGTGCGAAACCGCGTCGAACTCCGAATCGCCGCGCGTATACTTCTTGGTAAGATCCGTCGCTTTGACGGCAAGCGTCGAGTTATTCTCCGTCATGATTCGCCTCCGTTTACTGTTTCGCGCAATAGGAAAGAACGGTAAGGACGTACCCCGTAACAAGGCTCGGATCCGTTTCAAACCACATTCGGTCGGCGTTCGCCCACGAGCCGTCTTCGTTTTCCGCGAGCGCCAGCGTCTCGACGAGCTCGGCGCGCCAGTCGCGTTTCACGCCCTCTTTGTCGGTAAAGGTCGGTTCGCCGATTACGTTAAGGCATTTGGAGAGCGTGTGATAGTAATAGTATAGTCCGCGTTTGCCCAGACCGGGATTCTGCTCGAGCGTGTAGTTGTCGCGAATCCAGTTGGTCGCCGCCTCGACGCGCGGGTCGTTCGCGTCCAGTCCGGCGTAAATGAGGCTCTTGAGCCCCGCGTACGTCATGCTTCCGTAGCTGCGCAGACCGCCGCTGACTTCCTGTCCGGCAGGGTTCTCCTGCTCCGAAACGAACGTATAGATAAACCCGCCGTCGTTCGTCGTTTTCGCGCCGGACTTTCCGGACCCGAGTCCGACCGAGTCGGTCGATTCCAGATTCTGACATCGCGAGACGAAAACAAGCGCGTCCTGAATCGCCGGATCGTCTTCTCCCGCGCCGACTTCGCGCAGCGCTTCAATAAAGAACTGCGTGTTTGAAAGGTCGGGCCGCGTCATACTGTCGGCGCCGTAGCCGACCCCGCCGAAGTATTCGTCGTTTTTCGTAACTCCGTTCGCCGAATTGAATTGCGAGCTGCGCACAAACTTTTCCGCGTTCTTAATGATTTCGTCGTACCGTCCGTCCCCGGCGCGTTCGTTCGCGAGCATAAAGCACACGAGCCCGATACACGATTCGTAGGTCGAAAGATGCATGCCGTCCGAATAGACGCCGCCGTCTTCGTGCACGGATTTCTCGAGGAATTTCATCGTCTTCGCGAGGACGGGCTCGTCCAGCTTCACGCCCGCGCGAAGGAGCCCCATCGCGGCGATGAGCGTCGGACCGATTCCGACGCGCGGAGACTCGGAGAACGAGCCCGACTCGCTCTGCCGCGACGCCAGAAACGCCACGCCGTCCTGAATCATCTGCCGGCGCAATCCTTCGAGATCGCTCTTTTCGGCTTCTGAAAGCGCCGTTCGCTTTTTCGCTATGGCGCGAGGGGCGGGAATCTGCGGGCCGCCGCCGCGCGTTCCTTCGCCGCCTCGGGGCATGTCGGGCCGACGGCCGTCGGAAAACCGCCCGCCGCGGCCGCCGCCAATCGCTTCAAAGAGCGCTCGCTCTTCCGCGGCGTCGAGCCGCCCGTCTTTATTCTTATCCGCCGCCTCGAGCGCCGCGGCAAACCGTTCCGAAAGGATATGGGACGGTATCTTGGTTATTTCAACGGCGCCGTCTTCGTCGCGATAGAGATCGAGCAGCGTTTCCGAACGTGCGCCGCCCGTCTGAGACGCGGCGTTCGGCGCTCTATCCCCCTCCCCAGGGTTATCGTTTGGTCGCTGCGCGAACGCGGCCGCGAATGATAGGGAGGTTATCGTAAAGAGTAAGCAGCTCTTGAAGACATGTCGATTCAATTTCATGATATAATCTTTCTCTTTTATTCCGGCGGCCGCGCCGCCGGGCTCTTCGCGGTCTACCCGCGTTAAATATTTCACATAGCCGCCGGGGTCTCGCCGCCCGCGCACGTCGCGCAGGCGCGCCATACGCCGAGCGCGACCGTGTCGGATATATTGCGAACGCTCCCGTCGGCGAATCCCGTAACGACGACGCCAGCGTGATTCGACGCCGCGCCTTCAAAGATAAGCTCCGTTCCGCGAAGCCAAACGCCGGGAACTTTGGCGTTCGGAGCCGAGTACGCGGAGTAGCCCGTCGCGTAATGGCGGCCGGCGATCCACGGAGAACAGCGATGCGTAAGGGACGCCTGCGCCTTCATGCTCTCGAGATCGGGATCGATATAGTTCTGATACGTCCCCTCTCCGAGCACGCTCATGCGGTCCATCGACGCGTCGGCGTCGGAAAACGCCGCCGCCCGCATGCGCGCTTCGGATACGACCATCGTATTGGACGTTCCGTCGACAAGCGTCGCGTAGCCCGTCTGAACAAACCGGAACGCGCCGTCGTTCTTGCGGTTATTGAGATTGTTCCCTTCCCCGACGCCGGAGCCCGTACAGAAGACGTAGTTGACGTTGTTGGCGTACAGACCTTCGTTGCGCGGCTGGAGCGCGCGCTTCTCCTGATCTTCGCTCGGGCACCAGAGCGTCGGACACGGAAAACCGCATTTGTCGTAGATCGCCTCGTTTAGCGCCGTCTTATTCGCCCAGAGGCGGAACCGGTCGTAATCGCCAAAGTCGACGCCCTGCATGAACGCGCCCTGTTCGATATACGGCAAAACGCGCGCGTGAATCGAGTAGCCGGTATCGAGCCCGGACGCGCCGGAGCTCGAGCTTTTGCCCCAGCTGGTAAACTGCGGGAAACCGTTCGACGCGTCCGCGTAATTCGCGAGCGCAAGTCCCCACTGCTTAACGTTATTGGAGCACTGCATCCGTCGGGCCGCCTCGCGCGCCGCCTGAACGGCCGGCAAAAGGAGCCCTATTAAAATTCCGATAATCGCGATCACGACAAGTAGTTCGACAAGCGTGAACGCGGACCTTGGTTCATGATATTTCATTTTCTGTTTCGCGTATTCAATTACAAAAAGAATCCTCGCGCGGCCGGACTTTATTCCGGCGTAAACGGGGCGTCGTCATAACCGCGAAACGGAAATCAAATGAGAAGACGGGTCGACGAAACCGCGGCGGGAAAACTGGCGCGAAAACGGGAAGAAGAGAATAAGAAACGGAAGAACGCGAAAGGTTCCGTCAGCCGCGCCGACGCCGACAAGGGGCGGTCAAGGAGGGCGCGCAGAGCGCGCGCGGCGCGGGCAAGTCCAAAAACGGAATCAACAGGCGTTTCGCCGCGCAAGCCGCCGAGCAGACCGCCAAGCGTTAGAAGAAAGAAGAGTCTCGCGGACGCGCTGAAGGCGCGGCCGGCCGCCTCCACGACGGCGGACGGGCCGAAATCGGCGCGCGTTACAGCGCCAAACGAATCGAGCGGGTTGCCCGACTCCGGCGCGAACGACCACGCGAGCGCTTCCGCGGCGCCGGAGCGTTCGCCGTCTAAATCCGGGTCAAGTTCGTTCAAAAAAGCGAGCGCCGCGTCCAGTCCCCCGTCCGGCTCGTCTTGCGGCCCTGCGTCAAGTTCGGCAAACGCCTCGGCCGCTTCAAAGGACGCGCGCGCGTCGGACGTTCGGAGCTGGGCAAAATCAAACGCCGCGCACGCGCCGCCGCTCTGACAGACGCCCCAAAACGCCAGTCCGTCGTCGACCGCCTTCTCCGCGGCCGCGACTCGGCCGGGCGAGCGAAGATATTCGTCCGCGGCTTCGAGCATTCGCGTTTTGAGATCGGCGTCGGACAAATTCGCGGCGTCCGCGACGGGCCGCGCTTCCCCGGTCTTCTCATAACGCGCAAGCGCGCGCTCGACCGCTTCCGGCTTCAGCCGCGAACTCCAATAGAACGAATCCAACGCGCCGGCGGCAAGAAACGCAAACAGCGCGAGCGCGCCGAAGAATCCCCAAGCGCGCCTCGAACCGTTTGAACTTAACCGCAAAACTTTCCGCATGACTGACGACCGCCGAAAATGAACGCGGGCCTTTCCTAACCGCCGGTATGATAGACGCCTATAAGAAAATACGGCGCGCTACTGTGCATACCCCGCAATTTTTAGTATAATGCGGCGTGCGAACGATGTAAAGGGGGACGCGAACGGCCTTTCCGGCAAGGGCAAGGCGCGCGCAATTTCGCCGGACGCGGCCCTTTAGATTTTCACAGGGAGCTTTGCATGCAACTTCAGACGCTGATCAATTTTCTGGAAAAGATTTTCCCGCTCGAACTCGCCGAAGATTGGGACAACGTCGGTCTGACGCTTGGAGATCGACGGCAGAAGGTCAAAAAAGTCTTAACCTGTCTTACGGTCGACGCCGCCGTCGCCGACGAAGCGATCGAGCTCGACGCCGACTGTATTGTTTCGCATCATCCCTTCCCGTTCCGCGCCGAAAAAAAATGGACGTCCGACGACACGGCCGGAGAACTGCTCCTCAAACTCGCGAGAGCTGGGATTGCCGTATACAGCCCGCACACCGCGCACGATTCCGCCTTCTTCGGCGTCAACCGCCAGCTTGCCGAAGGGCTTGAACTCGTCGACGTCAAGCCGCTCTATCCGGGCAAACTCGTCGCGACGCGCGAAATGCTCGACGGGCTTGATCCGATCGACGCGCAGGAGATCGCGCGCGAATTCGACGCGCCGCGGCCCGAAGGAAAAGACAAAAAGCCGGGCAAAAAGTTCGGCGCCCTCGCGCCCGACGAAGAGGCGGCCGGGCCCACGCTCGGAACGGGCCGCATCGGCAGGTTCGCTAAGCCGAAGAAGTTTTCCGAACTCGTCGCCCAAGTTAAAAACATGCTCCAAATCGAACGCCTCCTCGCGGTCGGCGACGACGACAAACTCATACGCAGCGTCGCGATCGGCTGCGGCGCCGCCGACGACTTTATCGACCAGGCCGTAAAAGAAGGCGCCGACGCCATGCTGCTCGGAGAGGCGCGGTTCCACGCGTGCCTCGAAGCGCGCGCGAAAAACCTCGGTCTCGTTCTTGCGGGCCATTACGCGACCGAACGTTTCTCCGCGTGTATCCTCGCCGACCGAATCGCGAGGAAGTTCCCCGAGCTGACCGCCGTCGCAAGCGCGAAGGAAAGCGATCCGCTACGCGTGGTGTGAGAAAAGGAAAGTTAAAATACACAGTTTCTTAACTGTGGGTAATTCAGTTGCGTTTCAAATGCAAGAATATCGAAATTTATCGTGAAAACGGCTTGCCGGGGGCTTGTCGGGAACGGTCGCAACTTTATAATAAACTCAAATTTTTATCAGATACTTCTTGTACGGACGCGCGCGTCCGCTCGAGCTATTTGACGAAAAGAGTATTTCGATCTTTCGCGAATCAGGCGCGGCGATTTGCCCGCTCGGCGCGAAAGACGGTTTCCGAATATGGTTACAGAACAACTGTCAAGGAGATTTACTGTGGCTGCTGTTAAAGTTGGTATTAATGGTTTCGGTCGTATCGGTCGTATCGTCTTCCGTCAAATGGCGAAAGCCCCTGAAAAGTATGACGTCGTCGGCATCAACGACCTCACCGACACGAAAACCCTGGCGCTCCTTCTGAAGTACGACTCCTCGCAAGGTCGCTTCGACGGCAAAGTCGAATACGATGAAAACAACCTCATCGTCAACGGCAAAAAGATCCCCGTCAGCAAGGAAACCAAGCCCTCTTGCATTCCGTGGCGTGAACTTGGCGCTAAGATCGTCCTCGAATCGACCGGTTTCTTCACCGCTCCCGCGTCCGGCGACAAAGAAGGTTACGACAGCCACAACGTCGACAAGGTCGTCATCTCCGCTCCCGCTAAGGGCGACGACGTCTTCACGTGCGTTCTCGGCGTCAACGACGAAGAACTGACCCCCGATAAGAAATACGTCTCCAACGCGTCCTGCACGACCAACTGCCTCGCGCCGGTCGCCAAGGTCCTCAACGACAGCTTCGGCATCGTCAAAGGCCTCATGACCACGGTCCACTCCTTCACGAACGACCAGGTCACGCTCGACAAGCCCTATAAGAACATCTATCGCGGCCGCGCCGCTTCCGTCAATATCATCCCGACGACGACCGGCGCCGCGAAAGCGGTCGGGCTCGTTATCCCCTCCGTCAACGGCAAGCTGACCGGTATCTCCCTCCGCGTCCCGACCCCGACCGGCTCCATCGTCGACCTCGTCGTCGAAGTCGCCAGAGACGTCACCGTTGAGGAAGTCAACGCCGCCGTTAAGGCCGCGTCCGAAACCGAAAAGATGAAGGGCATCCTCGCGTACGAAGAAGACCCGATCGTCCTCGCCGACGTCGTCGGTCAGACCTACAGCTCCATCTTCGTCCCCGAATGGACGATGGTCATGGGCGGCAACATGGTCAAGATCCTGTCCTGGTACGACAACGAAATGGGTTACAGCAACCGCGCCGCCGACCTCATCTACCGCATGGGCAATATGTGATTTGACGGCGATTTGATTCGCCGAATCAGTCGTTCGAAACCGTAAGGCTCGAGCGATTTGAGACAATAAGAAACGGGAGTGTTTTGCGACCGCGTTTGCGTTTCGCTGCGCTCCCGTTTTTCTATCCCCCGCGTCTTTCTCCTTTGTCCGTCCGCGTTCCTAACTCATGCCCGAATTTCTGCAAAACGTCTATCTGTTGAGCGCGCTTTCCAGCGTAACGTTCGGCGTCGTCGGGGCGTTCGTCGTCGCGCGCCGCATCGGCTACCTTTCGGGCGCGATTTCCCACTGCGCGTTCGGCGGCGTCGGGTTCGGTCTGTGGCTCAAGCAGACGCTCGCGGCCGGAGCGTTCGGAACGCTCGCGATCGCGGAAATCTTCTGCGGCAAGGGGAATGGCGAACGCGTTTGCGCCAAGCTCGGAGAGTTCGTCAATCCGATCCCCTCGGCGCTCGTTTTCGCCGTGCTTGCGGCGCTCCTTGTCGACTGGATTCGCCGGCACGCGAAAGAGCGGGAAGAAACCCTGCTGGGCGCCGTATGGGCCGTCGGCATGGCGATCGGGCTTGTCTTTCTCGAGCGCGTTAAGGGGTACAACGCGTCGGCGGCGACCTATCTTTTCGGCGACGTGCTTCTGGTAACGCGCAGCGACGTGTGGGTCTCCGCCATTTTGGGCGCGTGCGTGCTCGCCGCCGTCTTTGCCAACTTCAAAAAGCTTGAAGCGGTCTGTTTCGACGAAGAATACGCGCTGCTGCGCGGGGTAAACGTCGGCCGTCAGAACCGGCTTCTGCTCACGCTGACCGCCGTTACGGTCGTTCTTATGCTGCGGCTGGTCGGTATGGCGATGATCGTCGCGCTGCTCACGCTGCCGGCGGCGATCGCGAGCCGGTTTACCAAAAGGCTTGGGTCGATGATCGCGTGCGCTATTGCCGTATGCTTTGTCGGTTCGTGGCTTGGAATATGGCTGAGCGTTCAGTTGAACTCGTCGACCGGACCGACGATTATTCTCGTCGTCGCGCTCTTTTACGCGCTCTCCTTACCGTTCAAAAGAGGATAGCCGCGACGCTGAGACGTTCTGCGCATCTATCTAAATAAAAAGAGTTGCGGCGATTCCAAATGATAAAAACGGCGCAACTTCGCTAATACTATCGCCTGACGAGGCCTTCCCGTATTTTTTTCTTTTCTCTAATTCCTTTATTTTCTATAACTTCTAATTAGAAAAATACGTCTCTTCCGTAATCGGAATATTAGGAAGATTTTTAAGAAAAAGGGCGTTTTTTAGAGCGAGGGCGCTTGAGGAATTGCCTCTTCTGGTTTTAATATGTTAACGTTGTTTCGTAAGCCGTTCGGATTGTTTCCCGAACGGCGTCATTTAGAAGCGCTTTATAAAGGAATGAAAACATGAAAAAGTTTGTCGCTTTGACGCTCGTCGCCGCTTGCGCGACGTTCTGCTCTTTCGGCTGCAAGCCTGCCGATAAACCGGCCGAAACCCCCGCCGCTCCGGCTGCCGCTCCGGCTGCCGCTGAAGCTGTCGACGAAGCCGCCGACGCCGCCGCTGAAGCTGTCGACGCCGCTGCCGACGCCGCCACTGAAGCTGTCGACGCCGCTGCTGACGCCGCCGCCGACGCTGTTGACGCCGCCGCTGACGCCGCTGCCGACGCCGCGGAATGATCTAAGGCTTGCGCCTATCAAACGAACTCTGTTCGTTAGCGATATAGAGGTCCGCATTCTCCCCCTTGGGAATTGCGGGCTTTTTTTATTTCTGGCGCGGCAAACAAAAAAGAACGCGCCCCGCGAAACGCCGCGAGGCGCGTTCTCTTATTTTAGCGTTGGAAAACTAGCGCAAACGCTCAGGCGCCGCGCCTATTTCCAACTTCCGCAAGTTCAGTTCGCTTGCGCGGGGCGCTGGCCGCGGCGCGGGAATTCGAATTTGCGAATCTTGATGTTGCGGTAGACGACCGGCTGACCGGCGTGCAGACCTTGGAATCCGACGTAACCGGCGTTTTCCGTTTCGCTCGGAGCCTTGTTAATGAGCCAGTCGTACGGCTTGGTGCCGTCCGGGTTCTTGTCTTTTTCCGTCCACTGACGCTTGTCCATTTGCGTAATGAGCTGATCGTTCAGGATAACGGAAATACGCGGTCCCATGACCATAATCGTCATGTGATTCCATTCGCCGGCCGGTTTGCAGGCGTTGAATTCCGGCGCGCAGCGGCCGTAGACGGCGCCGCAGTCGCTCATATCGACGTCGCGGCCGAAGGAGTCGAAGATCTGAACTTCGAACGAATTCGGAATCCAGTTGGCCTTGTCGGTCGCCTGAATAACGACGCCGCTGTTCGCCTTTTCCGTAACGTTGTATTCGAAGTCAAGCATGAAGTTTTCATACTTCTCTTTGGCCCAAATGACTTCGTCTTTCGTCGCGTGAAGAACGCCGTCCGCGTCGATCGACCAGACTTCCGGATCGAATTCGGCGTTTTCGAGCTTGTCGCCGAAGAGGGAGACCCAGCCTTCAGCGCTCGTATCGGGATTCTTCATGGGGGCGATGGTCGCGTTGCGGATCTTCATGGGAGAGTTCCCGTGCAGACCCTGGAAGCCGATATAGCCGTAAGGTTCAAAAGAGGCGAGCGTGCGGCCGCGGAATTTCTCTTCAATATCGGTTCCGGTCGGGCTCTTCGCGGCGGCGGTCCATTCGGCCGTATTGATACTGTTAATGAATTCGCCGTTGAGGAAGACCATGATACTGCGGCCCATGCACATAACGACCATACGGTTCCATTCGCCCGGCTTCTTCGTAACGTTCTTAGTCGGGGCTTTGAAGCCGTAGAACGCGCCGCAGGTGTGATAATCCGGCTCTTGACCAAAGTCGTCGAGGAGCTGAATTTCAATCGTGTTCGGAATCCAGTTGTCCTTGTCGGAGCACTGAATGAGGAAACCGCCGTTGGTGTGTTCCGAAAGATTGAATTCGAAAGAGCAAACAAACGCGGAGTACTTGTCTTTCGTCCAGATTACGTTGTCTTTCTTTGCGCAAAGGCAACCTTCGTCGTCGAGATACCAAACGCCTTCCGGGAAATCGCCTTTTTCAAGGTTCGCTCCGAAAAGGGGTTCCGGCGCGGTTCCGCCGAAGAACATGGGGCCGCCGGCGCGAGGACCCGGCTGCTGCGCGAACGCGAGCGTACCGCAGAGGAATATGGCGGCGACGAGCGTCGTCAAAGAAAATCTCATTTTATCTCCCTTTCAAACTGACAAAATTGAAATGTGACACGCACATGCGCGGAAAAACACCGCGACGCGACCTATTGTAACACAGAGTCTCAATAGATGCAAACAAAAGAGGGAACAAAAACAGAAAAAAAGAAAAGAATCGCGTCAGGCTCCAATTACTTGCCGACCGCGCCGGCGATAAACCGCGCGACGCGACGGCCCGGCGAGCTCAGCGGGAGCGACTCGAGCGACTCAAGCGGAACCCAGCGCAGCTTGTCGCCCTGCCGCGGAACCTCGCGCGGCCGCGCGACTTCCGGCCCTTGCGCCGCCGAACGCGCGAGGACCGGAGGCGCGGGTTCCGATTCCAGCGCGTCGAACAGGGACGGCGCGCGGTTGGCCGCCGGCGCCGCTCCGGCAAGGCGCGCGACGCGCAGCGCGACGCGGTATTTCGTTACGGCGTGGCGAACCGTCGTTAGGACGGCGCCGGCGCGGTAATCGCGGCCGGGCGCGCCCGCCTCCGTTTCGAGAAAATACTGGAGGTAATCGGCGAGCGCCGCGTCGCGCGAAAGCTCGTGCGCGTTCGCAAACGGCTCCGCGACGGGGAAACGCGGGAAATCCCACAGGCCGGCCCACAGCGCCCCTTGCGGGCGGCGGACGAGCAAAACGTCGGTCTGACGGGCGTCCGTCCTTTTCGCGGCGCCCGGCGTTTCCGCCACCAGCGCCGCGCCCGGCAAATCGGCGCGGGAAATCCACAGCGCGGCGTCGGTTCGCCGGATCGGGTCCGCTTTCTTCTTTAAAACGGGCGTAACCGCCTGCAAACCGAGCCTTTCCGCTTCGCACCAATTCGCGAGCGGACAGGCGCCGCAGTTCGGTTCGTCCGGCGAACACACGAGCCGGCCCAGATCGGTCAGCGCGCCGTTGAGTTTGCGATAGACGTTCGGTTCGCGGCGCGCGCTTTCGCGCGGAAGCCAATCTTCGGCAAACTGCCAGAGAACGCGCTGCGATTCGGCGAGCGTCGTTTCGGCGCGCAGACCGAGGAGCCGCGCGTGAAGGCGCGTCGTATTGGCCTCCAGAATGGGAAAACGTTTATCGAAGCCAAAAGAGAGAATCGCGCCCGCGGCGTATCGGCCGATTCCCGGCAGCGCGAGCGCCGACGCGTAATCGGACGGAAACGCGCCGTTATGCTTGGCCGCAATTTCAATCGCGGCGGCGCGCAGCATTTTAGCGCGGCGGTAATAGCCGAGCCCTTCCCAATATTTGAGCGTCTCTTCTTCCGAGGCGCGCGCGAGCGCCGCGGCGTCGGGAAACCGGCGGATAAAGCGTTCAAAGTAGCCGACGACCGTCTGCGTCGTCGTCTGCTGCAGCATGATCTCGCTAATCCAGACGCGGTAAGGCGTCGGATCTTCCCGCCACGGAAAGACGCGGCCGTTCGCGTCGAACCATTTCAGGAGCGCGGCGCGCGCTCGCGGAAAATCAAACGCCGCGCCGGAAGAGGACGGAGGGGACTTGGTCACGTTGCGTTCCTATAAAAAAGAACGCCCGGCAAAGCGAGCGTTCATAAGCGTTACCGTCGGATAAGGCGGCTATCTTCGGAGCATTTTCATCTGACGCAAGCCGCGCTCGACGTCCTGCTTCTTCATCGCCTGACGTTTGTCGTAGTTCTGCTTGCCTTTGCAGAGCCCGACGAGGAGTTTCGCGCGGCCGCCGCGGAAATAGAGTTTGAGCGGCACGAGCGTAAGTCCTTTTTCAAGCGCGCGTTTCGCGAACCGCTGAATTTCTCGCTTGTGAAGGAGAAGCTTTCGGTCCCGCTTGCGGCGGTGATTGAATCGGTTCGCGTCGATATATTCCGGAATATCGCAGTTTACAAGAAAGACTTCGTTGTCCCGAACGCGCGCGTACGACTCCGAAAGGGAGATCGTCCCGGCGCGCAAACTCTTAACTTCGCTTCCAACGAGCGCGATTCCGCACTCCAGCGTTTCAAGAATATCATAATCGAACCGAGCTTTTCGGTTTTCGCTCACGACCCGCTCGATTCCGTCGTCTTCTTTTTTCTTTTTATCTTGTTTCTTCGCCATATGGGCGTTCTTTCTTCCCGTCGTTCCCGCGCTCGCGGGCGATCCTTCGCAAACTCTGCCGCGCCGTCGGCGGCCCTATCGACGCGTTATGTTTTACACGAGATTCATAATCTTTCAATACGGCTTCATCCAACCGCAGCTGACCGCGAAGTCGTAGAGCCACGGCGAAATCCAAGGCGACCACGTCGGATAGAACGCGGACGCGGCGGCGATAAAGAGCGCCAAATATGCGATCGCGCGGCCGAAACGCGATTTTGAGAGCGCGTCCGCCGCGGGCGCCAGCGCGAGAATAAAGAGCGGCGTCAGCGGCAGGAACCAGCGCGGATAGCAGGACATGCCGCCGTAGTTGCGATCGCCCTGATCCCGCGTTAGGAAGAACGCGAAGAAGACCGCCGTCATAACGAGCGTCATGGCGCCGAGGATCCGCAATCCTTTCGCGTCTGCCCTCTTGCAGAAGAGCAATGCGAACGCCCCAAAGATACTGAAAATCCAAATGGGCGCAAGCGAAAAGACGCCGCGCGAACCGACCGTCGAATGGAACGCGTAACGCGCGATCGACGGTTCCCCTTTGTCGATCCCCGTTCGGTTCGCCCAATGGCAGAGCCGCGC
>JAEEGL017164058.1_pt1 | contig 13043 bp, 11 predicted proteins | sample 9134231 | NCBI WGS metagenome assembly JAEEGL01 (sample SAMN16246548, study PRJNA631951) | gut metagenome | biome: gut microbiome; feature: rumen; material: fiber-attached | host: Bos | place: Iran: Karaj | collected 2018-10 | reverse complement strand
GGCACATTGAGCCATTATGACGCGTCTGGCGCAGGCATCGCCTGCCTTTGCGAAGATACAGGCCGCAATGCAAACGGTTGCTGCTACACAAGGCGCAACTGCTTCAAGAATAGCTCAGACATCGCCGGTGAAGCGCTCTGCAAAAAGCCCGGATCGAGCGAAGGCTACGCCGAAGACAACCCCGACTATCAGGATTAAGGATCTCAGCTGCCCTCTGGCCGGGCATCATCAACCCGCGTTAAGAAACCTGCGCATCCGGATGTGAAAGGCTTTTGGCCGACTGAAATGCGACGTATGCAGAGAGGGCTGCGACGATAAAACAGGCTGCATTGAGAAGGTAAAAGCAAGCGTTGAGGCTGTGGAAGTTGGTGAACAGCTGAGCGTCGAACAGCTCAGTGGCCAGAACAATGAGGAGGATCACCAAATTACAGGCCAGTTTGAGGGAAAAGGCGATGGTGGCCAGGCGCTTCCAGTCTGGTTTGGCCGCCAAGGATCGAAGCGCCCAAAGGAACAACAGAGAAGCGAGCCCGTGGAATGGCAGGCCGATGGGAATGAGGGAGAGGATGGTAAGCAAAATCCCGATGCCCAATATGCGGGGCTGCAACCGGAAGCAGAGGATGCCCGCCGCGAGAAAAAGGAGTGGCATGAGGTAGTTCAGGATGAACATGCCGTACATCAGGATGCTCTGCATCGTTTCGACGGAGCTTCCGTGGTATACGGGATGCAGCATGAGGGTTGTGCTGAAGATAGGGCCTGCGGCCTCAAGAGAGAATGCGACGCCTAAAAGGATCAGGCCGATCTTCGTGCGCTTTTGAGCGGATGGATTCGCGGGTTGACTCGTTTGAGTTGCGTCCATGATGTGATTCCAGTGATGCCTTTCACAGACTCTGTCGAGGTTCTATTGAAAGTTCCATTGCAGTCGGGTGGTGGGATGCCCTTTGGGGGTCACCAGGTAATAGCCGCCGCCGGCTTCACCGTCTTTGATCTCGATATGGTCGTAATCGATATGCCCCGGAAAGAGGCCCGTCACGTTCATGGCGCCTTTCATGCGTCCGTTGGCGAGCATCGACACGTCGACGTTGGTGAATCCGTTGAGCACGAAGCTTTTGGGTGACTTTTGGTTGGCATCTTCAAACTGGCTGTATTCGATGATCACCTCGGCGCCGAGGCCCGAGACATGGGCGTCGTAGACGGCTTTGCCGCTGCGCAGGCCCCGGATCGTCTCCTTGCCCAGCCTGGAGAGATTGAAGCTGCGGTTGACCAGATCCATGCGCTTCTGGGAGCTTTGAATCGTCTTCGTGTATTCCACAAAATAGCGCTCGGGGGTCAGGGCGCCGTAACCCCAGTCTTCGCTCGAGGTGAAGGCCCGCTGGCCGGACAGATCGTAGGCGACGACGCGGTAAAAATAGCGTTCGGTGGGGCGCAGGGCGGCGTCGCTATCGATGAATTGATGTGCGGTGGCCGGCAGGATCGGGCTGACGGGCCGGAAGGCTTCGTTTGCATCCGCGGATCGGCGTTCCACCTGAAGACCCGAAAGGGGGAGCGGGCTTTGAACCTGCCATTCCACGCGGATGGGGTAGACGCCCAGGGCGTTGCTTTGTGCGCCTTTGGGGTAAAGGTTGCGCGAGACCTGAAGGGTGAGCCGATGGGTATCGAGATCGAGCTGCTGGGCGTTCAGCTGCGTATGAGGGATCGAGCCGGGAGAGGGCAGAGGGGCCATGAGGGCCACCAGGAGAGCCAGCCGTAAGCCGAAGGTCAACATGAGCAAACCCTACAAAATGGGAAAGTGGGGAATCTCACGCCTCAAACCTGAGAAAAAGCGAAAGTTTGTATAGAGAAGTTTCAAAATGTGAGGGATGGGGGCGTCAGGCCTGTGCCTGCTGTTCGGAGGTCTTGCCGAATTTAAGGTTGTAAAGGAACAGCGCCAGAGCCGCAAAGACGCCGATCGCCCCAAAGATGTACCACATGTGGCCGGGGTTGTAGGCCTCGTAGACCTGATTCATCGCGTCGAGCGAGCTTGCGCCGGTCTTCTCCATCACGAGCGCCCACAGCTGATCCTGATCCAGATTCCTCAGCGCATCCGCCGTCATTTGGAACTTCTCCTGCAGGAAGCGGCCTGCGAGGAGTTTTTTGTTGCCCATGGCGCCGTAGATCGAGCCCGAAAGGAGGCCTGCGAACAGGTTCCCCAGAGCGACGGGGATGAAGCTGTAGCCCATATAGAGCGCCTTCCGGTCTTCGGGGGCGATCGATCCGATGTATTCGGTGGATTTGGGGCTCGCGGTCATCTCACCGATGGCGAAGATGACGATGCCGGCGATGATCAGGGGCATCGAGTGACCGAGTGCGAGGGAGCCGATGCCGATGGCCGAGATCAAAATGCCCGCCACGATGGTCGAGATCGGTTTGAAGCGCATCACGACGGTCGAGACCAGAATCTGCAGGAGGATGATCGCGCCCGCATCGATGTTGACGATCCATTCGGGGTTAAACATTTCGCCCGCATCGCAGGCCGCCTTGGCGCTGCTGCTGAAGCCGCTGAACCAGCACCAGATGACCGAGGTGTCGACCCAGTCGCGCAGGGTGAGGGGCAGAGTGATGAAAATCTGGTTGAAGGCAGTCCAGAAGCCCGAAAGCAAAACCAGGAACAGCACGAACTTGAGATCCGAGAAGACGAGGCCGATCTCTTTAAACACCGTCAGGATGCTCTTCTTGGGGCCGTCCTGCTTGGTGGGCTCTTTGTAGAAGAAGCAGACGAGCAGCAGATTGAGGGTGATCGCGCCCATCGACATATAGAAGACGTAATCCCAGCTGATCTTTCGCAGCACGCCGCCGAGCCAGGGGCCCACGAAGCCGCCGATGTTGACCATCGCGTAGAAGATGCCGAAGCCGATGGAAGCGTTGCCCTCGTTGGTGGTGTGGCTGATGGTGGCGCTGAGCACCGGTTTAAACATCGCCGCGCCGACCGCGACCATGAGGAAGGCGAAGAACATGGGGTAATAGGTGGTCACATGCCCCATCAAAAAGTAACCGCCGATCAGGATGCAGTAGGCGGAGATGAGCGTGCGCTTGTAACCGAAGTGATCCGAGAGGGCGCCCGTAAAGATGGGCAGAAGATAGAGCACAAAGGGGATGATCCCCGTGATCGATCCGCGCTGCGCATCCGAAAACCCTAAGCCCCCCTGGGAGACGGGATCGGTCAGGTAGATGGCAAAGATCGCGTACATGCCGTACCAGGCCCAGCGCTCGAAGAGCTCCATCGTGTTGGCGATCCAGAATGTGCGCGGCAGCGACTTGATAACCGAAGGTTTGGGGTCCGACATCGGCGGTCCTTTCATCAAAAAAAAGTGGATGCTAGCGAGTCTATGGGGATGCGGCAATCTTTTTGAGGAGTGGGGTAATGGGGGGGTGTGGGGTGTGGGGGTGATTGGTGATTGGGGGTGATTGAGGGTGATTGGGGTTGTTACTGCATCATTTTGATTTACAAGATCTTTTTAAGCAGGGAGATAAGGGAAACCCGCTTGCGGGCGGGTTTCCCTTAACCCCCTGCACCCCTTATCCTTTCCCGGCCGCCCAGGGGGCTCTTTGAACGATTGGGGCAGGAGGAGATCTTTTGTCGCCCCCTGGACCCGTGGGCGTTGGTGAGTGATCGCGGGGTTCAGGATCGGAGATCGTTTGAGGGCCCGAGGTGGGCGAGCTGCGCTCGACCCACAGGTCGGGCCCCATGGGGCTTGGTGAAGGCTCGGTAGGGAAGGTGTTACGAGAGAAAGCGAGTGGAGCTTCGTAGGCGCCTCCAAATCAAGAGGAGCAAAGCCGTCCCCAGCGGGGAAGTTGGCTCGCGCGAAGCGCGAAGCGCGAGACGGAAGGGAAGCCCCAAATTCAAAGGAATCTTGCGCGAGCAACCGCAGCTGCAGCCGTCCCCTTACTTCACATCCCTCACGAGGCGGATCCCGATCGTAGGCGATGCGTGCTTGTCCATCTCCTGGCTGTTTCCCCAAAAACCCTTTTCGATCACCTGCCTTGCGGCGCAGGCGCGGTCGAGGGGGGCGTCGTGATCCGATCCCCCGCGGGCGATCAGATCTTTTTCAGAAGCGAGATCGGCGCCGGGCACCACCCATTCGGCCACGCCGGATCCCATATCGCAAAGGCCCAGCTTGTTCAGGTAGCGCTCATTTAAGGCGGAGCAGACTGCCTTGGGCCTCAGGATGCTCGGTTTGGCTTTGGGTTTTGCGGGTTCACCGCCGACGGCCCTCTCGCTGGTCACGCCCAGATCGCCCCAGGGGAACAGGGTTTGCTCGCCCCGGTTGCAGGCGGCATATTCCCATTCTGCTTCGGTGGGGATCCTTGCGCCTGCAAAGGTGGCAAACTGAGCGGCCTGATCGGGGGTGACACAATTGACGGGTAGGTTGTCGCCCATCTCGTAGCTGTTCCAGTCGCAGTCCGCATGAGGCGCCGTGCATTTGCCCGCCTCTACGCAGGCCCGATATTGCTCCACGGTCACCTCGCTCTTCGTGATCTCGAACGTATCGACCTTCACCTGAGCGTTCAGGCTGCTGCTCACCTGCGGATGCCCCATCTGAAACGATCCGCCCTCGACGCGAATCCATTCAAACTGCGGTTTTGAAGCCGGAGCTTTGGGCAAGGCCGCCGATTCCGCCGGATCCGGTGTTTTGGTGGGGACTGTGGCCGGGCTGCAGGCCAGAAGAGGCAACAACGACAGGGCTAAAATCGATGAACGCATGACTCGATCCTTTCATTTGACTCCGGTCATAAACTCAAAATCGCTGTAAGACAAGGAAATCATCGATTTTCTTCGGGCAAATGTGGGGTCAAAACGAAAAAAATGGGACCGAATCCCATAAAAAAGCGATCTCGGGGTCGATTTTCGTTGCAATTGCGCATCGATCTTTAAAAGCTAAAGGCCTGTGCAAGGATGAACCGAGGACGCATTTTGGATCCCTCCATCACCGGCCTCGTTCAAAGCGGCGTATGGGCGCCCATCCTCATCGGGGATAGCGCAGAAAATCGGGTGATGGCCGCATTTCCTTATAGGGGATGGCGCAGAAAACCGGGTGATGACCGCTTCACCTCGCAAGGGATCGCGCCAAAAACCGGGTGATGGCCGCTTCTCTTCGCAAGGGATCGCGCAGAAAACCGGGTCATCGATGAGGGCATCGCGCGCAAAAGGGCCCCATTTTCGGGATTCACGGGCCCGCTTGATGGTCCTGTCCGATGCTTTCGCCAAAATTTTGACCCATCTAAAACGCCTTTAGAATCCATCGGTTATCGACAAAAAACTCTGACTTTGCAGAGAGCCTTTTGATCTTTCTGTAAAAGGCGATATGATGAATCCGGGTTTTAATGAGGAGATCTCCGATGCACCAGTTAAGCGAAAAATACTCGGTCCCCACAACTTTGCTCGCGATGCGCTATCTGCGGGTGGAACTCCTGAGGCAGCCTGCCCCCGAGAATGCGGACGATCCCAACGCGCCCGCGCAGTTATTGCCCGAATGCGACGCCCAGATGGCCCGCCTGAAGGCCGCAAGCGAAGAGTACGAGATGGCCGAGACCAACCGCATGGTCACCAACGCCGCCCTCCAGCGCGCGAGCAAGAAGAACTATAAGGTCCTCGTTCAGCTGGCCCGCGAGATGCGCACCAAACTGGAAGGCGATCAGGCGGATCCGCTCTTCGTCCGGCTCTTTCCCAAGGCGCCGAGCAAGGCCGTCAACTCGACCAGCTACACGAAGACCCTGCGCTATACGGCCGACGTCAAGGCGCGGATTGAAGAAAATCCCGAAGATTACCCCGAACTGCAGCGCTATCTGCCGCAGATGCAGGAAAATCTGGAAGAGATCCAAAAGCTTCTCATCCGCCGCGAACAGGATCTTCTGGCCGAACGCAAGACCAAGGCCGATCGGACCGCCGTTTTGAAAGAAGTCCAGGATTTCTACAATAAAGCCTACATCCGGCTCTTCAAAGTCTACGACGGCGATCAGGAACAGGTGGACGCTTTCTTCTATAAACTGAACAAGCCTTCAAAGAAGGACGCCAAGAAGGACGAGGATTCCAAAGAGTAAACGCGCAAGAAGGGCTGACGGTTCACATCGCCGCAGGTGGGGTGGACTGTTGTATGCCCTGAGATTCTGAAAAACGCTGTCAGGCTGCGACAGGAAGGCGAAATGAAGGTCCTGGTCTTTGGAGCGGGCGTGATCGGCGCCTTGCTGACGCATCATCTTTGCGATGCGGGCAACGATGTGACGCTGCTTGCGCGGGGTCAATGGGCTGAAACCCTCAAGAAAGAGGGTTTAACGATCCATCACTGGCTTCAGCGCAAAGATACGGTCGATCACCCTCAGATCATCACTGAGATCGATGAGCAGACTCACTACGACGTCGCCTTTACGGTGATGCAGTACGATCAGACGATCGCGGCCAAAGAGCAGCTGGCCAAAATCTGGTGCGACAGCCTGGTGATGATCGGCAACCAGCTCTCCTATGACGAGATGACCGACTATCTCCAAAAAGAGAGCCTCCATCCCAGGGCGCTCCTGTTCGGATTCATCGTCGCGGCGGGTCAGCGGGAAGCGCATCGGGTCCTGAGCCGGCATCTCGGTGCAGGCCGCCTGGAGCTCGGCTGCCTCCATCAGAAAACTCCGGATGACCTCCGATCGCAGATTGAAAATCTCTTTAAAGGCACAAGATTTAAGCTGACCTGGAACGATGAGATGGCCTCCTTTCTGGCCTGCCATCCGGCCTTCATCCTGCCGTCTTTCTATCTGATGATTGCCAAGGACTTCGATCTGAAGAAAGTGAACCGACAAGAACGCAGGCTCTGGAAAGCGGCGACGCGGGAATGCTACGACATGCTGATTTCCCTTGGCATCAGGGTGAATCCCAAAGGGGATGATGCGTGGTTCCGATCCGGTCTGTCGGGTCTCATGGGGACTTTGCTGCTGTTCTTATGCACCAAAACCGCCCTCGGCGAGATGATCCTCGGGGCTCACGGCCGGCATTCCGTCTCTGAAGCCATCGCGATGGAGCAGGGGTGGAACCGCCTGATGCAAAGAAAACCGGAATCACTCCGGATGCCTGCCTTCGAACAGCTGAAAGCGAGCTGCCCCCCGCTGCAGGAACTCCTGGCGCATCCTTAAAATGGGTCAGAGGACAGAGCTCGCCTTCAGGAAGCCTGAAATCGCGCTTCTTTTCTTGGGGATGCGTATTGGATCCGCGCAACTTCTTTGAGATTGCAGGGGGGACGCGCCCCCGATGCCCGCTTTGGAGTCAAAGACATGCACGACATCTGGAATCCCTGGCATGGATGCATCAAATGCAGCGAGGGATGCCAGCATTGCTACATGTATTTTCTCGATCGCATGCGCGATCAGGACGGTTCGAGGATCTATCGCACCAAGGCAGGCTTCTGTGCCCCGATCCAAAAGGATCGCCAGGGGCGCTATAAGATTCAGAGCGGCGAGACGATCCGCGTCTGCATGACCTCGGATTTCTTTTTAAAGGAAGCCGATGCCTGGCGCGAGGAAGCCTGGGACATCATGCGCCAGAGGCGGGACGTCATCTTCTTTCTTTTAACCAAGCGCCCCCAAAGGGTTGCGGAATGCCTCCCCAAAGATTGGGGCGACGGCTGGCCGCATATCTTCTTTAACGTCACCTGCGAAAACCAGGCGCGGGCCGACGAGCGGATCCCCCTGTTGTTGTCGCTGCCTTTTCACCATAAAGGACTCATGTGCGCGCCCTTCATCGGACCGGTCCGCATCGGGCGCTATCTGACATCGGGTCAAATCGAGCAGGTCATCTGCGGCGGCGAAAACTACGACGGTGCCCGGCCCTGCCATTTTGAATGGGTGCAATCGCTCCGCCGGGAATGCGTCGAACATCACATCACCTTCGCCTTCATTGAGACGGGCACAGCGTTCGTCAAAGATGGCCGGCGCTATCATTTGCCCGACAAACGCCTTCAGTCGCAGCAGGCCTACCGTTCGGGCATGAATTATGCGGGGCGCCCCATCCGGTTTGAGCTGTTTGACGAGCTGGGCTATCCGATCCCCAAAGAATGCCTGTACCGCCCGCGTTACCGCGCGCAATGTGAGACCTGCGGGAGCCGCCTCATCTGCAACGGCTGCAGCGACTGTGGAAAATGTGAAGGCCCGCTTCAGAAGACCTGAAGGCCGTGACGCCCCCTGCGCAGCAAAACGATTGCATCTTACAGTCTTTTACTTTAATCCCTGGATCGGTTTTTTTTGTCAACATCCGCCGCGCCCTCCCGGGCCGGTTTTGCAAAGGAGTCTCACATGCGTTCCCTTTTACTCGCACTCCTGATGGGAGGTCTCATGATTTCGACCGCATCCGCCAAAACCCTGATCGCTTACTTCAGCTGCAGCGGCAACACCGCAAAGCTTGCCAAAACCGCAGCCACCGCACTCGGTGCCGATCTGTTCGAGATCGTGCCCGAGCAAAAATACACCGACGCCGACCTCAACTGGCGCGACGCCAACTCGCGTTCCTCCAAAGAACACGCCGACGCGACCTCGCGCCCCAAGTTCGTCAAAAAGGCCGATCTCGCCGCCTACGACACCGTCGTACTGGCTTTTCCCATCTGGTGGTACGTCGCCCCGCGCATCATCTACAGTTTTGTTGAAGCCCACGATCTGAGCGGCAAAACCGTCATCCCCATCGCGACCAGCGGCGGCAGCGGCATGGGACAAAGCGGCCCCGAATTGCAAAAGATCGCCTCCAAGACCGCCGTCTTTAAAGAAGGCAAGGTGTTTTCCCCCTCCGCCACCGCCGATGAGATCAAAGCCTTCTTTGCGGGATTAAAGTGATTGAACCCTGACCAAAAAAAATCCCATCCTTTCTCGATTGAAGGGATGGGATTTTTTGATTGGGGCCTTGCCGGCCCGGCGATTACTTCGCGTTCTTCGCGTCGAGTGCGGCGAGGATCGTCTGGGGGATGAAGGGGGTCTTGCGCAGGCGGATGCCTACGGCGTCGTAGATCGCGTTGGCGATGGCAGGGCAGGCGCCGTTGATGTTGATCTCGGACACCGACTTGCCGCCGTAAGGACCGGTCTCTTCGTAGGTGGGGACCATGATCGTCTTCATCACGGGGAGATCGACGGCGTTCGGGATGCGGTAATCGCCGAAGTTGCCGTTTAACACCTTGCCTTTGTCGTTGAAGATGAAGCGCTCGGTCATCGCGTAACCGATGCCGTTGGCGACCGCGCCCTCGACCTGGCCTTCGGCCAAAGCGGGGTTGATGGCGGTGCCGCAGTCGCAGGCCGCCACATATTTGAGCAGCTTCACAACGCCGGTTTCGATGTCGACTTCCACCTCAACAAAATGTGCGGCGAAGGGGGGCGGGGAGCAGTGAGAGATGGCGGATTCCGTGGCTGCAATCTGGTGCTGGTCGCGCTCATACAAAGAGATCTGGCCCACGCGCTCGAAGCTGAGCTTGTCCCCTTCGGGGGAGATGCACATGTTGTCTTCGAGCTTCACATCATCGGCGTTGCATCCGAATTCAGAGGCGGCCACCTCTTTGATCATCTTCGCGATGGCTTTGCCGCATTTGATCGCCGCCTGCCCCGAAAGGTAGGTGGTCGATGAAGCGTAGGCGCCCACGTCAAAGGGGGTGAGATCGGTGTCTGAAGAATAGACCACGATGTTGTTGGCCTGGGTGCCGATCGCTTCCGCAGCGCATTGCGCGAGCATGGTGTCGGATCCGGTGCCCAGATCCGTTGCGCCTGCGGTGAGGTTGAAGGATCCGTCCTCGTTCATCTTGATGGTCACGGAGGCCATGTCGATTTCGGGGATCGAGGATCCCTGCATCAGGGCGGCCATGCCGACGCCGTAGCGCTTGGTGGCGGTGTGATCGGTGCGGTATTGCGCGCGCTTGTGATACCAGTCGATCGCCTCGGCGCCGAGCTTCATGCAGTCGCCCACGCCGCAGGAGGTGACCACCTGCTCCACGCCTTCTTTGCCTTCGCCGAGCATGGCGAACGCAGGGGAGCCTTCACCGGGGCGAATATGCAATTGCTGGCGGAGTTCCAGAGGATCGCGGTGGAGGATCTCGGCGATCTCATCCATCTGCACCTCTTGCGCAAAGGAGGCCTGCGTCCCGCCGTAACCCCGGTAAGCCCCGGGCACGGGGAGATTGGTGTAAACGCAGGTGCCCTGGAAGGCGAGCGCCGTGCGGTGATAGAGAGGCAGCGTCTTGGATCCGCAGTTGGTCATCACGGTGAGGCCGTGGGATCCGTAAGCGCCGGTGTTTGAAAGCACGGTCATCTTGCAGCCGCGCAGCGTGCCGTCGTCTTCAAAACCGGTTGCGATGCGCACAGCCTGCGGGTGACGGCAGCGCGAGAAGATGAGCTCCTCTTCGCGGTTGAGCTGCAAAAGCACGGGCTTCTTGCAGGCGAGGACCATGGCGCCCACCATGGGTTCCAGAAGCACTTCCTGCTTGGTACCAAAGGCGCCGCCGACGCGCGGTTTCTGAACGCGGATGTCGCGGACTTTGAGGCCCAGGGCGCGCGCGGTTAAACGCCGGGCGTGGAACGGAACCTGAGTCGAGGTGCGCAGATTCAGACGGCCGTAACCGTCGAGCCAGCCTAAGCAGGTGTGCGGTTCGATGGGCGCGTGCTGCGCGTAATGAACCTCGTATTCGTAGTCGATCTGGTGCTTGGCGTTCTTGATTTCGCCCTCAACGTCGCCCGCCTTCACGTCGACCAACGCGACGATGTTCTTTTCGGGCACGTAGGGGATCGGGATCGGGATCGAGCAGTCGGGCTCGTCGTGGATGATCGGGGCGCCTTCTTTCTGGGCGTCGCGCATATCGAGGACGGCGGGCAAAACCTCGTAGTCGACCTCGATCAGCTTCATCGCTTCTTCCGCAATTTCAGCGGTTTCGGCCACGATGAACGCCACGGGATCGCCCACATAGCGCACCTTGGAATCGAGGATGAAGGTGTCGTAAGGCGAGGGCTCCGGGAACCCCTGACCGGCGGTCGTGATCGGGTTGCGCGGCACATCTTTATAAGTGAGCACGCAGGCTACCCCCTTTAATGCGCGCGCTTTGCTGACATCGATGTTTTTGATGCGGGCGTGGGCGTGAGGGGAGCGCAGAATGCGCGCGATCTGGCAGCCTTCGGGCAACTGATCGGCGCAATAGAGCGGCGCACCGGTCGCCATGGCCAGCGCGTCGAGCTTTTTGACCGAACGGCCCACTTGCTTGGTCTCGAGACCGCCGTACGCGGGCCCTTCGCCGTTTTCGGGATAAGAGGTGGCTTTGATCTCTTCCATCACTTCGCCTCTTCTTTCTCACCGCGCATGCGGGCGGCGCCGTCGAGAATGCCTTCAACGATTTTGATGTAACCGGTGCAGCGACAAAGGTTTCCGTCGATCGCGCGGCGAACCTCTGCTTCGGTGGGGTTGGGGTTTTTATCCAACAGAGCCTTGGCCGACATCAGCATACCGGGGGTGCAGAAGCCGCATTGAACGCCGCCGTGCTCCACCAGCGCGGTCTGCAGGGGGTGCGGGTGCTCGACGGATCCCAGGGATTCGTCGGTTTCGACGCGCTTGCCCTCAACCTGGGCCGCAAGGGTGATGCAGCTCATGAGCGGTTTGCCATCGATGAGCACGGTGCAGGCGCCGCAATTGCCTTCGCCACAACCTTTTTTGACGCTCTTCATGCCCGCATTGCGGAGGACGTCGAGGAGCTTGTCTTTGGGATCGATCTCGAGGGTCTTGTCCTCACCGTTCAGCACAAAATGGAGCTTCATTTGGCTTCTCCTGCGGCAACAAGGGCGCGGCGCAAAGTGACGGCCAAAATGCGGGCGCGGGTGGGAATATCCATGCGGAAGTTGGGGGCGATGGTGACGTCTTCGGGGGCGAGGGCTGCGGCTTCGGCAAAGACCGCCTCGGTTGCAGGCTTGCCCTTGAGGGCGGCGATCACCTTTTGGGCGATCACGGGCTTGGGGCAAAGACCGCCGATGGTCACGCTCGCGTCGGCGATGACGCCGTCTTTGATGGAGAGGACGACGCCCATGGCCATGAGCGCGATTTCGGTATCGGTGATCTTAAAGCGCGCGTATTGGGCGCGGATGCCCGGCTTGAGGGCGACGCTCACAGAGGTGATCAGGCCTTTGCCGATCGCCTTTTTGGCGTCTGCGCAAAAATCCTTGATGGCGACTTGTTTTGTGCCGTCTGCCCCAGCGATTTCGACGGTCGCATCGAGGGCGAGCAGCGCGATGGTCAGATCGGACCAGGCGGCGCCGTAGGCGAGGTTTCCGCCTAAAGTGATCGCGTTGCGAATTTGCGTGGAGCTGATGCCCGAAGCGCATTGTGCGAGGTAAGCCGCCTCAGCGCTTGAGCCCAGTTTGTTCACAGTCAGATCAGCAACGCGAACGCCCGCGCCGATGACCAGACGGTCGGATTCAGGGCGAATGAAATCGAGGCCACAGCGGGTGACGTCGACCAAAAGGGAAGCCGATTTCAGGCGGGGCAGGTTGCTGGCTGCCGTTCCGCCTGCGATCGCCATCGATCCGTCTTCGCCGAGCAAAGCGACTGCTTCAGCGACGGTTGCAGGATATGCGTAACGTGTGAGCGTCATCGAGTGCCTTCCTCAGAATCGAGGCATTTGATTCTGAAAGGGGATCAAAGGTTTGAGCGGACTGAGCCCGGTGCGGGCCGTCATTTGCGCGATCATGCGCGAAGAGATGCGGTTGGCGGACTGGTAGATTTCGTTTAAGTCGCCGTTGAGGAAGCGACCGTCCTCGACCACCTGTTTTCCGTTGATAAACACGTGCTTAGCGCGCGATGGCCCGTGGGTCATGCAGAGGGCTGCGACGGGATCGCTCATGGCGCCGGCGTAGGCGATGTCGTTGAGATCGAACAGCGCGAGATCGGCGGCCTTGCCGACTTCGATGGATCCGAGATCGTCGCGTCCGAGGACGAGCGCGGAGCCTCTGGTGGCCAGGCCGAGGGCAGTGCGGGCGGGCATGCGTTCGACGCCGGTGCCGACGCGGTGCACGATGGTGGCGAG
>JAEEGL015615236.1_pt1 | contig 13043 bp, 11 predicted proteins | sample 9134231 | NCBI WGS metagenome assembly JAEEGL01 (sample SAMN16246548, study PRJNA631951) | gut metagenome | biome: gut microbiome; feature: rumen; material: fiber-attached | host: Bos | place: Iran: Karaj | collected 2018-10 | reverse complement strand
GCAAACCTCAGCGGAGGACAGAAGCAGAGACTTCTTATAGCAAGAGCTCTTGCCGCAGACCCTAAGCTTCTGATTCTCGACGATTCATCGTCGGCGCTTGACTACAAAACCGATTCCCTCCTTCGCCAGGCGATAAACAGGTATTTCAAGAATACAACGAAAATCATAATAGCGCAGAGAATAAGTTCTATTATGAACGCAGACCGGATCCTTGTCCTTGACAGAGGAAAAACAGTCGGTCTCGGCACACATGATCAACTGATTGAAAACTGCCCCGAATACAAAGAGGTCTATGACCTCCAGATAGGAGGAGGTGGAATAGCAGTTGATTAAAAATCAAAGGCCTTCCGAAAGTGAAAAAAGCGATAATCTTTCGGTAATCAAAAGAATTCTTAAATATATTTTCGCTTACAAATGGGATCTGCTCCTTGCTGCGGTGCTCATGCTGTCGGCAAACGTCGTCGGACTGATCGCACCGGAACTTTCCGGACGGGCAATAGCGGGAATCACTTCAAAAGGAAACGTCGATTTTCAGACGGTTCTGAAGTACACGCTCCTTATGCTTCTCTGCTACGCGCTTTCTTCGCTGCTTGGTTTTATCCTTTCATACGTCATGATCAATCTGAGCAGAAAAGTTGTATACAAACTCAGAAAAGAGGTCTTCGAGCATCTCGTAGACCTGCACATCGATTACTTTGACAAAAACCAGACCGGAGACATCATAAGCAGACTTTCATACGATATCGATACGGTCAACGCATCGCTCGCAAACGACCTTCTGCAGATCTGCTCGGGAGTGATAATCCTTGTCGGATCTGCAGTTATGATGATCAGGATTTCTCCGATACTTATTCTGGCGTCCGCGGTCACCATTCCGATACTTGTTTTCTTCTCAATTTACCGCGTGAAAAAGGTAAAACCGCTTTTCAGACGCCGTTCCGCGGCTCTCGGAGAACTCAACGGATACGTTGAAGAAATGCTCTCGGGACAGAAAACGACTTCGGCGTACTGCAAAGAAGAGATAATGATCGACCGATTCGACAAGCACAACGACGAAGCGACAGACGCTTATTATCAGGCTGACTATCAAGGCTCTATCATAGGCCCCTCGGTCGCATTCATCAATAATATTACCCTTTCGCTTATTACCGCTCTCGGAGCGATACTTCATATCACGAGAGGGCTTACAGTCGCAAATCTCTCCACGTTCATTCTCTACTCGAGAAAATTCTCCGGACCTGTCAACGAAGCGGCAAATATCGTTTCGGAAATACAGTCTGCAACCTCAGCGGCAAGAAGGATATTCTACCTTCTCGACCAGGAACCCGAGGATTTTGAAACTAATAAGGAAAACGTTCTGACAGAGATCAGAGGACAGATCGAGTTGAAAAACGTCAACTTTGAGTACGTGGAAAACACTCCTGTTCTTAAAAATATCTCCGCTATGATCCCGAGCGGCAGCAAAACCGCGCTCGTCGGACCGACCGGCGGAGGAAAATCGACCTTCGTTTCTCTGCTTATGAGATTCTATGACCCGAAATCGGGAGAGATCCTTATCGACGGCAAAAAATCGTCGGATTATTCTCTCGACAGCGTCAGGTCGTGTTTCTCCATGGTCCTTCAGGAGACCTGGCTGTTCGGTGGAACGATCGCCGACAATATCAGATACGGCAGAGAAGACGCAACATTCGATGAGATAGTCGAAGCGGCAAAAAACGCAAAGATACACGATTTCATAACGGGTCTTCCGAACGGATACGACACTGTTATCGATGAAAACGGCGTCAATATTTCCAAAGGTCAGAAGCAGCTGCTAACGATTGCGCGCGCAATGCTTTCAAACGCAAGGATACTCATTCTTGACGAGGCAACCTCGAACGTAGACAGCCGCACCGAGATCAATCTTCAGAACGCAATGGACGCTCTCACCGCGGGAAGAACGTCAATAATCGTCGCGCACAGACTTTCAACGATCAAAAATGCAGATAATATACTCGTAATAAAAAACGGCGAACTTATTGAACAGGGCACTCACGACGAACTGCTTGAAAAAGGCGGTTTCTATTCCGAATTGTACTCCAGCCAGTTTGTTTCGACCGAAGATTGAGGAAATATGGAAGAAATTTTACAGTTTTTAATTGATTATGCCGAAGAGCATTTCGGATGTACGGACGTCGATCCGAACGACAGCATCCAGAACAGTATTGACGCGGATTCTCTTGACGTCGCGGAAATGATGGTAGCGCTGGAGGAGCGATTCGGATATTATTTGCCTGACGGCAAACTTATAGAAATGGATACACTCTATGAGATCGCCGAATACGCCTGGAAAGATATGAACGGCATGATCAAAGCGGAAGAAGAATGATATGACAAAACATAAGATAATCCTTACAATTAAAATAATACTGATATTCGCCCTGCTTTTCGGCATCGGGCTCTATCTTCTTATCAGCACGGGAATGATCGAGCTCCCGGGATACACCGGCGAAGAGGCGGATAAGAAATTTTCGATCAAACGCTACGTCAGCAAAACCGATAAAGACGGAGACGGAAAAGACGACAGCTCCGATATATTACAGGCTGCTCTAGATTACGTTGCAAAAAAGCCGGTTTACGAAAGTAAATATTACGCAGGAGGATATCCGGACGACGGATACGGAGTCTGCACCGACGTTGTCGCTTTCGCACTCAGAGACGCGGGATACGATCTTATGGAGCTTGTATCCGAGGATATCAAAAACGCTCCGGAAGCATACAATATCGAAAACCCGGACAAAAATATCGACTTCAGAAGAGTCGTTAACCTTGACGTATATTTCAAGCGCCACGCGGAATCTCTTACTCTTGACGTCAGCGAAATCGCAGAATGGCAGCCGGGAGATATAGTAGTTTTCGAAGGTCACATCGGGATAATTTCAGATACAAGAAACTTTAAGGGCATTCCGTACGTGATCCATCACGGAAGCGTTACTCAGAAGAGTTACGTTCAGGATATCCTCGAGAAGAACAGAAACCACATTATAGGTCATTACAGAATCAGCTGACAAAGGAGAGTAATTCATGAAAGTCAAAGAATGCAGCAGACGCTGGAACGTTATAGTGGTCGGGGGAGGATTCGCAGGTTTCGCCGCGGCACTTTCAGCAAAAAGAACGAATCCCGAATCCAAAGTATTGCTCGTCGAGCAGTACAACTGCTGCGGAGGAGCGGCAAGCTTCGACCTTATAAATCCGTTTATGTGTTACTGGACAAACGAAAACGGAAAGAAGAAACTTCTTTCTGCAGGTATATTTGAAGAAATAATCTCCAGACTCGATGAAGAAAACGCGATAAACGACAACAAAACCCGTTTCAGCAACGAATATCTTAAGCTTATTATGAACAGAATGCTGGTTGAGGCAGGCGTCGAAATTCTTTTCAACACGACTGTGACGGACGCGGAATGCACAGACGGAATAATAGAGTCTATCACGGTTTATAACGTGTCCGGTAAAGAAATCCTTCGCGCAGATTTCTTTATAGACTGCACAGGTGACGCAAATCTATCCGCAATGGCGGGATTTGCATACAAACTAGGCCGTGAATCGGACAATCTCTGCCAGCCTATGACGCTCTGCTTCAGACTCGGAGACGTTCACAAAGATAAATTTGACAGAAAAGCGATAAACGAACTGTACAAAAAATATCAGGCTGACGGGAAAATCAGAAATCCGCGTGAAAACGTTCTTATGTTCGATACAATGTCGGATTCCGTCATTCATTTCAATACGACGCGTATCGTTAAACTGAATCCGACGGACGCGTGGGACGTGAGTAAAGCTGAAATCGAGGCAAGAGAACAGATCGACGAAATGGTAAAATTTCTCCGCGGCAATTTCGAGGCGTTCAAGGACTGTGTTCTCCTCTCAAGCGGAATAAGGATCGGCGCAAGAGAAAGCAGAATGATAGAAGGACTTCACACTCTTACCGCAGATGAAATTATGGCGTTTACAAAGTTCGATGACGGCATTGCAGCCTGCAACTACGACATCGACATCCATTCACCGGACGGGTCCGGAACGAGTCACTGGTATTTTCCTGAAGGAAAGTACTACACTATTCCCTATCGCTGTCTTGTTCCAAAGAAAAGCAAAAATGTCCTGGTTGCCGGGCGCTGCGTATCATGTGATCACGCCGCTCAGGCTTCTCTCAGGATAATGCCTGTATGCTGTACTCTCGGCCAGGCCGCGGGAACAGCAGCAGCGATTTGCATATGCAGCGGAGTCAGTGCCTCAGAAATCGATATTTCTGCGCTCCGCGAAAAACTGCGTAAAGCAGAATGCGTTATAGACTGAAAAAGTAAAAAGCAAAAAGGGTTACACGAAAAAACTGCCGGCAAAAGCCGGCAGTTATTTTATCTGCTGATCAATCAATTTTTAATTTTAATCCATGATCTGTAGGAATAAGGAACGTCTTCTCCATGATATTTTCCCGCGCTCGCAAAATCAATCAATCTCAAAGAAGCGCCGTTAACGTCTATATCAACAGCAAGCATGGTATTATCGACTGCGGCTGACGGAAGAGCGTTCTCTATTTGTTCAACGGTCGGAATGACAGTCTGTTCAACGGTATTGTCCAGAGTAAGGAGAACAGGCCCGTAGTAAACCGAATATAATCCGGTCTGAGGAGATTTGCCCTTGAGGTAAGTATAATGAATCCCAAGATCAATATTAATTATAAAATTATCGCTCTTAATATCCGAAACAGTAAAATACTCTCCCGGTACCGCATTGCTGACGGTATCACCGTAAGTTATGACTGCTCCGTCCGTGAACGTCGGAATCCTTAATTTCAGATTAAAATCCTTAACCTTTTCAGCACCGCTGACCGTAAGACGAATCTTTCCGTTAACGGGATATTCGGTTTCCTGCTTTAACGTTACGGTTTTGCCTCTTACGGAAGTTACAATTTCGCACGGACCGTAGTAATTCATATATAAGTCGCCTTTGTCAGTCAATGCAGCCCACTCGGCAATCTGACCCATTCCGCGGGCAAGATTTGCCTGGCAGCAGTTCATATCGGGAGAACCGCTGTTGTACTGGAAGGCTATATCCTGCTGTGAAGGGACTCTTCTTCCATCATAACCGCCGATATCGGTAGAACCGACGTAACCGTTCATAGGAGTGTTGTAGGTGCAGTACTTACTATCTTCCATAAGAGTCGCAAGCATACCGTTAATATAGGATTTTTCAAGTTCGTCCGCAACCCGGACGGTTTTATTATATTTCAGATACTCGTTCGTGAAAGCCATCCACGCAATAGTACAACAGGTCTCTATTATCCCCTCAAGATAGGGGTTGCCTAATGCGCATTCATTGGTTGTGAAACCACCGGTATTATGAATATCGGTTTTCAGAATGCTCTCCCAAACTGACGACATAACGTTGTAATACTCTTTATTTCCGGTTTCCTCATAGAGAATACCGAGAGTCATAATCATATGGAGAACTTCCCAGCGGCTGCTGCTTGAAGTGTAGTAATCTCCGCCGGATAATGCTTTCTTATACCAGCCGTTTGCATCCTGACAGTCTTTATCGATTATTCTTTTTGCTTCTTCCAGATACCTTTCAATTCCGGTAATCTGATATGCCTGGGCAAATCCGTGTGCGATACTCCGGTTAGTTTCAAATCCGCCCGCAACAATATAACTTCTGTCTTTGAAGACGTCATAGATACAGTCGAGGGCTTTAAGCGCTGTATTTAAAGCCTTTTCGTTTTTGGTGATTTTGTACCATTCAAGCAAACCGGTAATACAATGGTAATGACCCCAAATATCCCAGTTATCAGACGTTAACGAGAACCTGGCGCCACCGTAGAAAACTCCGAGATATCCGTCAGATCCCTGCGCATCTGCTAAGTCATCAATTATTTCTTCAGCCGCTCTGAGAAGGTCGGGATCTGGATATGCCTTATAGCTGTAAGCCATACCGGTCAGGAGTTTACCGACAAATTCCCCGTACCAAATCGTTATAGTTCCGGTATTACCGAGCTTTTTACCGAGTCCTTTCATATCCCAGACGGTTCTGGACGTAAAAGAAGGATCAATATATTTCCATGCGTTCTCATCAGAATCGCCGAATGGATAAAAAACGTCATCAAGTTTTTCTCCGTTAACTTCGCCGACAATTTCAAAACGGTCGATATATAGAGTTTTACCGACTGATCCGTGAGGAACACGAAGACTCATCTGGAACTGAACGACTTTGTCAAGGTCAAGTCTGTCGTTTCCGTTGTCATCCCAATATTTAATGTAATTTGAAGAATCAAGTTTAAGTCTGACGTATCCGGAAAAACCTCCGGGAATCGGAACAAATCCCGGGCTTTTAACTGCAACTTTTTCGGCAAGGAAAGAATCGCCGTCCCGATTGTAAAGAATTACGGTTGAACCGTCAATAAGCGAGAAGGATTCTCTGCCGGTATGCTGTTCTTCGAAAGCCAATCTTAACTGCGTTTCTCCGGCGAACTCGGAAGCGTCAACGTAGACCCACAATTCTTTTGCGCCGCTCCAATCGGTGATTGCTTCGGGATCTTTTCCAAACTGAATATCACGGTCGCCGCCGGGGAAACCGGATTTCAAAACCTTCCAGCCTAACGCTTTACCGTTGGATCCGGCTCCGAAGTCTTTTTCGGATTCATAAATATTGATATCATAATATGAATCTACGTCAGCAAAATCGAGCGCTAGCAGCATATCAAGAGACATAGTACCTGACGCGGCATATTTTATCTGCTGTATTATATTCGGGTTATCATGATACGCTTTGACCTGCCAGTTTCTTACGTTATCGGCAAGTCTCTCTCCAACGTATCCTTTAAGATTCATATCAGAAACGTAACTTTTCAAAGCCAGCCCTCCGTCGTCAAATTCATCATCTGTCATATCGATCCCCGTTTCTTTGATTTCTTCGGTAACGTTCGTAGTCTGCTGAGGTGTGTTGCTTTCGGATTTGCAGGATGCAAGTACCGAAACTGATGAAAAAATCATTGCCACTGCAAATATTAAAATAAGTATTCTTTTCATTTGTTATTTCTCGTCAGTAACGTAAATAACGTCTCCGTAATGATAATATCCGAGACGGATCCTTGCGTACCTCTCGTAGAACTCATCAGTTCCTGCTATCGACAGATCATAATTGAGTCTGTCGACCTCGTCGGCAAGTTTTTCGACCTTCTCGGCCTGAGCCGCGATTTCCTCATCCAGTTTGTTCTGATTGAACTGCTGATCGACAATAGAGTAAACAAGGAAAACAAGTACAAGCGCAATTGCTATTTTTACAAGCAGAAAACCTCTTCTTCTCATATCTTTACTCCTTCGCTGATAATTTCATACATGCCGGAAGCATCGTTCTTTTTTGTTTTTTCGTCAACCGATAAAACGCGAAAAGTGACCGGATGATTTCCGAATTCGATCGTGATCACGTCTCCGATTTTGACCTGATAGGACGCTTTTACCCTCCGTCCGTTGGCGCTGACTATCTCAGAGTCGCACGCTTCGTTTGCGACTGTGCGCCTTTTGATTATTCTTGATACTTTAAGATATTTGTCAAGTCTCATATCATTTTTCCTTTTTGCGGATAAACTCGCTGCACACAGAGCTTTCCGGCATCAATTCGACGGGGATCCTGCGGATACCGGCGATTTTTTCAAGAAGCATATCCGCTTCTTCACGGTACTCACAGTCTTCCGGAAGATGAGAAAGGACCTCGGTCAATTCGTCCGCCAGAAGCGGTATCTCGTATCCAATTCCCGAATCGAATGAATAATCCGCAACGCATGCGTACGGAAGAATATTCGCTTCTTCGTTTTTGACGACGTTTTTCCACAGCATATAAGTGAAATAAGGCGGTGAAGATCTGAAATAGTAATCCCTGACCATTCTCCTTATAAATCTTATTTCACGCGGGTCGAATCTTATTTTATCTTTAGTTTCAAATCCCTTTATAACCGAAATAAAAACGGATTTATAATCAACGTCGAGCATTATTCTCCGGAATTTCGGATAAAAAGTCTGTATTCCTTCAACGATCAGGAAATCGTTTCCGGCAGGCTCGATAAGACGCTCGCCAACTTTTTTTCCAAGTCCGAGATTGTAAACAGGAATCGAGACTTCTTTTCCTTTGAAGAAATCTTCTTTGAATTTTGCGAAACTGTCAAAATCGATTCTGTCAGGGGAGTCGTAATCAAGGTCTTTGACGTCGGTATCGTTGCGGTCGCAGTCTTCGACGTCGAGAAAGAAATCGTCAACAGAGACTGTAACAACGTTTCTGCCTCTCTGCTTGATCATTTCGGCAAGTCTGTCGGAAAGGATCGTCTTTCCGGAACAGGTGGGGCCGCACAGAGTAAGGACGCTGAGTTTGTCGTTCTTCAGTATTTTTTTGCAAAGAGAGTCAAGCGACTTCTGAAAAGAATTTTCGGCTTTCTCGATATTTGTCTTTAATTTTTCATCGCTGACGTCGGAAATAATCTTTCTGTATCTCACTGAACCACCCCCTTAAAAGCGGTAATCTTCGTAAAACTCCCTGACCTGACGAGGATAATTGATTCTGAAATCCTCTTCTTCTTCCTTTGAAAGATATTCGTAAGGATATTTATCCATGAATACCCTCTTCATTCTGTTTCCGTCACGGTCGACGAATTTTGTAACTGCGCCGGCTCCGACGGCAAAAATCGTCTGGAGTTCCTCCATTATGTAAATGTTGTAAAGTCCTTCGGCGCCGGGTTTGGCAAAGCCGACGTTTTCCAGATTTGCGACAGAATTCTTCTGCCTATAAATGTAATAAGGTATATAGCCGTTTGATTTTGCTCTGAGCTGCGAATAATCGATAGCCTTCTGCGCGTCTCCGCCGTTGTTAGCGTAAATGTCGAGCGCGTGGGAAAGATCTGCAGCCCTTTTAACGCAGAAAGAGTGGACGGTTATATTGTCGGGATCGAGCTTAACAATAGCGTCCATCGTTTTTGCAAAAGAGCGGTAGCTGTCTCCCGGAAGACCTACGATAAGGTCGGTGTTTATATGTTTTATTCCGCTGCTTTTTGCAAGTTCAAACGCATCATAGAACTGCTGAACGGTGTGAGCGCGCCCGATACCTGCAAGTACCGCTTCGTTAAGAGTCTGCGGATTGATCGAGATTCTCGTAACTCCGTAACGCACGGCAAGCTCGATTTTATCCGGATCGATCGTATCCGGACGCCCTGCTTCAAGTGAAAATTCATCAAGAGCAGAAAGATCTATATTTCTTGAGAGACATTCAAAAATACTCTCAAGCTGTTCGCAGTTAAGAACGGTCGGAGTTCCCCCTCCGATGTACACCGTCGTAACTCTCAGCTTGTTTTCTCTGATTGATTCGAATACTATCTCAAGGTCAGAAATAAGTCTTGAGACGTACTGAGGGATCATTGACAGCAAACGTTTCGTCGCGAAAGACACAAAGGAACAGTACGCGCATCTTGTCGGGCAGAACGGAATAGAGATATAAAGACTGCAGGTGTCGCGGCCGATATTGTCAATGATACGCGATTCGTTTATCGTTATATTAGTGAGAAGCGCCGCTTTTTTCGGATAGAGAAAATATTCGTCTCTCAGGATTTTACGCGTCTTGACAGGGTCTTCCCCGTTCTGATTATACAGCTGTCTTGATATTTTTGACGGTCTGATACCGGTAAGGATCCCCCATGACGGAGCGTATCCGAAGAATTTTTCTCCGGCGGCGAACATGGCTTTTCCGACAGCCATTTTCTGAGCTTTAATGGCGGTGGAATCCGGTTTGTATTTTTCGGTGGCTTCAGCGGTTTCTTCCTGACATCCGATACGGATCGTGACTCTTGCAGTAGCAGATTCTTCTCCCTCTTCGAGATATGCTTCGACTATAGGAGTATCCTCCGTTATTTCTTCATCTTTAGAAAATTTAGCGCCTGAAAAATACAACAGACACAGTGACTGAAGATAATAAGAACTGATATTGTCGCTGCTTATTATTTTCATTTTATAAACCCCATTTTTATTTTGATTTTTTCAATACCCTGCTGTCCATAATGATCGTAACAGGGCCTTCATTGGATATTTCAAACATCATATCTGCGCCGAATACTCCTTTCCCGACCTTTTTGCCGGTCAGGATTTCAAGCTTCCCGGAAAAATATTCGTACAGCGGCTCGGAAATATCCGGAGGCGCCGCTTCGAGAAAACTCGGCCTGTTTCCGTGCCGGTAATCAGCCATCAGAGTGAACTGAGAGACAACCACGCACGATCCTCCAACGTCTACGACAGAGAGATTCATTTTTCCTTCGGAATCCCTGAATATTCTGAGTTTTGATATTTTTGCCGCAAGAAGATCGGCGTCTTCCTTCGTGTCGCCGTTCTCAACACCGAGAAGAATCGCGAGACCGATCCCGCATGAACCGGTCACGGTTCCGTCAATGGATACTTCGGCTTTTTTTACCCGTTGTATAACTGCTTTCACGAATGACCCCTCCTTACTTCAAGAACCTTCGGGATCGTTTTCAGTTTACTCATTATGGCGTTGAAATGCCCCACGTCGCGGCATCCGACAACGAGATCTACTATGATCGCGTTGTTTTTCACTCTTGAGTTTATCTGGTGAAGCGAGACCTTAAGTTCAGCGAGCAGATTGGTTATATTCGCAAGAAGCATAAAGTCGTTTTCTGCGCGTATCTCGATAAAAGCTTCGAAATTGGCCTGTGAACCCTGATATCGAATAATATCCTGACCCCAGTACGCCGAAACGAATCTCGAACGGAGTTCGCCGTTTTCCATTTGTCCGACTATGTTTTTACAGTCTTTTTTATGAATCGAAATGCCGAATCCCTTAGTGATAAATCCTATTATCTCATCTCCGGGAAGCGGGTTGCAGCATTTTGCAAACTTAACTTCGCAGCCGTCGACGCCGTCCACAATTACTCCGCTGTTGTTCTTTTTGTGCGGCTTGGTCTCGATATTCTCTATAAGAACGGGCTGAGACTTTTCTTCGACTTTAACGAGTCTGTCGAATTCGTCCTTTAATTTGATCGCTATTTTAGAGACGTTTATACCGCCGTATCCGATCGAACTGTACAGGTCGTCCGCTTCATGGAATCCCATTCTCGAAGCGACGTTGTTAACCATCTCTTCAAACTGTTCGTTTGTATACGGACGGCCGAATTTGTCAAGCTCGTGAATGATCTGTTCTTTTCCGACAGCGATGTTTTCTGTTCTCTTTTCTTTTTTGAACCACTGTCTTATTTTGTTTCTTGCTTCGCTCGTTTTTACTATATTCAGCCAGTCGCGGGAAGGTCCTTTTGAAGCGGCGGAAGTAATGATTTCGACAATTTCACCGTTTTGCGGGCTTCTGTCGATAGGAGTTATCATTCCGTTGACTTTTGCGCCTACCATGCGGTTTCCGACCTGAGAATGTATAGCGTATGCAAAGTCTATAAGAGTCGCTCCGGACGGAAGACTGATAACGTCTCCCTTCGGCGTAAAGACGAAAACTTCATCCTGAAGAATATCGACCTTAAGAGCGCGCATAAATTCATCGTGGTCCTTCGTATCGTCTTCAGATTCAATAAGCTTTGCGATCCACGAAAGACGTTTGTCGATGTCCTCGTCCGATTTATCGCCGGACTTGTATTTCCAGTGAGCCGCTACACCGAATTCGGCTATCTGGTGCATTTTTTCAGTTCTAATCTGAACTTCAAAAGGAATACCGTTCCTGCCGATGACCGTCGTGTGAAGCGACTGATACATATTCGGTTTAGGAGTTGATATATAATCCTTGAATCTTCCGGGAACCGACTTGAACGAGTCGTGGATGATTCCTAGCACCGTGTAACATTCAAGTTCGGTTTTCGTTATGATCCTGATCGCAAAAAAGTCGAAAATCTCGTCAAGAGATTTATGCTGATTATACATTTTGAAATAGACCGAATAAACGCTTTTAACACGGCCGTCAACGGTAAAATCATAACCGTTTTCGTGAAGTTTCTGGACTATTTCCTCTTTGATTCCATGGATGTAATCTTTATTTATCCCGTATCTGCGGTCAATTGAATCTTTAATTTCTTTATAACCGATAGGGTCGAGATAGGTCAGAGCGAGATTTTCAAGTTCGACCTTGATTCTCTGAATACCGAGACGGTGAGCAAGAGGAGCGTAAACGTGCATCGTTTCAAGAGCGGTTATCCTTCTCTTTTCCTCACATTTTGCGCTCAGAGTACGCATATTGTGCAGACGGTCGCAGAGTTTGATGAAGATAACTCTGACGTCCTTCGACATCGCAAGAAACATCTTGCGAAGGTTCTCCATCTGTTCTTCTTCTTTGTCCTCAAACGGAATCTGAACGAGCTTTGTCAGTCCGTCGACAAGATTGGCGATGCTGTCCCCGAAATTCTTCCTGATAGTTTCAAGATTAGTATTACAGTCCTCTACGGTATCATGAAGAAGAGCGGCACATATCGAATCATCGTCAAGTTCAAGAGAAGCGACGATTTCGGCTACCGCAACAGGGTGAGTTATATACGGTTCCCCGCTGTCCCTGAACTGACCTTCATGAAGATCATAAGCAAAAGCGAAGGCTTTTTTGATTTTTTCATAATCGTATTCCATTCCGTGAACGGACTTAAGTTTTTCAAACAAACTGTCAAGAAGCGAATAATCTGCCACAGCGGTTCCCCCTTTCTTTTATGATAATTAAATTAAAATCACGCGTGTTTGCAAATAGAATTGAGTCTTTTTATAAGAGGCATTGACATCAAATCTATCTTGGATCTTATGGTGCTCGCCTCATATACGGCGATACCGTTTTTAACAGATCCGGCAGTAACGTTTATAAGTCCCGCTTCCTCAAGAACGTACAATACGGCAGAGATTTTAAAAAGCGAAACGTTTGATCCGTCTATTGCCGAGAGCTCGCGGTGCGAGATAAACAGCCCGGGTCTTCGTTTTATATAAATATAGATCCTTGCAAAGTCGTCTCTTGTCGGGATCATTTCTCTCGTAACGTTCTCCCCG
>JAEEGL015354705.1_pt1 | contig 13043 bp, 10 predicted proteins | sample 9134231 | NCBI WGS metagenome assembly JAEEGL01 (sample SAMN16246548, study PRJNA631951) | gut metagenome | biome: gut microbiome; feature: rumen; material: fiber-attached | host: Bos | place: Iran: Karaj | collected 2018-10 | reverse complement strand
CTGGGGTACCCAGTTCGGTATGCTAATTGCCTATCTGGAGAAAAAAGAGAATGAGTCTGGTGCCGGTATGGATTTATCAGATTTTGAAGCTTTCTACAGAGAAGCAAAGGAATGCTACGATACTGATGAAGAATTTGCTGTTAAAGCAAGAAGTTACGTTGTACAGCTTCAGGGTGGTGACGAATACTGCCGCAAAATGTGGAAGAAGCTGGTAACAATGACCATGGTACAGAATCAGAAACTTTACGACAGACTGGACGTAACCCTTTCTGATAAGGATATTATGGGTGAGAGTCTGTATAACGATATGCTGCCAGGCGTAGTTGAGGATCTCATCAATAAAGGAATTGCACAGGAAGATCAGGGTGCAATTGTTGTTTATCTTCCTCAGTTTAAAAACAAGGAAGGCAATCCTTTAGGAAATATCGTACGAAAGAATGACGGCGGCTACCTGTATACAACAACAGATATCGCCTGCATCAAATACAGAGTTGAAAATCTGAAGGCTACAAGAATTCTTTATTTCACAGATTCTCGCCAGCAGCAGCATCTTGAAACAGTCTGGGCAATCTGTGAAAAGGCAGGATATACCAACAGCAAGGTATCACTAGAACACTGTCCTTTCGGTATGATGCTTGGTAAAGATGGCAAGCCATTCAAGACCAGATCTGGCGGCACCGTAAAATTAAGAGATGTTCTTGATGAGGCAGAGGCAAGAGTAAAGACCCTGCTTGCAGACAGAAACTCAACACTATCAGAAGCAGATAAAGAGACTGTTATTCATAATATTGCCATGGGTGCAGTTAAGTATGCTGACCTGTGCAAGAACAGAACAACAGACTATATTTTTGACTGGGATCAGATGTTATCTTTTGAAGGTAACACTGCACCTTATCTTCAGTATGCATATAGCCGAATCAGAGCTATATTCCGCAAAGCAGAAGATATTAAACCAGGCAAAATTATCATTGGCTGTGAAGCAGAGGAAGATCTTGCAAATAAACTGCTTGCATTCTCAGAGGCTGTATACAGTGTAGGTAACAAGGCTTTACCAAACCTTCTATGTAATTATCTGTTTGAACTTTCAAATTTATTTATGCATTTCTACGAAGCCTGTCCTGTACTGAAGGATACAGTTGATATGGAAACCAAGCAGAGCAGACTGGCTCTTTGTGAAGTTACTGCAAAAGTTCTGAAACAGGGTCTTGGTCTTCTTGGAATTAATGTTATGGAGCAGATGTAAGAGTGGACAATTTTAAACAGGCATTGTTGGCCTATTATAATAAGGCTAAAGATTTTCTACTGCAAAAGGATGAAAATTCAAAAATTAAATATAAAAACCTAACCGTATGCAGTATCGGATTACTGGTTTTTATTTTAATTTGTCTAATGCTTGTTCCTTCCAAACAGAACAATAATACAATGATGCTTCATCCTGATGATGTTTCCTCTGCAAATGAGGAAGTGTCATTTGCAGATAATAACGCTGTAGCAGTAACCCCTACTGCAGATGATGAAACCTCATTACAAATTCAGAACAAACCTCAGACAGAAGCTTCAAATCCTACAGAAAGTCAGAAGGTCACAGACAATACTCCTGACCTTCAGGAAGATGAGCCTACAGAAAACGAGTTATCCAACACTGAAGAAAATAACGAAATAAATCAGAGTCAGGATAACCACGGCACCTTCCTCTACTGTGGAAAATATACCTCCACAAAAGAAGCTTCTGAACACAAGGCAAATTTAGCCTTTTCAGCAGGTCTAATATCGTCAGTTGTTGAAAAGAGCGGCACTTATACTCTTAAATTAGGTCCATTTAACTCCAGAGATAATGCAGTTAAGGCCTTTGAAAAAATGGATAAATTATCCTTAGTTGATGAGTGCCAGTTAGAAACAGAATAAGGATTTTAAATGACTACTATTGTATCAATAAGAAGAAATGGTGTTGTTGCTGTAGGTGGAGACGGTCAGGTTACCATGGGCCAGAGCACCATACTGAAGGGCAATGCCAGAAAGGTCAGAAAGATTTTTCATGGAAAAGTTATTGCAGGATTTGCTGGTTCAACAGCTGATGCATTTACTTTACTTGATCTATTTGAAAAGAAGCTTGAAGAACATCAGGGTATTCTTGAAAAGGCAAGTATTGAACTGGCCAAGCTATGGCGTTCAGACAGAGCCCTAAGAAAACTTGAAGCTATCCTTATTGTTGCAGATAAAAAGGATTCACTAATGATCACAGGAACAGGTGATGTTGTCAAAATGGACGATGACGTTCTGGCAACAGGTTCCGGTGGAAATTATGCGCTGGCAGCAGCAAGAGCACTTGTAGATAATACCGACTTATCTGCAGTTGAAATTGTGAAGAAGTCTCTTGATATTGCCTGCAATATCTGTGTGTTCACAAACGAAAACCATATTATCGAAACTCTTGAGAATTAATAACGATGTCAGAATTAACACCTCGCGAAATTGTTAGCGAACTGGACAAATACATTATCGGCCAGAAAGAAGCAAAAAAAGCAGTTGCTATTGCTTTAAGAAATCGCTGGAGAAGAATGCAGATCGGTAAAGATTTAAGAACCGAGATCGTTCCAAAGAATATTCTTATGATCGGACCAACCGGTGTTGGTAAGACCGAAATCGCAAGAAGACTGGCAAAACTTGCAAAGGCTCCTTTTGTCAAAGTTGAAGCTACCAAATATACCGAAGTTGGTTATGTTGGAAAAGACGTTGAGTCAATCATCAGAGAACTTGCTGATGTGTCAATGAAAATGGTTAAGGAAGAGGCTTTCAAGCACAACAGAGCCAAAGCTGAAGACGCAGCAGAAGAGAGAATTCTTGACGCTCTGCTTCCAAATCCAAGTGCTACAGAGGAAGAGAAAAACAATTCCTCAGCAAGACAGATGTTCAGAAAGAAACTTAGAGAGCATGAGATTGACGATAAAGAAATCGAAATCGAAGTCTCCGATAAGAGCCCAACCGTAAATGTTATCGGTGGAGCTCCTGGCATGGACGAGATTAATGATCAGCTTCAGTCAATTTTCGACTCAATGCACACCAGAAAGAAAACCACCAAAAAGATGAAGATCAGTGATGCCTTCAAGATCCTGATGGAGGAAGAAGCAGCAAAACTGACTCAGAATGATGATTTAAGAACAAGAGCAATTGAACTTGCCGAAAACAACGGTATTGTTTTTATCGATGAGATAGACAAAATCTGTCAGGAAGGTGGAGTGGACAGAGGTGTTGTCTCACGTCAGGGTGTACAGCGTGACTTACTGCCACTGATTGAAGGTTCATCTGTAAATACAAAATATGGCATGCTCAAGACTGACCATGTTCTGTTTATTGCATCAGGTGCATTCCAGATGTCAAAGCCATCAGATCTGATTCCTGAACTGCAGGGAAGACTGCCTATCAGAGTCGAACTGTCAGCTCTGACTTCAGATGACTTTGAAAGAATTCTGAAAGAGCCTCATAACAGTCTAACCAAACAGTATGAGCTGCTTTTAGGAACAGAAAACGTTACTGTTAAGTTTGAAGAGTCTGCAATCAAGCGTATCGCTGAGGATGCTTTCAAGGTTAACGAAAAAACTGAGAATATCGGAGCCAGAAGACTTCATACCCTCATGGAAAAAATCCTGGAGGAAGTATCATTCTCCGCTCCGGATAAGTCAGGAAGCACCGTGATTATCGACGATAAATACGTTGATGAGCACCTAGGTGATCTTGTTGAAAATGAAGATGTAAGCAGGTACATATTGTAGTGATTGAAAAAAAACTCACTCCAAAGGAAAAGCTTCTGCTTGAACAGCTTGATGAACTGTGTGCCCTGTGCACACAGTTTTCTGACAGACTTTTGGAAACTGAAAAAACACTCAATCAGAAAAACAAAGAGCTAGAGTCAATTCGTCGAGAAATGGCTCTTCTTCAGGAGGAAAATCAGCATCAGAAAGAGCTGCTTCAGACCTGGAGACAAAGACTCGAAACCGCTTTATCAGCTCTTAAATAAAAGCCTCAATCCCACAAAGGAATGAGGCCTTTTCATATTCTGTATGTAAATACTCAATAGCTAACTGTTTTCAGAATTTACCGCGACCTTTACCGAAGAATCATTACCGGTTCTTAAGTGAATAATCGAAAACGCAAAAATTCCTACAACAATTCCCACCAGCATAGACATAATGTACTGAACAGGATGATCACAGATTGGAATAATAAATATTCCTCCATGTGGTGCACATATTGAGCATTTAAAGTACATTGACAGGCCGCCGGTGAGTGCAGAGCAGCCGACACAGGCTGATCTCATTACCACCGGATTCTTCTGAAGATAAGGAATAATACCTTCAGTAATAAATACCAGTCCTTTGCCTAGAGTAATAAATCTTAACGAGTTAATCTTTGGGGTAAAGGCCTGAGGAACAAGTATGCTTGCAAGCGCAGCTGCAATAGGAGGAACCATACCGCCTGCCATAATGGAGGCCATGACAAGACCGCCTGGCCCCTGTTCAGGCAGACTGTCAGCCAGAAACAGAACACCTATGGCGTATGCCATTTTATTAATCGGTCCGCCCATGTCATAGGACATCATTCCCGCCAGCAAGGCTCCGATAACGACCAGAGTAAAGACAGACGCTTCCGCAAAGAAAGAATTAATATAAGTATCAATAAACTGAGCCGGAATATTAGTAAAGAATACGGCAATCGCTGCTGTGCCCAACGCACCCATCAGAGGATAAAGTAAGAGCGCAACCGTTGCATCGTGGCCTTTTAGGAACCTGCCTGCAAAGAGAGTAGTAAGCAGAGCAACAGCACCACCGACAAAACCGTTAACAACAGCTCCAATAACACCGCTTCCCCCCAGATCAGCCATCACACCACCGGTAAAACCAGCTGCCAGAGCTGTTCGCCCTCGTATTGAGTAGGCAATAAACGCGCTCAGAATAGGAAAAAGCAGCGTTCCAATACTGTATCCGACTCTATCAAAAAAGAAGCCGACCTGAGTATCGTTAACAATATCCATTCTGGCAAAAGCAGAAAGAATACCTGCGGTGGCGGCCAGAGGCATCAGATAGGCCATACCTGACATCAGGTGACGATAAAGTCGCATTGAAACCGAGGTAGAGCCTAAAAAACCTGACTGATATTTAGGACACTTCGGATCAAGAGCTGATTTTATCAGCTTCTTAGGCTGTCTGATTCCCTCAACCACACCCACACGAATTAAAGGCTTACCCAGGAATCTATCCATATCGACGATTCTGTCAGCAGCCACAATAACCGCTTTAGCCTTTGAAATCTCTTCAGGTAGAAGCTTATTTCTGTTACCGGCTGCGCCATCGGTTTCAACCTTTATGGAAATTCCCATTTCCTTAGCCTGTTTTTCCAGAGCTTCTGCAGCCATATAGGTGTGGGATAAACCGGCAGGACAGGCGGTCACAGCAACAATATCGTAGTAGCCTTTATTTGAGGACGAAGCTTCAGCATCAGCCTTGTCGGAAATCTTTGTCTCTTCTGCGGCCTGCTGTTTCTGCTTGCGCTCGTTCTCTTTAGCAATTTCAACCTCATCGGCTTTGTTGATTATTTTTAAAAACTCATCAACACTCTGAGCTGAATTAAGTGAATTTCTGAAATCTTCGGCAATAAGCAGAGTAGATAATCTGGCAAGAACATCCAGATGGGCATCTGAGGCCTGATGAGGAGAGGCGATCATAAAAAACAGTTTGGCAGGCTTTCCATCGAGGCTATCAAATTCAACGCCCTGAGGAACAACCATTGCGGCAAGACCTGGTTTAGTTACACCGGCACTCTTAGCGTGAGGTATAGCAACTCCCTCACCCAAACCAGTAGAAACTTTTGCTTCTCTATCAAATACAGCGGTTCTGAATCGCTCAGCATCGTTTAAGCAACCGCTTTGAGCCACTAAATCAACAAGATTATTAATTGCCTGCTCTTTTGTCGATACCTCAACATTTAATCGAACAGACTGAGGATTTAGTAAATCGCAAATTCGCATGAGTTTTCCTTTTAACTGCCATGTATCTTAAGTTTAATCGACAGTCTTATAACGGCAAGTTTTTATTATTCAAAAGAGTGGAAAAAGAAAACAAAATTCCATTATTAAATCTGTTTGATGTGAATCCCCGGACACAGCGGCTCACTACTTTCTGATTTACAGCCCTTGAAGGTCTGATCCATATCAAGTGAAGGCATCTCCATCTGAGGATGACCAATAACTCTTGCAGGAACACCCACCACGGTTGTATGAGGAGGAACATCGGCAAGAACAACAGAGCCCGCACCGACAATTGCACCCTCACCTATTCTGATGTTGCCGAGGATTTTTGCGCCGGCGCCAATCATTACACCGCGACAGACCTTTGGATGTCTGTCCCCACATTCTTTACCGGTTCCGCCAAGAGTCACATCATGCAGCAGGGAAACCGTATCTTCAATTACAGCGGTTTCACCAATAACGATATTGGTGGCATGATCGAGCATTAGTCCTTTTCCGATTTTTGCGGCAGGATGAATATCAACAGAGAATACGTCAGAGATTCTGCTCTGAATATAACAGGCAAGATCCTTTCTGTCATGCTCCCATAACCAGTGTGAAATTCTCCAGGACTCAATAACATGAGGCCCTTTGAGGAACATTAAAATTCTGACAATTGAGCTTGAGGCAGGATCACGGGTAAGAACAGCATAAACATCTGCAATTGCATTTTCCAGAAGACAGCGGTTTGCCGAATAAGCCTCCATACAGACCTGAAACAGCTGCTGCTTGTCAACTTCTCTGGTTGCAAGCTTTGAAGAGATAATTCTTGCAAGACACTGATCAAAATTTGCACAGGTAAAGACAAGTTTGTTGAATAAGTCAGCTAGTACAGGCTCACTGCTCATGATCGAACGAGACTGCTGTTTAAAATCATCCCAGAATCTGTCAATCACCTGATTTTCGTAATTACTGTTTGTCTGTGTATCCAATTGCTATCTCTATTAAATATTTAGTTCTGCTGTAACTTTGAGTCATCAAAATTTACAGTATCATAGGTTTCTTTTTCATCAGGCTCCATGTGAAGGATGATCTCGGCATCAGGAAAATCCTTTCTAATATTGTTCTCTGCTTCATTAACAACATTATGAGCATTTTCAAGGCTCATCTTACCGTCCATAACAATATGGCCCTGAATAAAAATAATCGGTCCGGCGCTATGAGTCTTTAAATCATGAATAGATAAAACCCCATCTGTTTTAACAATAGCCTGCATGATTTTATTCATGGATAAAGGATCTAATGATCTGTCCAGTAAGGTCTGAACAGCCTCAACACCAATCTGATAAGCGCCTTTCAATATAAAAAGACCGATGCAGCAGGCAAAGAAGCCATCTGCCCATTCATAACCGTAATTGCTTAAGAATAAGGCAATAATAACACCAATATTCAGAGAAACGTCAGATAAGTAGTGTAATCTGTCGGCGGCTATTGCCTCTGATTGAGTCTTTCTGAATACGTATGTCTGAAAAATTACCAGAAGAACCGTAAATATAATACAGATAATACTTACGTACAGAGCTAAATCAAGATGCTCGATATGTATTGGATTAACGCATCTTTCAATGCCGTGACTTATAAGCAGTACCGCTGAACCGCCAATAAAGGCAGCCTGTGCCAGTGAAGCCAGAGACTGAGATTTATGGTGACCAAAACGATGCTCATCATCAGGAGGAGATAACGAAAACTTAAGTGCCAGTAAATTTACCAAAGAAGCAAGTAAATCAAAAATAGAATCCGTCAGAGATGCAAAGATTACGGTAGATGAAGAAATCATCCACACACCAAATTTGATCAAAATGAACAGCACTGCTGTAATAACAGAGGCACCCCCGGCAAGTAATACCAGTTTTCTATACTGTTCAAGCTGTGTTTTTTCCATTTTTGTTTCCTATTTCCTACGAGGATAGTATATTACATGTCATATCTTTTCTAATACATAGATTTTTATGATAAAAATAATCTTTTTTATCCATAACAAATATTGAAATACTAGAGATAGTTCTGAAAAATTTGATCAGATTAAGACTAATTAAAAAACAGACACTAAAAACATAATTTTTTGCACCGATATAAACTACACTTTAAGGTGTATAGTCTTCTTTTGAAAAGCAAAAAAGATCTGGGAGGCTGAGCAGACAGAGTTCTGTTTAGGTAAATTATGACAATAAACAAAATTCTAAGATTCTTTTTATACTGGCCATTTAGAATCACAACAAACTGTGCAACGATTCCCTTTGAGCCATTAAAGAATCTTAAAATTGATAAAGAAAAAGAAATAGTCTACCTCACCGTATCCTCATCTGTCGGTAACGTGATGAGTATGGAAAGAGCTGTTCAGAAATTAGGACTGCCTTCCCCTTTTGAAGATCTGAATCTGCTCGGAGAAAAAATACCTAGACTCTGTGCACTGAGATCACCTGGACTCTTTTCTAAGGCCGCTTCTAAAGATCATGATATAGAGCCAACCTTTAGAAAATGGTATGACTATTATCAGAGAACCGGCAAGGACATTCAGGTAATTCCTATTACAGTACTGTGGTCAAGAAACCCTGGATACGAAACACTTGGCATTCATGGAATGAATGCTGCCACCCCTTCCATTAAAAAGTTCTTCAACCTGATCTTTGCAGGTAGAGATAACTGCACAATTTTCTGTGGCTCCTTCAATATAAGCGAATCAAAAGATCGTTTTGAAAATTCAAAATTCTCAAAGGACCTGCATAGAACCTTCAAGCTGTTTTTTATTCAGAAGGCACGTGCAGTTGTTGGAAAACCTCTGCCTAACAGAAAACAGATAATTGAGGAAATTCTTGAAAAACCTGCTGTCTTGGAGCAGATCTCTATTGAGAGCGAAAAGACCGGTAAATCAGAACCAGAACTAAAGAACAAGGCAAGAGAAATCCTTGAGGTCATGGTTGCTGACACACGTTATCCGCTGCTGAGATTTTTCAATTCTATTGTTTCTACCATCTGGTCTAAGATTTATCAGGGTCAGACTGTTATAGGCGTGGACAAGGTAAGACAGCTTGTGCAGACCGGACATGAAATCATTTATATTCCATGTCACAGATCTCACATGGACTACATTCTTCTGACTTTCGTACTCTTCCACGAGGGGCTGCCACTGCCACAGATTGCCTCAGGAGATAACCTCAATTTCTTCCCGGTAGGACAGATCATCAGAAGATGCGGCTCATACTTTATCCGCAGAAAAATGAAGGGTGATGATTTCTATATCACTATTTTCAGAGAATATCTGAGTCTGCTCTTTGAAAACGGTTATGCAACCGAGTTCTTCATTGAGGGTGGTCGTTCAAGAACCGGTAGAACCCTGCCACCTAGAACCGGCATGGTGGCAATGACGGTTCAGTCTCAGCTCAGAGGATCTGATAGACCAATCGCCTTCGTGCCAACCTATCTTGGCTATGAGCACGTTACTGAGGTAGGCTCTTACATGAGAGAACTTGGAGGTGAGGCCAAGAAAAAAGAAAGTGCAATGCAGCTTCTGGGAATCTTCAAGCGCTTCAGAAATTACGGCCGAGGCTATGTAACCTTCGGTGAACCTGTAGTTGTACATAAATTCCTCAACGAAAATGTTCCTAGCTGGAAAAACGATATTGATCCAAAGGGAACTGCAAGACCAGTATGGCTTAACGATGTAGTTAATCAGCTTGCACACAGAATCATTATCAATCTGAATGATTCAGCAACCATCAACGGAATCAATCTGTGTGCCCTGGCAATTATGAATGTGCCGGACCATACAATGAGTACCAGTCAACTGGAAAAGTGCATTTCCATGTACCTAAAGATCCTCCATGTTGATCCAAGAAGACGTCACACGATTCCAACAGCCACACCTATGACCCTGATAAGACAGGCCATGGAGCTGAAGAAATTCAGAATATATGACGTCGGTGACGATATGAAGTTTGTAAGACCTAGCTATGGTCAGACACTTCAGCTGACATATTTCCAGAATAATATCGTGCATCTTTTTGCTCTGCCTGCGCTGCTTGCCAATATTATCTTCAGAAATGGACATATTATGCATGAGGAGGTACGTTCACATGCGCGCTCATTGTTCTATTTCCTAAGGCACGAGCTGTTTGCTCCGGTTGATGAGAAAGATCTTGATAATCTGATTGATAAACATATTGAGAACTTCCTCAATGAGGGGTATATAACCAGAGACAAGGATATGCTCTTTGTATCTGGAGACGGTATTCAGGAGTTCTATATCCTGTCCAGATGTATTTATCACAATCTGGTTCGTTATCTGGTGGCAGTTACCGCTCTTAAGGATACAGAGGACGGAAAATCCGATGTAAGCGAGTTTATCGAAAAATGTTTATCCTACTCAAAGCGTCTGCCGGTTGAAGTTACCAACAACTCACCAGAATTCGCTGATCCTATTCTGTTCAAGATCATGTGTGCAACCTTTATCAGACACTCATATTTCTACGTAAAGGAAGACGGCAAGATTTATGTGAACGAGCCTAAGGTTCAGAAACTGAACAGAGCTGCAAGCCCTCTTTTAGGAGCTCGAGATGTTAAGATTTTAAATGGTCAAACATTATCCAGAAAGGTTGATGATGTTCTGAATTAAGGCAACACTAGCATATATAAGGGAAAGAAAATGTTAAAAAAACTTTTATTGGGAATAGTTTCTCTAATCTTTATTGCAGTATCCTCATCTGCTTATGCCGGTCATGGTAAGAAAGAGGAGCCAGCAGAACCAGAGAATGTTGTACCAGAAATTGGTTATTATCAGATCTCCCCTGATATCACCACCAACGTTGCCACATTGAATCCTAGAGATAAGATTCACTATGTAAGAATCAAAATCAGCCTGATGCTTGAAGACAGCAGAGATTCATCCATTATTGCCGATGTTGAACCTCTTATTAAGGATGCCATTGTTACAATCCTGGGCTCAAAGGAATTCGGTCAGGTTGCTACCAATGAGGCAAGAGAGAAAATCAGAATTGAATGCAGAGAAAAGGTTACCAGCATTCTTCAGGAGAAATTCGGTAAACCTCTGATTGTTGATCTGCTGTTCCTAAGCTATATGTATCAGTAGAAAAAGCATCAACAGATCTTCGAGGCTTACCTCGAAGAATCCTCTAATCTCCAGACACGGTCATATCTGGAATAAGTATTGAGCCGGTCTGGATTTTATATCTTTCATCAAAATCATCAGCCATAGCTTCCATATTCAGGAACATATCCTTTAGATTGCCTGCTATGGTAATACCATCCACAGCATGGACAAACTTTCCATCCTTAAAGTAATAACCCTCAGCACCTCTTGAATAGTTACCGCTGACAAGATCAATTCCCTGCCCCATAAGTCCGGTGACAACTACACCCTCTCCTGCCTTAGAGAGAAGATCATCGAAGGAGCAGGTACCATCCTTAAAGGAAATGTACCAGTTATGAATACCGCTGGCATGACCGTTACTCTTGAGTCCGAGCTTTCTGCTGGAGTAGGTTGCCAGAAGATACTGCTCAAGCATACCGTCCTTTACAATATCAGAAGCAGTTACTCTGACACCGTCACTGTCGAAATTACGGGATCCAAGACCTTTTAAAACAAAAGGATCCTCGTGAATGGTTATCCTGTCAGATAAAACCTGTTTTCCAAGATAATTGCATAAGAATGAACGGTTTCTGTATAAGGCACCGCCAGAAATTGCAGAGGAGAAATTTCCCCACAGAGACTGAACTGCAGATCTGGTGAAAATAACATTGTATTTTCCGGTAGCTATCTTTCTTGAATTTAGCTTAAGCAGTGTCTTTTCAAAGGCCTCATCAAGAATTCTCTGTGATGGATAGATATCCTCAATTGATCTGGCAATACTTGAACCGGAGGCTCGCTGCATCTTACCCTCAGATTCACCTAACATGGTAATATCTGCGGATACTGAACTTGAGGAACGTGCCTTGGTAAAACCATTGGAATTAGAAATTACAGTAGTATAAAGATAGCTTGAGAAGCTTGAACCATCTGATTTCTTAAGACCTTCAACCTTCTGCTCCTCTGCCATCTTGTCAAGCTCAAGAGCCTTGGCAGCTGCAAAATCAGCATCAACATTATTCTCAAACACCAGATTAAGATCTTTAAAAGAATCACAGATAAGATCTTTATCACATAGACCCGAGCATGGATCGGGATCAGAGTACTTTGCAAGATTGATTGCAGACAGAACCGCCTCATGGATCGATTCTAAAGACAGATCATTTGTCGACACCGCTCCTGAGCGCTTATCTTTGTAAACGGTAATGCTCATGCCATCGTCGCGGTTAAATTCAATATTCTCTATATCCTGATCACGGCAGGAAACGGATAAGCCTTTGACTGCACCGATATTAACCTCACACTCGTCAGCTCCGTTGTCCAGCGCAAACTTCACAACATCGGCTGATACGTTTTCAAGGCGAGCCTCTTCTGCCGCTAAATCTTTGTTAAAAGAACTCATTTATGTTAATCCCAATAGCGTTTTCTTTTATAATGTTGATGATATGTTATACCACACTTTAGGCCAACATCATGCAATTAGAAGCAATAAAAAATAAGCTGAAAACAAACAGCCTTTTTATATCCATAATGATAGGATTTGTTGGCTTTATGGCATTCAGATATATTCCACAGACCGCCCCTTTAAGACCAGCGGCTTCTTTTTTGGTTGAGTCACTGCCGGTATGCCTTTTCTTTATTCTCTTTTTCTCCTTCTGCAAGCTTGAAATAAAAGAAATGAAGCCTAGAAAATGGCATTTTTATCTCGGTGTGGTCCAGATTGTTTCTACAGGGATATTTGTCGCTCTGATTTATTTTTATGGTAAGGAGCTTTCCGAGAAAACCGTATTTCTCCTAGAAGGCATTATCATCTGCACCATTGCGCCTACCGCAGCTTCAGCAGCAGTTATGACAGGAAAACTCGGGGGCAATGAGTCCTCACAGACCTCCTATACAATT
>JAEEGL014307199.1_pt1 | contig 13043 bp, 9 predicted proteins | sample 9134231 | NCBI WGS metagenome assembly JAEEGL01 (sample SAMN16246548, study PRJNA631951) | gut metagenome | biome: gut microbiome; feature: rumen; material: fiber-attached | host: Bos | place: Iran: Karaj | collected 2018-10 | reverse complement strand
GTATCAAACGGTGTTCCGATATCTCCACACGCTTGCGTCCGAGTATAAAAACATCTTCGTGGACTATTATCTCGGCGAAAAAAGTATCCGTGAGCTGTCCGCAAAGTATTCCCTCCCAGAAACGACAGTCAAATGGCGGCTGAACGTAAGCCGTCAAAGGATCAAAAACAGGATAGGAGACCACAGCATGGAACAGATTTACAAACGCATCAACTGGAATACCGGTACCTGCAACGGGAGTTTGGATCCGGACCGCTATCTGCATTCGCAGCTCGCCCGCGCGATCTGCCTTGCCGCGTATGAAAAGCCTCTCTCCGTTGAGGAAATCAGCATGGTCACGGGCATTCCCACCATGTATATCGAAGATGAGCTTCCGAGACTCCAATTCGGCGATGCGATTCGGAGAATTGGCAACAAGTGCGCGACAGACTTCATCATTCTGAATCTGGAGCAGAGAAGCAGACTTGAAAGCATTTCCGCGGATATAGTCGGTTCTTTCGCTGATTTCTTTGAAAAGCGTTTCTTGGAACAAGCCGATGCGGTCGAGAAGCTCGACTTTTACGGAAACGATTTCGGAATGAAGCGTCTCGGGTATATCGTGGTACCGTGTATTCTGAGAAATCTGATCAGGAAAACAAAATCCCGGCTCAACTTTGAAGACGGCGCATATCCAATCAGGAAGGACGGCGGATACGGGTGGTTTGTCGTGGAAGAAACCGCCGACGAACGTGAAATCACCGCCGAGTACGCCTCTGGGTGCAATATTGCCGGGGACGACAGCGGCAGCGCCTGTTCGGGCGGGGGAAATATTTACTATTACTGGATCGGCAAGTATTTCGATAAAGACGTCTATCACGGGCGCGGAACTCGCTGGCTGTGCACGAAGGGAATTCCGCATAACATCGAAGGAGGCAGAATCAACGCCGAATTGTGCGATGAAGATGCTGCGCGGCTGATCGAAAACAATCTGATATACAAAAGCGGAGATGCGTACAGCCTCAATTTCGCCTGTTTCGGAGACGAGACGTTCGGGGACTTCGTCTCAAAGTTCGAATGCGGCGATCCGGAAACGGAAAAGACGCTTTCCGATTGGATCGCGGCTTTGCGAAAGGGATTTCAGTCCTTCGTTCCGAAGCGTCTCGACTCGCAGATCAACCAGTGGGTATCCTGTTTTGCGAACCAGATCGTCGGGTTTGTTTCGGAAGCGCTTATTCGGCGCGGCGTCTTGGAAAAGCCCGAAGAAGACCGCCCGCTTACGAACGGCGTCTTCTATGTGGAAGGCAGGTATATTCCCAATATCTGAGCGATATCTAAGACTTCGGAACTGCTTTAGAAATTTAGGGGAACATCATTCCCTGTGACGGCATAACAATATCCCCGGATGCGGATCGGGCTGTGTGAGCCTAAACGCCGTATCCGGGGATTGCCTTATACGTATGAAGAACTATATTTTGAAAGTAAAAAAGGGATGGCACGGGAATCAAGATGACTTCCATGCCGTCCCTTTTCTCTCAATCGGCCGGTCTGGTATTTCCGCTGAATATCCTTATGGAAACCTGCCTTCGGAAGTTCTTTTTTTTATATTTGCCACTTCGCGCAAACACTATTTGATATGGAATCAAACTCAATAAAGACAGGTATATTAATTATTGATTATTTTTTTTTACGTTTCATTTAATCAACAGTATGTGGACAATCAGTTTCTTATATCAATAAAGAGAAAACAACACTCAAACGCGAAATGATTGACGTAACGCATTGCGAACGTGCTAATCCACCCCCACTCTCTTTCATTGAAAAAAGCGCCTGACTGTGGTATAATTGCACCCGAAGAGCGCAAAAACCTTTCGGCAAAGGAGAAGAGAACCGCATGACCGACGATCAGCAAAGAAAGATCAAAAACTACCGCACGCTGAATCAAAGAGCCCCAAAGGGGGGGATCCTTTTCACCGGGTCGTCGCTGATGGAGCAGTTCCCGGTCTGCGAGCTCGCGCGAAGCGCGGGGATCGAGAAAGCGATCTATAACCGCGGGATCGGAGGAACGACGAGCGACGATTTTCTCAGCGAGATCGACACGGTGCTGCTGGATCTCGCCCCCTCCAAGGTGTTCATCAACATCGGCACGAACGATATGACCGACCGCGCGTACGGTGAGCGGTGGATGGATCACCTGGAGGAGAACTACGACCGGATCCTGCGAACGGCGAAAGAGCGGATCCCGGAGGCCGAGGTCTACTGCATGGCCTATTATCCGACCAATCTGCACCTGCCGTGGATGACCGACGCCCGGAGGGAGGGGATCCGGTATCGCACGAAGGAGAACATCGCCGCCTGCAACGAGCGGGTGAAGCGGCTCGCAGAGAAATACGGTTATCATTACATCGACGCAAACGACGGCTTGACGGACGAGACCGGGGAGACGAAGGAAGCGTTCTCCATCGACGGCGTGCATATGTACGCGAGCGCCTACGAGATCGTTTTCGACAATCTTCGCAAATATCTGTAAATGGGTAAACAAAGAGGCTGCCGCATCCGCGGCAGCCTCTTTTTATACCTTTTGGCGGCTTGATCGACGCATCACTCTCCGACGTCCGTCAGCGCGCCGATGAAAAAGGGGGCCGTCGTTTCGCAGCCGATGATCATATACACGAACGGCCGGTCCAAATGCACCTGCAAGCCCTCGGCCGGTTCACAACCCTTCACGCGAAGCTCTACCGCGGTCGCCGCGCCGGCCTTTGTTCCGAGCTCGTCAACGGTGATGCGGGTCTTGTGCAGCACCCGGCTGATCCACAGGTCGCCGTCCGCGCAGATCTCGCTGAAATCCGCCCGGTCGGCGGAAAAAGCGTCCTTTATACCCATGGAGGAGAGCACGCCCGAAAGTTCCTGACTGTCGGAGACGTCAAACTTCGGCAGACGGGCGGAAACGGGGGTGTAGACGGCTGCGGCCCTCTGCATTACCATCAGCAGACGCTGAAGCTCGGCGCCGTCCAGAGAAGCGACGAGATCCGCCAGGGAGACGCCCTCATCCGGCAGAAGCGCGGCAAAGGCATATCTTCTGTCGGTATAATATTTCACGAAGCCCGTGCAGTTCTCTCCCTTTAGATAAACGCTTTCGGTGCTGCACAGATAGTCGGCCGTCTTTTTCGTTCCGTCGGCGAGGGTAAAATCGCCGCTGACGACGTTTTCCTTCCAATAAGACTCTTCCCACTTCGCGTCAAAGGCGAGTGCGTTGATAAGATACATCACCACGTTGGTGGGAATCTCCTCCAGAATCTTCGGGATCATCCCGTTCGTTTGATCGCTCACCCATCGGTTGATCGCGTCGAGCGACCGTTTGTCGGCAAAGGATGCGCGAAAGACGTCCGCGCCGAACCAGTCCGCATTGCACTGCAGAAAAGAGTTTTTGACGGAAAAATCGCCGTCGTCGAACCAGATGGAGTTGGCCAGCGTCAGACGGCTGTTGCTTTCGGAAGGAAGGGAATTCATATACCGGTACACGCACCGGTTCAGCGTGTCCGCGTCCGCACCGAGCGTCTGCTCCATCTGTGCGCGCGTCTCTCCGGCGGCGCCGTTCATGGTCATTGCCAGCGCGCAGAGCACGGAAAGCGGGGAGATCAGCACGTTTTCGCCGTCCCGGAAACTGCTTCTGAACAGCCGAACGGCGAAATCGGAGAGCAGTTTGCCGTCATCGGCGGGGCTCTCGGTAACGCGGATCTTTTGGGCGGAAACGCCTTCCATCAGGTCGGCTGCGGCAGCCGGTTTCGCGGCGCAGCCCGCGAGCGACAGGCAGATCGCGAACAGCAGAAGCACGCACACGGGCGTCTTGAGTTTTTGCATCCAAAGCATTTTTTAATCCTCCGATTGAAGTGTGGAAATCGTTCTGCTTATTATACGGATCACAAACGTTTTTTCTTTGCGGCAGAAAAGCGCGGCTTCGGGCAAGCGGGTCGGATTTACAAAACAGTGCTTTGATGGTATAATATCTATATCTGTCTAAAAGGCGGAAGGAGAGCCGGAGAACAATGAAAAAAATCATGCTGGTGTTCGGCACACGGCCGGAAGCCATCAAAATGTGCCCGCTGGTCAAAGAACTGAAAAACCGTAAAAATCTGCAGACCGTCGTCTGTGTCACCGGGCAGCACCGGCAGATGCTGGACCAGGTGCTGCACGCCTTCAACGTGCAGCCGGATTACGATCTGTCGATCATGAAGCAGGGGCAGACGCTTTTCGATATCACCATCAACATTCTCAACTCGCTCAAGCCGGTGTTGGAGGAGAGTCGCCCCGACGTGGTGCTCGTCCACGGAGACACTTCGACCTCCTTTGCCGCCGCGCTTTGCTGTTTCTATCTGCAGATCCCGGTCGGGCACGTGGAGGCGGGCCTGCGCACCTATGACATTTATTCGCCCTATCCGGAGGAATTCAACCGTCAGGCGGTGAGTATCGTCGCCAAATACAATTTCTCGCCTACTGAGCTCTCCAAAAACAACCTGCTCAAGGAGGGGCGCGACCCCGCGTCCATTTTCGTCACGGGCAACACGGCCATCGACGCGCTGAAGACCACCGTCCGGCCGGACTATACCCATCCGGAGCTGGAATGGGCGTCCGACAGCCGCCTGATCATCATCACCGCTCATCGGCGCGAAAATCTCGGAGAGCCCATGCATCACATGTTCCGCGCCATCCGCCGGATCATGGACGAACACCCGGACGTGAAAGCGATCTACCCCATCCATATGAATCCGGTGGTGCGCAAAGCGGCGGAGGAGGAGTTGGGTGACTGCAGCCGCGTTCACATCATCGAACCGCTCGAGGTGCTGGATTTCCACAATTTCCTCGCCCGCAGTTACCTGATCCTCACCGATTCCGGGGGCATCCAGGAAGAGGCGCCGTCGCTCGGAAAGCCCGTGCTCGTGATGCGGGATACCACCGAACGCCCCGAGGGGATCAAGGCCGGCACCCTCAAACTGGTCGGCACCGACGAGGAGACCATTTACACCAATTTCAAAGAATTGCTTGAAAACAAAGCCGCGTACGACGCGATGAGCGGCGCGAGCAACCCCTACGGCGACGGGCTCGCGTGTGCGCGCATCGCCGATATTCTGGAGCGTGACGTAAAGTGAGCGAATTTGCTGAGAAAAAACTGCAGGCGGCGGAGGCCGCCTGCAGGGACGCGTTCGCGTATGCGGACGGGATCGCCCGCGTCAATACCGAAAAAGTGCTTGATGCGTTTCGGGCGGAGCGCGTCGCCCTGACGGATTTTGCTGCCTCCACCGGCTACGGCTACGGCGACGTGGGCCGCGATAAGCTCGACCGGGTCTACGCGCAGGCGTTCGGCGCGGAAAAAGCGCTGGTCCGCACACAGTTTTTCAACGGCACCCATACGATCGCCGTGGCGCTCTATGCCACCCTTCGTCCCGGGGACGTTCTGCTTTCCGCGGTCAACGCGCCCTATGACACGCTCGACAAGGTCATCCGCGGAACGGGCGGAGAGGGCTCGCTTGCCGAGCTCGGCGTGCGTTACGAGGAGCAGGCCTTCCTTCCGGATTTTGACGAATATCTTGCGGCGCTTGCCGAAAAAGTCCGTTCATGCGGACCGAAAACGGTGCTGATCCAGCGCTCCCGGGGCTATTCGCAGCGCCGCGCGCTGACCGTTTCCGATATTGGCCGCATCGTCGGGGCGATCCGTTCCGCGAAACCCGACGCGGTGATCGTGGTCGACAACTGCTACGGCGAATTCACCGAGGAGACCGAGCCGACCTCCGTCGGAGCCGACCTGATCTGCGGCTCGCTGATCAAAAACCCCGGTGGGGGCTTCGCCCCCTGCGGCGGATACGTGGCGGGAAAGGCGCAGATCGTGGACCTCTGCGCGGCGCGCCTCTCCGTTCCCGGTCAGGGCAGCGAGGTGGGCTGCACGCCGTCGGGATACCGGGCGTTGTATCAGGGTTTCTTTATGGCGCCGCATGTGGTCGCGCAATCGGTCAAAACCGCCGTTCTTGCGGCGAAACTCTTCGGCGATATGGGCTTTTCCGTCTCGCCGGATGCGTCCGAGCATCGAAGCGACATCATCCAGACGCTCACTTTCCGCCGCCCCGAGCCGATGGTTGCATTCTGCAAAGGGATCCAGCAGGGAAGCCCGGTGGACAGCTTCGTGACGCCGGAGCCGTGGGAGATGCCCGGCTATGCCGACCCCGTGATCATGGCCGCGGGGGCGTTCGTGCAGGGCTCGTCCATCGAACTCTCCGCCGACGGCCCGCTGCGGGAGCCCTATACGGTCTACCTGCAGGGCGGCTTGACCTATGAAGCGGGCCGTGCCGGCTTGAAGTTCGCGCTGGAGCACATCGCCGCATGCGGGGCTTTTGAGAAAAACGAATAAAAAGAATCGAGGCTGCTCAAACGAGCAGCCTCGAATGATATCGGTGCGCTTATTTCCGATCTTTCAGAAGATCGCGGATCTCGGTGAGCAGAAGCTCTTCCTTGGTGGGCTCGGGCTCGGGCTCCGGCTCCGCGGGGGCTTCTTCCTCTTCCTTCTTGGCCCTCTTCTGCGCCTTGGCAATGCCGCGGATCAGCAGGAAGACCACAAAGGCGACCAGCAGGAAGTCGATGATCGCGGTGATCAGCGTGCCCAGACCAACGACAACGGCCTCGGATACGACTTCGCCGGCGCCGTCAACGACCGCTTCTTTCAGAACGATGTTGAGTTTGGCAAGATCAATCCCGCCGACCAGCATGCCGATGAGGGGCATCAGCACGTCGTTGATCAGAGAGGTCGTGATCTTTCCGAACGCGGTGGCAATGATCACGCCGACAGCCATGTCAAGCACATTGCCCTTGGAGATGAACGCCTTAAAATCTGCCCAGAAACCGGATTTGGATTTGTCTTTCGCCATAATCTGCACACTCCTCCCAATTGGTTGAATCCATCATAACACAATTATTTAGAAAAATCCAGTACCAAACGTCTTTTTTTGACAAAAAAAGGGGAAGAAGGGGTTTAATCAATTTACATTCAGCAGATTGATCTGTCGCTGTTTGAGCAAATGAACATATGCACCGAGGGAAACGATACTGTCAAATGCCATACCGATTCCGAAAAGCAGCGCGATTCCGGTGAGAGTGGGCACCCACATGCCTGCAAGATAACGGACGAACGCCGTTCCGTAAAAGATCGAATTCGTGATGACAGACTCGAAGAGCATATTATTTGTTTTGCCTGACGATGCTTCGTCAACACCGGCCCTTGAAAGGGAATATCAACAAACAGAAGTCCCTCTGCCGATTTCTCGGCAGAGGGACTTTTTGATATAACAGATTCAGAACTTATTTGCTCTGCGCCTTGATCGCGGCCTGCGCCGCGGCAAGCCGGGCAATGGGCACGCGGAAGGGCGAGCAGGACACGTAGTTCAGGCCTACGTTGTGGCAGAACTCCACCGAGGCGGGATCGCCGCCGTGCTCGCCGCAGATACCGACCTTCAGGTCGGGGCGGGTGGAGCGGCCAAGATCGGTGGCCATCTTCACAAGACGGCCCACGCCGGTCTGATCCAGCTTCGCAAACGGATCGGATTCGTAGATCTTCGCGTCGTAGTATGCGCCGAGGAACTTGCCGGCGTCGTCACGGCTGAAGCCGAAGGTCATCTGCGTGAGGTCGTTGGTGCCGAAGGAGAAGAACTCCGCTTCCTTCGCGATCTCGTCGGCGGTCAGCGCGGCCCGCGGGATCTCGATCATGGTGCCGACCTTGTAGTGCATATCGCTTCCGGCGGCGGCAATGATCCGATCAGCGGTCTCGGTGACGACCTTCTTCACGAAAGCAAGCTCCTTGACTTCGCCGACCAGCGGGATCATGATTTCGGGAACGATGTGATACTCGGGATGCTCGCCATTGATCTTCAGCGCAGCCTGAATGACCGCGGTGGTCTGCATGGCGGCGATCTCGGGATAGGTGACGGCGAGACGGCATCCGCGATGGCCCATCATGGGGTTGGACTCGTGCAGAGAGGTGATGACGTCGGTGAGTTCCGCCGCGGAAATGCCCATATCCTTGGCAAGATCGGCGATCTCTTCCGCCTTGGTGGGAACGAACTCATGCAGAGGAGGATCCAGGAAGCGGACGGTCATCGGACGACCCTCCAGCACGCGGTACATCTCCTCAAAGTCGCCCTGCTGCAGCGGAAGGATCTTGTCCAGTGCGGTTTTGCGGCTCTCCGGCGTTTTGGCGACGATCATCTCACGGATGGCCTTGATGCGGTCGCCCTCGAAGAACATATGCTCGGTGCGGCAAAGGCCGATGCCCTCGGCGCCGAACTTCACGGCCTGAGCGGTATCTCTGGGGTTGTCGGCGTTGGTGCGAACGGAAAGCTTGCGGCGTTCGTCCGCCCATTTCATGAACCGGCCGAAGGAGCCGGAAATGGTGGCTTCCTCCGTTTCCACGGCTTCGCCGTAGATCCGGCCGGTGGAGCCGTCCAGAGAGATCCAATCGCCCTCGTTGTAGTGGACGCCGCCCAGTTCGAAATATCCCTTGTCGGGATGCATATTGATCTTTCCGCAGCCGGAAACGCAGCAGGTGCCCATGCCGCGCGCCACAACGGCGGCGTGGGAGGTCATGCCGCCACGGACGGTGAGGATGCCCTGCGCGGCCGCCATGCCTTCGATATCCTCCGGAGAGGTCTCCAGACGGACGAGGATCACCTTTTCACCGAGTTCGGCCTTCAGCTTCGCATCTTCGGCGGTGAAAACGATTTTGCCGCAGGCAGCGCCGGGGGAGGCGGCAAGGCCTTCGCCGATCAACTTCGCCTTTTTCAGCGCGGAGGGCTTGAACTGCGGATGAAGAAGCGCATCCAGTTGTTTGGGGTCCACGCGAAGGATAGCTTCGTCGATGGAAATCAGGCCTTCGTCCACCAGGTCGACGGCGACCTTCAAAGCGGCGGCGGCGGTGCGCTTGCCGTTGCGGGTCTGCAGCATGAAGAGCTTGCCGTTCTCAATGGTGAACTCCATATCCTGCATATCGCGGTAGTGATTTTCCAGACGCTGAGCGATGTCGCAGAACTGCTTGTACACATCGGGCATATCTTCGGCGAGTTTTTTGATGGGGCTCGGCGTGCGAACGCCGGCGACCACGTCTTCACCCTGCGCATTGATGAGATATTCGCCGAAGAGCGCCTTCTCGCCGGTGGCGGGGTCGCGGGTAAAGGCGACGCCGGTGCCGGATTTGTTGTTCAGGTTACCGAACACCATCGGCTGAACGTTGACGGCGGTGCCCCAGGAGTAGGGGATGTCGTTCATGCGGCGATAAACGTTGGCGCGGGGGTTGTCCCAGGAGCGGAAGACCGCTTTGACGGCGGCCATCAGCTGAACCTTGGGATCGGTGGGGAAGTCTTCGCCCTTTTCGTTGTGATAGTATTCCTTGAAGCGGCGAACGAGTTCCTTCATGTCGTCCGCGTTGAGCTCGATATCGTCCTTGACGCCTTTCTTTTCCTTCACCTCGTCGATGATGACCTCAAAGGTCTTCTTGGAGATCTCCATCACGACGTCGGAGAACATCTGGATAAAGCGGCGGTAGGAGTCATATACGAAGCGCTCGAAACCGGGATCGCTGTTTCCGGCGATCAGACCGGCGATCACGTCTTCATTCAGACCGAGATTCAAGATCGTGTCCATCATGCCGGGCATGGAGGCGCGGGCGCCGCTGCGCACAGACACGAGCAAGGGGGAGGTCGGGTCGCCGAAGCGTTTCCCGTTCATGGCCTCGATCTTGGCGAGCGCGGCATAGATCTCGTCCTGAATATCCGCGCCGATGGTGCGGCCGTCCTCGTAATAACGGGTGCAGGCTTCCGTAGTTACGGTGAATCCCTGCGGGACGGGCATTCCGAGGTTGGTCATCTCGGCCAGGTTCGCGCCTTTGCCGCCCAGCAGTTCGCGCATGGATCCGTTTCCTTCGGAGAACAGATACACATACTTTTTCGACATAGATTTTCCTCCGATAATCACTTTTGTTATGCAAAGTATTTTTTTTCGTAAAGAGTATTATATCAAAAAGAAGTGCGTTATGCAATAGGGAAAGCGATAAAAACAAAGAAAGAATCAGGAAGCAAAGAACCCCTTTTCAGAGAGGAAATCTGCCAAAAAGCGCGTGAATTTCTCGGCACCGGCTTGATTCGTGTGCGCACGGTCGGCATAGTCTGCGTCGGTCAGGCCGGTGAGAGAAAAAAGATCCGTTTCGTTGAAATCGTAATAGGGAACGCCGAGTTCGCTGCACAACGCCGACACCTGCGCGACGTTTGCCGCATAATTCGGATTGATCGACCGATACGAAGGCGCCATCGGAACGGAGATAAAGACCAGCTTGACGTTCGCATCGGAGCAGGCCGTCGCCATTTTCCGCACGTATTCCGTCTGTGTTTCGGAGAGCGCCGCGTAGGCTTCGGGCTGGTTCGCATAAGCGGAGGTCATCTCCGCGACGTCCAGCACGCGGTCGCCGAGCGTGTAGAAACCGCGGTCGATATACACGCCGCTCCGGTCGACAGCCTCCGCTACCTTGCCGAGATAGAGTTCTCCCTGGTAAAGCCCGGCCTTGGTCAGCCGGTACCACGGGTTGATCCAGGTCTTCAGCAGTTTTTTCTGTTCCTCCCATGTGAACAGGTCGAAGAACATGCGAACTTTTTCCGCGCACAGCGGCATCGGCTTGAAGATCAACTCGGACTGGGAGGCGTCGTGCTCCTTCTGCAGAAAGCTGTAAAAGAGATCGATCACCACGTAATCCGGATGCTGACGCGAGAGCCCCTCCCGCAGCAGATGGTAGGTGGTGTCGGGAAGTTGAGAGGAGGCGCCCAGATTGAAACTGCGGATTCCTGAAGAGCACTCGTCAAAGATCTCAGGGATCGCCGTGCACATTATATGGGAGGAGCCGAAGAAAAGCAGGTTGCAGCTGTCGGTTTTCTGCGCGTAGAAATCCGCGATCATATCGTCCTGCACCCGCCAGGATTGGCGCTCTTTGCCGTGCAGAGCATCGATCAGGAATCCGGCGGCAAGCGTGACGCAAAACAGGATTGCCAGCGTCAGAAGAAGTTTTCCGACCCATTTAGAACTGGAAGTAGATGAACTGCGCCGCATCGATGCTCACCCCCAATCCGAGAATCAGAATGCAAAGCGCAACGTCGCATGCGGTTCGGAACGCCGCGTGCGACTGATAAAAAGAATAGATCTTATTCCGATGAACTGAGCAGAGCTCCGAGCCGATCATGACGGCGAGCGCGACGCCGCCGCAGAGCAGATGCTCCAAAATGTATAACTTGCTCTCTCCCGTGAACGACCGTCCGCCGATCAGCGCCTCTGCGGAGAAGGAGGGGGGGATCATGCCCCGGAGAATGTGAAACGCCTCCGAGATCGACCCGGCGCGGAAGAACACCCAGGTGAGCGTGATGAGACAGAAGGTGAAAAGAACGCCGACCGCGCGGCGGAGTACATTCGGCAAACGCCCGAACAGCTTGTCCCGCAGCGCGCGTGTGTGATGAGAGATTACCTGATAAATGCCGTTGAGCCCGCCCCAGAGGATAAAAGTAAATCCGGCGCCGTGCCAGAGGCCGCTGATGAGGAAGGTGACCAGCAGGTTGAAATCACGGCGCAGCGCCGAACAACGGCTTCCGCCCAGCGGAAAATACACGTAATCACGAAACCAGCCGGATAGGGAGATATGCCACCGGCGCCAGAATTCCGGAACGGAGGCGGAGAGATACGGATGATCGAAGTTTTCCATCAGCCGGAAACCGAGCACACGCGCCGCGCCGATGGCAATGTCCGAATAGCCGGAAAAGTCGCAGTAGATCTGAAAGGCGAAACAAAGCGTCGCGATCAGTTTCCATAGGGAACCGTAGCCGTCCGGATTTCCGTATACGGCGTTGACGATCACGGAAAGCTGGTCCGCGACCGCCATCTTTTTGAACAGGCCGAACATCATCCGGCGAAGCCCGTGACTCAGGTTCGCAGGCGAAAAAACGTGGACCTCGTCAAACTGCGGCAGTAGGTTCTGAACACGCTCGATGGGGCCGGCGACCAGTTGGGGAAAAAACATGACGAACAGAGCGAAATAATGCAGCCGGCGTTCCGGTTTCTGCTTCCCGCGATAGACCTCGATGCAGTAGCCGAAGCTTTGGAAGGTGAGAAAGGAGATCCCAATGGGCAAGAGCAGGTTCAGCAGTTTCGGCGTATAGGAGAGACGGAAGAACGCGGCCGCGCGCGCCGCGGAGACCGCCGCGAAATCGAAATACTTATAGACGAACAGCGGTGCAAAGGAGAGCAGCAGAGACGCGGCGAGCAGCGCGGTGCGCATCTTTCCGTTTGCGCGGTGGATCAGCAGTCCGGATGCGTAATCCAGCAGGATGACGTATGCGCACAGAAGGATATATTTCGGCTCAAAGGCCATATAAAACAGGCAGCTTGCGCCGAGAAGCAAAATCCAGCGTGCCCGGTGGGGAAGCGCGTAATACAACACACACACCGCCGGGAAAAAGAGAAGAAATTCGATGGAATTAAAAAGCATGCCCGAGTCCTTTCGAAAGACGTTTATGGTACATACGAGCAATTATAATAATATTATAAGCAATCGAGTGTTTTTTTTCAAGACGGTTGACCCGAATGCCGAAAGGCTCTATAATACTATAATAGGATTATTATAAGAATAATCAAACGAGATGAGATCCGAGGAGGGCGGGAACTGTGAAAGAACAGATCGAAAAAGCATACGCGAAAATCAACCTCTCGCTGGATCTCACGGGGATCCGGGAGGATGGGTATCATCTGCTTCGGTCGGTGATGCACACGGTGACCTTGGCGGATACCGTCACGGTATGCCCCAACGAAGCCGGACGGCTGCGCGTCTTCGCCGACCTGCCCGATCTTCCGGAGGATGAAAAAAATCTGGCCGGCAAAGCGATCCTGAAACTCAGAGAGCTTGTCGGAAAACCGGAGATCGGAGCGGAGATCACGATCCGGAAGCAGATCCCGACGGAAGCGGGGCTCGGAGGCGGCAGCGCGGATGCGGCCGCGGCGCT
>JAEEGL013588989.1_pt1 | contig 13043 bp, 7 predicted proteins | sample 9134231 | NCBI WGS metagenome assembly JAEEGL01 (sample SAMN16246548, study PRJNA631951) | gut metagenome | biome: gut microbiome; feature: rumen; material: fiber-attached | host: Bos | place: Iran: Karaj | collected 2018-10 | reverse complement strand
GACGATGCCGCCGATCTTATTGTTTGTTTCGCTTTTGACCGCGCCGTTGTTGGAACAGTTGCTGACGACGTTGCAGAGACCGGCGACGCCGCCGACGTACTCGTCGCCGCCCACGCTGCCGTCATTGGTCAGCCCGCTCACCTCACACAACGCCATACCGATCAGGCCGCCGACGTATTGCACACCGGTGACCGTGCCTTCGTTGCGGATATGCTCCGCTCTGCCTACATCGTCCAGGCAGCCGATGACGCCGCCGATTCTCTCGCCGCTGCCGTTTACCCTGCCGTTTGCGAGGTTGGTGCAGTCAGTGACGAGGCAGTAGGCCATACCGATGACGCCGCCCACCTGGGAGACGCCGCTGACGGCGCCCTCGTTGGTGCAGCCGCTGATCAAGCCGCTGCTTTGTGCGCCGCCGACGCAGCCGCCGGTGCTGACGCCGCCCTGCACGCTGCCGTTATACGCATTCCGACAATTCTTTATCGTCCCGAAAAGGTGACCGCAAACACCGCCCACGACGGGCGCCTTGACTTCGCCCTCTACTCTCGAGGTGCCGTCTACGCTGCCCTCGTTGTAGCAGTTTTCGACGAGGCCGTAGGAGTTGCCTACGACGCCGCCCACGCGGCCTTCGCTGCTCGAGGCGGTCACGGCTCCTGCGTTATGGCAGTCGCGGATCTCACGCGTAGTCCAACCCACGACGCCTCCGACGCCGTATGATCCGGTTACGCTGCCGTCGTTATAGCAGTTCTCTACGGCGCAGTTCGCAATACCAACGACGCCGCCCACGTACTTTCCGCTCTCTGATACGGCGGAACCGTCGGGAGCACTGAAGCAAAATGAAATGCTGCTGTATTTGTCGATCGCGCCGACGACGCCGCCTGTGAAGTCGCCGCCGTTCACCGCGCCGCGGTTGATGCATAAGTATATGCTTCCCTCGGCGATGCGTCCCGCGATGCCTCCGTTGAGCATGGAGGCGCCGTGCACGTTGCCGTAGTTCACGCAATTTTCAACCCTGCCGCCGTTGCTGCTGTCGCCGACGATGCCTCCGGCAAAGTCGTCGCCGTAAACGTCGCCGTAGTTTACGCAGTCAGAAACGGCGGAGCCGTTGTTCCAGCCGACGATGCCGCCGAAGGCGTTGGCGGTGACCGTGATGGTAATGGTGCCGTTCTCACTGGTCGCGATACCGAGACCGTAGGGACTGCGGCCGGTCAGTTCGCCTGTATAGGTGCAATCCGACACGCCGCCGACGCCCAGGGCGTCGGAATCCGGACTGTTCAGTTCCTCGGTATGGGTGCCTGCGCCTGCGATATTGTTCGCCCATCCGACCACGCCGCCGATACCGGTACCGGCGCCGTTGATCTCGGCGTTGACGTCGCACTTTGTGACGGACGCGTCTTTGCCGGAGCAGCCCGCGATACCGCCAATGTAGTCGTTGCCCGAGACAGTACCCGAAAAAGAGCAGTTATTGATCTCGCCGTAATTGCATCCCGCGATGCCGCCTACGTAGTTTTTGCCGGATACCTCGGCGCTTGAAAGGTTCAGGTCTTTGACCGTGCCTGTCATACAGCCGAACAGACCGATATAGTCTCCCGAGCTTTCAACGGTGAGACCGGAGATGATATGATCGTTACCCAAAAACGTTCCGTTGAACGTGATGTCCCATGCGCATCCGATAGGCGTCCAGGTCACATCTGTCAGGCTCAGGTCATTCGTCAGAGAGAAATACCGGTCGGAACATGAGTTGCCCGAGTTGACGATCCCGGCGAGCTCCGTCAGATCTTCAACCGTGGATATCTTGAAGGGATCGGACTCCGAGCCGCTGCCGCCGAATGTTTCTTCGGGTTTTACGTCGAAAGTTCCCGCCTGAGGAACAGGAGGAGCCGCCGGTTCCGGGTCGGCCTTTTTATCCGATTTGATATTGACCGAAAATTCTCCGACGAACGCGCCGTCCTCTTTCGGAAGGCCGACAGGCGCGCCGCCGCTGCTGATATCTAAAGACACCGGCGATGCGTCGAACAGTTCTTCGCAGTCCGAGCTATCGTCGCTCACAGGAAGAGTGGCAGTTTTCGGTTCGTAATCGTCCTGCAGCAGGAACGGTTCCCTCACGATCTCAGGGATCGCGTCGGTATCCCCTTTCGGGAGCGTGTTCGCCGCGACCTCCGGGATCAGACAAAGGCACATCGCCAGAGTCATGATCAGCGCAAGAATGCGTTTTGTAAACATAAAGCCAACTCCTCCTTAAACCAAAACAGAGTTATAATATCTAAAAAACATTCTTAAATCTATATTATCACAGAGTAGCAAATATTTCCATATTTACGGAATATTTTTTCAAAAAAATGAATAAATGTAATTATGATATTTTTTTCGGGCGGTGTTCATTTTGTTCGGAGAGATACTGAACGGAGCAGTCCTTCCTCTTTCACTGACAGTTTGCGGAATAATCCTCGCATTCAGGATAAAACTGTTTCGCATCCTCTCCCCGGCTGGATTTTTCCGGGATCTGAAGTCAGCGGGGACCGGAAGCGGAACGTCGCCGTTCGTTTCGCTGTGTACGGCGCTTGCGGGAACGCTCGGGGTCGGCAATATCGCCGGAGTCGCGACAGCTATCGGGTCGGGAGGCGCGGGCGCGGTATTCTGGATGTGGGCGGGAGCTCTGATTTCAACCGCGGTTAAATACGGTGAAGTAACGCTTGCCGTAAAATACAGGCGACGTACAAAGGACGGATATTACGGAGGAGCGGCTTATACGATAAGGGACGGACTGTCGTTTATGATCGGCCCCTGCGCATCGAAACTCCTCGGCGGTTTGTTCGCCGTCCTGTGCGTGGTGAACTCGCTCGTTATGGGGACCCTCATCCAGTCGAATTCCGCCGCGGCGGTCACTGAAGACGGAAGAGTCCGCGTGATCATTTGTCTTCTTCTCGCGGCGGGTGTCGCAGCTGTAGCGGTATCGGGCACGGGAAGGATCGGAAAGGTGACGTCCGCGCTCATCCCGCCTCTTTCTCTTTTGTACATAGGAGTCTCCGCCTACGTGATCGTTTCAAACACTTTCCTTCTGCCGACCGTTTTCCGTGAGATCTTCTCGGGCGCTTTTCACTTCCGCGCCGCGGCGGGCGGCGCGGCGGGGTTCGGGATCAGGGAGGCGATCAGATACGGCGTGACGAGGGGGATATTTTCAAACGAGGCGGGCTGCGGAACGTCGCCGACCGCGCACGCCGCTGCAAACGTCGAGTCGCCTCATAAGCAGGGGTGCTTCGGAATTTTCGAGGTCGTCTTCGACACGCTCGTTCTCTGCACGATGACGGCCCTCGTCGTGCTCATAGGTCAACTGAAATACGGGATCACGGGAGACGCGGGAGTCAAAGACACGCTTTTCGTTTTCGGGAAACTCGCAGGAACCGCCGCGTATCTTATCATCGGGATCTCGGTCATTCTGTTTGCATACGCTACCGTGACGGCGCAGCTGTATTACGGCCGGATCGCTCTCGGTTATCTTTCAAAATCACGCTTTGTCAGGATCGCTTTCAGCCTCGCTGCGGTCGCCTTCACAGCGATCGGCGGATCAGTTGACCCCGGCGTTATGTGGGCGGTCGCCGACACCGTCGTAGGAGTTATGACGGTGATAAACGTTACCGTTCTTATACTGCTGTCGGGGAGGATCGGGAAAGAATCCGATCGAGGTCTGAATGCAAGAAAAAAAGGGCGGACGCACAGATGAACTCCGTGCGTCCGCATATTTTATTTCTTTCTGAAGCGGTATCTCTTCGGCGTCGCCGGCGGCGGCGCGGGGGTTTCGAGCGCGTCGGTAAGGGAGAATTCATAAAGATCCACAAAATCCGACGCGGGTTTGGCTTCCTCGAAATCTTCGAGTTCGATCTCGCTGAGATCGAATTTCTGCGTCTTGGATTTGTCAACGCCTTCGGAATCCTCTTCACCTTCGTCTTCGGGGACGTACCCAACGACCGGACCGACGGGTCCTTCGGATCCGCCTCCGTCCTCCGGATCGTCTCCGCCGGGCGCTGCGGGAGGATTGCGTCTCTTCTTACCGAACCAAATGATCAGGAATATGACGATCGCGACGATGAGCGTTGCGATACCCGCTACCGTGAAGAACAGTTTGAAATCATACTTGTAAACGCGTCTGGTCTTCTGTTCGTCCTGTTCGTTCGCCTCGGTCTCGGGTTCTGTCTGCCGTTCCGTCTCTGTCGGTTCGGTTTCGACAGGTTCGGTCTCGGATTCACTGTCCTTTTCGGAAACGTACGTAACGATCTCGCTGACGTCGGTATCCCGGATATCGCCTTCTACCTTATCCTTGTCGGGTTTGTATCCAGTGATCGCAGGAGAGGGCACGCTGTAGTGCTCGCCGGGCTCGAGTTCCGCTTTGTACTCGGCGTGCATCTCATAACCTCTGGCGTTCTGATACTTGATCGTAAGGGTGAAAGTCTTCTTGCCTACGATCTCAAAAGTCTTCTCAACGGAACCTTTGACCGGCCCCAACCCGGTGATAATGATCTTTCCCTCTCCGGGGTTTATATTGTCTGCGTACTCAACGGAGTAATGAACGTTTTCGGTAAGTTTGATCCCCTTCAGGAATACTTCTACAGGGGGCTTCTGTTCCTGCTTGTTATAGGTGCGGCTCTCGTCGCACGTGATCTCGAGCAGATCCGCGCTGAACGATGAAAGACGGCCCTCGGCGTCAAAAGTGCAGTCGTCGTCAGTCACGCCGGCCTTCATTGCGTAGTCGTCGCCGAAGCAGTAAATATCGTCTCCCAGCTGAAGGTATCCGGTGAAAAGCGAATTACCGTTTAGGAAGTAGGTCGAACCGTCAAGGGCGATGAGCTGCCCCGGTATGGTGAGCCTGCCGTCCGCATCGTAGTTATTGCCGTCAACGGTCTGCCCTTTGACCATTTTACCTTCGGCGTCAAAGTAGTAGATCCCGTCGTCGATCCTTACGGAGCCGTAACAAATGACGTTATACAGCAGGTAATAAGTCGAACCGTTTACGGTAACGGTCGAACCCGATCCGATGAGGAATCCGTTCTCGTCAAACGCTCTTTCGACTCCGTCGATATTTTTAGTCACCGAAGTGAGGTATCCGCCCGCAGAAGAATCGTAAAACCTGATATGAACGCCTTCGATCTTCCAGCCCGTTGTCAAGGGGTCGGCGTTTTTGGAGTAAGTGACAATGATAGTTACGTTGCTGTCCTCAGTCACGACGTGTACGGTGGGAATGTCCGGAGTATAACCTGCGACCGCAGGCGACTGAACGTAATCTTCTGAATAGACCCCGAGCTGTTTTACGAAAGATGACGCGGCCTCGCCGCCCTCCTGCTTCAGGTAATTGATCGTTACGGTCACGCTCGGCTTGCCGGAGATCTGTGTAAACTCTGAAAGAACGTCGGCGGCATACGTCTCGGCGGTCGAGCCCGGATACCCGTGTATCGGAACGCCGGAAGCGATCGCACCGGCGTTTATATTACAGCCGGAATTGAGTACGGTCACGCTCGACACGCTGCCCAGCGGGAATACGCCGGGGTCGATCGAATAGACGTCTTCCGGGATGATGACGTCTCCGCCCGGTCCGTTATAGCCTTTAAGTACGCCGCCCTCTATAACGAAATCGGATCTCGAAGCAAAAACGCTCAGGCCGAGAAGCAGACAGATCGCAAAAGTAATCGCCAAAACGGCCGCTGTTTTTTTCATTGTCAGTTTATCCTCCTATCGGGACTCTCGTACCGACGTAAAATAGCCGATTCTTCTTCGATGATAATGATACCAAATCGGAATACGGTTGTCAAGAGTTTTACCTCCGTTTGAGCCGTTGAGCAAGGTAAAAACTCTCCGTTCCGGTTGACTTGAAGACGCCGATGCGGTATACTTAACACAGTAAAAAAGGCTTTGATACGATTTTCTCACGGGATCCGGAGAACCGGAGGAAAATATGGAATACGGCAAACTAATCAAGCGCGATCTCTTCCGCGAAATATCGCTCAGAACTCTCACGGACGAAATAAAGGCGTTCCCGTTCACGTCGCGTGAGATGATTGGCTGTTTCCTCACGTTTTTCTTCGGCTTTTTCACGAGCGAACATGTTTTCGCCGTGTTTTTCGACAAGAAATGCAGATATGCCGGTCTGCTGCACGTTCAGGACGGAGTGCTGCTCGTCCCTTCTCCGCTTGCCGAATCGATCGAGAAAAAAGGAAAGGAACTGGATGCCGCTTCGTTCGTCCTCGCGCACAATCATCCCGGCGTCCCGGCGGCGCCCTCCGCGGAAGATATAATTACGACGGGGGCGGTCAGAAGGTACTTTGAGGAATCTGCTCTCGTTTTTCTCGACCATTTCATAATATCCGGATATGATTATTCGACGATGTTCACCGAAACGCTCTGGAAGAAGAGGTACGACGGAGGACGTACCACGCTGTACTGACGACGAAAGGAGAGTGAGCCCCTGTGAAATACGACAGATCGAACGGCCGTGTACACATACGCGCGGACGAGCTTTCCGAGTACGCCGTCAAACGGGGGAGCGGAAACTCGGTTTTCTCTCTTTTTTCCGTATGCGACGCCCCGGAAGGGCTCTCGGACGTTGCGCAGGAGCTTTCGTTTTTCGATCATTCAGACGGTGAAAACGACGTAACGCTCCGCGTTTCCGGCAACGTCAAATATTCGGACGGTGGGGATTATCTCACCGTATTATCGTCAAAAAAAGTCAGAAAAATACCCGAACGCGTTAACCCGGCATACGACCGGGCGTTTTTTGCGCTTTCGGCGGTAAACGCTTTTATCGTATGCTCTGCAGCTGGACGGGATTCCGTCCGGCTGATCCTTTCTTATGAGAAAAACGGCGAGACCGCTTTCTGCAGCGGGATCCTTGACCGCGGGTTGCTTTCGGGAACGGTGGGCTCGCTTATTTCACGAGCCTCCCCGCTCATCGCCCTTGCGCGAGAAAGAGGGACCGTATGCCGGGATGAACTCGCCGCGCTCAAGTTCCCGTACGGAGCAGTCAGGGAAGGTCAGCGGGAACTGATGATCGAAACGATGCGGGTTATCCGCACGGGAGACAAGCTTCTCGCGTGCGCGCCGACCGGTATCGGGAAAACGGTCTCCGTCCTCTATCCGGCTTTGAAGTCCGCCGGCGCGGGGCTCTCCGACAAGATCTTTTATCTGACGTCAAAAGGTATGACCGGAAAGGCCGCGTCGGATCTTCTCTCATTGATATCGAAAGACGCTCCGCACCTGAGGAGCATCACGCTTGAAGCGAAAGAAAGGCTCTGCCCGGACCGAGGCGTGAGCGACGGATGTTTCGACTGTCCGCTGAACGCCGATCTGCCGTCCGGCGACGCGTTTCTGCCGGTAGAATACCGCCTCGCGGCGGCGACCGGAGAAGTATGCTCGCGCGGAACGGCGGCCGGGAGGGCCGTGATCCTTGAAGCTGCGGAAAAGTACAGGGTTTGTCCGCACGAACTGTCGCTGAAAGTCAGCGAGTTCTGCGACGTTATTATCTGCGATTACAATTACGTTTTCGACGGCGAAGTAAAACTCCGCAGATATTTCGGGGAGAAGGGCAACCGCGACTCGGAGAAATTCGTTTTTCTCGTCGACGAGGCTCACAACCTTCCCGTCAGGATACGGGATACGTATTCAGCGGCGCTGAAGCCGGTCGATTTCGAGGAGATATTCGATCTGATCAAATCAGGCGCCGTGGAAGACGGAGCAGTCGAAGACGCGCTCGGGGGTCTGTTTTCGGCGTTTGCGGAAGTTCTTGACGGCTGCGCCGACAGTTCTTCTCTTCGGGAAACGCCGAACGGCGAGGTCCTCTCGGGTTATTCCTCTCTTCCCGAGACCCCCTCGGATCTGTATTCGGCGCTCATCAAAGTTAAAAAAGCATTCCTCCCCTTCGTCAGAAAAGAAAGCGAACACAGAGACGCTTTCAGGCGGGCGCTCAGAACGGTCTCGAAATTCATCTTCTGTTCGGACGCCGCGGACGGAAAGTTCAGATTTCTCGCCGAAAGGGAGGACAGCGATCTTACCTGCTCGGTCCTCTGTCTCGACCCGTCGACCGTTATCGCCTCAGCGCTCGGTTCGGCGCGCGCGTCGGTCCTGTTTTCCGCGACGCTTTCACCGAAAGAATACTTTACCGAAGTCGCAGGCTTTCGAGACGAGGAATATCTTGAACTCGACTCGCCGTTCGATCCCGGCAATCTTTCCGTTATGATCTGCGATTCCGTCAGCACGAGGCTTTCGGACAGAAAGAAAACGGCTTCCGACGTCGCGGAACTCATCGCCGCAGCGATCTCCGGCATGCCGGGCAAGTATCTCGTCTATTTTCCGTCTTTTGAGTACTTGAACGTCGTTCTGAAAGAGTTTTTGAAGATTTCTCCGGACGTTCCGGTCGTCGCACAGAAAAGTGAAATGACCGCCACGGAGAGAAACAAGTTCGTCTCTCTGTTTTCATCCGATAAATACTCGGAACTGATAGGCTTTTCAGTCCTCGGAGGAATGTTCTCCGAAGGGATCGACCTCACCGGCGATTCCCTTATAGGAGTCGTCGTCGTCGGAGCCGGACTCACCGGTATCTCGTCGTCTCTGAATATGATCAGCGGCTACTACGACGAAAAATACGAAAAGGGATACGAGTTTTCTTACCTCTATCCCGCCGTCAACAGGCTTCAGCAGGCTGTCGGGCGCGTGATTCGGTCCGAGGATGACCGCGGTATAGCGCTGCTTATCGATTCGCGTCTCGGAGAGCCCGCCGTCGCCCGTCTTTTCCCGACGCACTGGCATCCGATCAAGCTCGTATCCGATCCCGCGTCGCTGGCTGCGTGTATCGCCGATTTTTGGAGAAAATAACGCTCTTCAGCGGTTTTTTATATTGCTTTTTCTTCCAAAAAATGATATAATAATTCGGATTTGTATTATTTCGTTTCGTTCTCTATAACGCGGCGCTCCGCCGCATTTCCTCACGGAGATTACATATGACAGAATCACTTGACGGCGTCTCAGTCGTTATACCCGCGTACAAGCCTGACGAAAAGCTCCCGGATCTGGCAGATAAACTTGCAGCCGTAGGCTTTTCGGATATAATCATTGTGGACGACGGCGGCGGACGGGACTATGCACGGATTTTCGAAGACCTCGAGCGGCGTCCCTTCTGCACGGTGCTCACTCATGAGTTGAACAGAGGAAAGGGTGCCGCGCTGCGTACGGCACTGACGTATTTCGCGGAAGCGAGAAAAGAGTCCCGCGGCCTCGTTACGGCGGACGCCGACGGTCAGCACTTACCGGAAGACGTCAGGGCGTGCGCGCTCAAAATGCTTGAAACCGGAAACGTCATCCTCGGCTCGAGGAATTTTTCGAAAGCCGGGATCCCGGCACGGAGCCTTTTCGGCAACAAGATCACTTCTTTCGTTTTCAGGCTCTTTTTCGGAATGAAAGTTTCCGATACTCAGACCGGTCTTCGCGGTTTTCCTTCTGAATACGTGCCCGACGTTCTGTTTGCAAAGGGCGAACGGTATGAGTTTGAGACGAACGTGCTTCTCCTTTTGAAAAAAAGAGGCATTCCCTTCGAGGAACTTGAGATCAACACGGTCTATCTGGAAGAGAACAAATCATCGCATTTCCGCGCCGTCAGGGACAGTCTGCGGATCTATTCGATGATAATTAAATATATAGCCGCATCGCTCGGCTCTTCCCTTTTAGACAACCTGTTATTCCTTCTCATCAATCTTATCTTTGATATCAAGGGCAGCATTCCCGGTACGTTTATCGCTTATGTTTCTGCAAGGACGGTCGCCGCGCTAGTCAATTACCTAATAAACAAAAACGCGGTCTTCGGCAAAGAAAAGGGCCGTCACGCGATACTGAGATACCTCGCGATCGCGATCCCTCTTATGCTTATCTCCGCCCTGTTCGTCGTTTTTATAGGAAAGTCTCTCGACGTTATCAACCCGTACATCAAGACGGTCATCAAGATGATAGTCGACACGATACTGTTCTTCGCAAGTTTCCGTATCCAACACCAGTGGGTATTCAATTCCGCTGATAAAAAGAAAAAGAAAAAAGACTGATAAACATACAGCGGCGCCGCCGCGGAACGGAGTGATCATATGACGTTTGGTTTTATCGACAAGATCGACCTTGCGATCCTCGATTTTGTCAACAACCATCTTCACCTGAGTTTCCTCGACAAGATCTTCACGGCGATAACGAAGCTCGGTGACGAAGGGATTTTTTGGATCGCCCTTGCGATCATTCTCCTGTGCCACAAGAGCACGAGAAAGACGGCGATCAAGATGGGGATCGCTCTTCTGCTCGGTCTCGCCATAGGAAACGGGATCATCAAAAACGTGGTCGCACGTCCGCGCCCGTACGTTCTCGATACGAATCTCAATATAATCCCATGGCTGAAAGAGACGATCCACGACTGGTCGTTCCCGTCCGGCCACACTCTTGCTTCGTTTGAGGCAGCCGGCGTTCTGATGATGTGCGACAAGAAGAGATTCGGTATCGTCTCGCTTGTGTTTGCGATACTGATCGCGATCTCGCGCATATACCTATGCGTCCACTATCCGACCGACGTTCTCGCCGGAGTCCTGCTCGGACTGCTCTTCGCATTTATCGCGTGCAAGGTCGTCGACGCGGTCGTCAACCTGTTCACCCGCAGAAAATCAAAAAGTTAAGTTTTTATAGTCGGAGATAATATGAGACAGCAAAAGAGAAAAAGAAGTAAATTCAAATTCGCGTACGTCGTGTATCTGTCGATACTCGCGCTACTTGCCATCGCCGCGATCGTTTACGTCAAGGTCCTTCTTGTGAACTACGAAAACGCACAGCCGGAGCACATCGCGATATCGCAGATGGACGAACTCTCCTCAATGGTGAAGGACGGCACGATCGAAAACTATTTCCCATTCCCGAACGTTTCGCAGGGTAAATTCGAAGAAGGCGCGAACGTTAAGGAAAAATACTATGAGATGCTCTCGTCCGACCGCCTCACCTGCGTCCTTGAATCGAAGGAGCTTGACGGCACGAAAGCGGTATATAAAGTGAAATCGGGAGAGGTCGAGCTCGCGTCTATCGCCCTGAAGAGCGACGGCGTTCCTCATCAGAAGCTTATCATCTTCGTCTACTACGACTGGGAAGTCGAGTCGATCACCCCGATCGTCAAAAAGCAGAGTTACGACGTTGAGATCCCCGCCGATTACACCGTATCGCTGAACGGTATCCCTCTCGGTCCCGACGAACTCGTCGTCCCCGAGGAAGGAACCGAAACGGACGAATCGCTCAAAAAGTATCATATCGACGGTCTTTATCTGCAGCCCGAATTCCGTATCGTCACTCCTGACGGGACTCCGACGGATTACAATATAGTCAAGAATAAAGTCACTCCCGTGATCTTCGACTACACTCTCGTTATTCCCTCTTCCCTCTCGGTCACGGTCAACGGAGTTGAACACGAGGGCGCCGACGCAGGCGGCGGAATGACACGTCACGCGATCAGGGAGGTCACGGAGCCAGAAGTCCTGATCTCCGACACGTTCGGCAATACCGAAAAGTACGCGGGCGGAAACGATCTGCCGCTCACGTACAAAAAGATCACCGTCCCGAACGGATACGCGATCCTCGCCGACGGAAACGAGATCCCCGTCTCGTCGTCGGTCAAGGTGGACGACGAAGAACTCAGCGAAGTCAGAAAGTATGCCGAAGTTCCCGAGTCGCTTCTCTACACTATCGCAATTCTGAAGGACGGCGCCGAAATAGTCGTCAAAGACGGATCGGGCAGCGTCGTAGATATCAGCGCGTACGCTTCCTCGAATGAGATCGACCTCTGCGGCACGCTCTCCGGTGCGGAGGCGCTTCCGGATGAGATATCGGCGCAGATCAACGTTCTTGAAGTTGCCGAGACGTGGAGCAAGTTCATGTCCGCCGACATCAACGACGGAAGTTACGGCTTCTATACGATGGCCCAGTACCTTATCGAAGGATCGAAGCTTTACGACGACGCACAGAAATGGGCGAACGGCGTAGATATCACTTTCACGAGTATCCACACTCTCGGAGATCCTCCGTTCACCGATGAGAAAGTCACGAACTACGTCAGACTTTCCGACAACTGCTTCCGCTGCGATATCAGTTTCGTGAAGCATATGTTCGTAGACAGACTCGGTCAGCACGACGAGCCCAACAATCTCCGCTTCTGGTTCGTTCTGCAGGAGGGCTACGCCGGTTCCGCCTGGAAAGTTGCTTATATGAAGGAGATCGTGGACTGATGGACAGCAACAACAGAAAGCGCCCGATACCGGGCAGAAATCAGAGCGGGCAGCAGAACGGTACGGCGCGCCCCGCGAATAATACGGCGTCACGTCAGCACGCCGTGCACAAGACGCCCGAGGAACTCGCACGTACGCGAGTAGTACCGACCGTAAAGGGGCAGAATTACCGCCCCGCGGCACAGACGGGCAGACAGACCGCAGGAAGAAGTCAGAGCGATAACCTTGAGTTCTCCGTTGCCCCGGCGACCGGAAGACCGGCAAGGCAAAACTCCTCCGCGCCGTATGGCAACAGGCAGAATTCCGGACGGTTCGAGGAGAAACCTCTCGGGGTAAGGATCCTTTCCGGAGTAGGCAAAGGACTTGCGTTCTTCTTCACTTTCATTATCGTTCTTTTGATCGTTCTGGCTGTATCGTTCAAAATGATTGCCTCGAATTCAAATCCCGCGGCTCAGGAAATGTTCGTCACGACGCTTCTCGAGACGGGTCAGCTCAAATTCCTTGCGAATATGTTCGCGTCGCAGGAAGATATCGACAGGATCGTAAACGCCAACAAATCGGATACGATCGATGAGGACGTCGATACGTCGCTTATCGATATCAAGGGTGCGACAGGAAACGTCGATATATCCGGTGGCAAGACTCCGACAGACGTTTCGGACGAGCCGATCGTGATAGAAGAGATCGCCGGAGCAAGTTACCATGCGACAATGATGATCGTCAAAGATCCGTCGCGCGTCTCCGTCGCAACGATCTACCCGTGGCGCGAGG
>JAEEGL011968667.1_pt1 | contig 13043 bp, 15 predicted proteins | sample 9134231 | NCBI WGS metagenome assembly JAEEGL01 (sample SAMN16246548, study PRJNA631951) | gut metagenome | biome: gut microbiome; feature: rumen; material: fiber-attached | host: Bos | place: Iran: Karaj | collected 2018-10 | reverse complement strand
CCGCGGAGAGGACTGCGCGGTCAGCGACGAAAACCTGCTCGCCCTGGCCCGGTCCGCGATGAAAAAAAGCTATTCGCCCTACTCCGGCTTTGCGGTGGGCGCGGCGCTCCTGTGCGAGGACGGCCGCGTGTTTCAGGGCTGCAACGTGGAAAACGCCTCCTACGGCATGACCATGTGCGCCGAGCGCACAGCCGTGTTCAAGGCTGTCAGTGAGGGTGAGCGCTCCTTCACGGCCATCGCCATCGCGTCCTCCGGGAGCGCGCCGTGGCCCTGCGGCGCCTGCCGGCAGGTGCTCAATGAGTTCGCGCCCCGCATCCGCGTGCTGGTCACCTGGGACGGGCACACGGAGGAGGCGCCGCTCAGCGCCCTTCTCCCCCACGGTTTCGGGCCGGAAGCCCTGGGCATCACGACATGAGGAGACCATCGATATGAACGAAGTCAAGAAACCTTTCCGCTCCGGGTTCGTCACCATCGTCGGGCGGCCGAACGTCGGCAAGTCCACGCTGATGAACGCCATGATCCGCGAGAAGATCGCCATCGTGTCGGCCAAACCCCAGACCACCCGCAGCCGGATCATGGGCATACTGACGGATCCGGCGTACCAGATCGTGTTTCTGGACACGCCGGGCATCCATCAGCCCCGCACGCTGCTGGGCGAGTCCATGATGAAGTCCGTGCGCGACGCCATGGACGGCATGGACTGCCTGCTGATGCTCGCCGACGTGACCGATCTCGGCGAGCGGGATCTGGCCATCGCCCGCGAGATGAGCGGCAAGAAAGGCCCGGCGGTGCTGGCGCTGAACAAGATCGACCTGGTGTCGAGGGAATCGCTGCTGGCGACGATCGAACGCTTTGCCGACTGCGGCTTTGACGCCATCGTGCCCGTCAGCGCGATAACAGGCGACGGCCTGCCCGAGCTGACAAAGACGCTGGTCTCCCTCCTGCCCGAAGGCCCCCACTACTTCCCGGACGACATGGTCACGGACCAGCCCGAGCGGCTCCTGTGCGCCGAGATCATCCGGGAGAAGGCCCTGCTCCATCTTCGCGATGAGGTGCCCCACGGCATCGGCGTGGAGATGATGCGCATCGCCGAGGTGCGCGAAGGCCTGACCGAGATGCATGCCACCATCTACTGCGAGCGGGAAGCCCACAAGGGCATCATCATCGGCCGCCACGGCGCCATGCTGCAGCAGATCGGCAGCGAAGCCCGCGTTGATATCGAGCGGCTGATGGACACCCATGTCAACCTGAAGCTCTGGGTCAAGGTGCGGGAGGACTGGCGCAACCGCGTCGGCGAACTGCGCAACCTGGGATACGAGTGAGTGACATCGCACTTCGGCCCTGACCGCATTCTGAAAGGATGATTCCGCGTGAAGAAGACCCTTCGCCGTACCAAGATCGTCTGCACCATGGGCCCGCGCCTGTTCGAGAACGACCTGATCCGTCCGCTGATGCTGGCCGGCATGGATGTGGCGCGCTTCAACTTCAGCCACGGCACCCATGAGACCCACCGCGCGTGGCACGACGAGGTCTGCCGGACCCGGGACGAGCTGGGGCTGCCGGTGGCGACGATGCTGGACACCAAGGGACCGGAGATCCGCACCGGCGACTTCGAGGGCGGGAAGGCCGTCCTGGAGGCCGGGCAGCTCTTCACCCTCCACACCCAGGAGTGCATGGGCGACGCGAGCCACTGCTCCATCACCTATCCCGGCTTGGTGCGCGACGTCAAGCCCGGAGATTCCATCCTCGTGGACGACGGCCTCATCGGCATGACGGTGGAGCACATCACCGACACCGAGATCACCTGCAAGGTGCTCAACGGCGGCCCGGTCTCCAACCACAAGGGCATCAACGTGCCCAACGTCCACCTGTCGATGCCCTACATCAGCCCGAAGGACCGCGAGGACATCCTTTTCGCGGCGGACAACGGCTTCGACTTCATCGCCGCTTCCTTCGTGCGCTGCGCCGAGGACATCCTCGCCATCCGGAAGATTCTGTCGGAGCGCGGGAATACCGGCATCCGCATCATCGCAAAGATCGAGAATCACGAGGGCGTGGAGAACCTGGAGGAGATCATGCACGCGGCCGACGGCATCATGGTGGCGCGCGGCGACATGGGCGTGGAGATCCCCCTGGAGGAGGTCCCCTCGCTTCAGAAGCACATCAGCCCTGCGTGCGTCATGCCGGGCCGCCCCGTCATCACCGCGACACAGATGCCGGACTCCATGATCAAGAACCCGCGCCCCCCCCGCGCAGAGGCTACGGACGTCGCCAACGCCATCTATGACGGGACCAGCGCCATCATGCTTTCCGGCGAGACGGCCGCGGGCCTGTACCCCATCGAGGCCGTCAAGACCATGGCCCGCATCGCCATGAAGACCGAGGCGGACATCGACTATGTCCACCGCTTCGCCATCGGGGATTACAACACGCGGCGCGACATCACCGCGGCCATCTCCCACGCCACCGTGACGTCCTCCCATGACCTGGAGGCCAGCGCGATCATCACCGTCACCAAGAGCGGCGGCACCGCGCGCATGATCGCCCGGTACCGCCCGGACTGCCCGATCGTGGCCTGCGCGACCTCCGCCATGGTCTACCGGCAGATGAACCTCAGCTGGGGCGTGGTGCCGCTGCTGATCGACGAACAGAGCTCCACCGACGCGCTCTTCGACGACGCCGTGGACGCCGCTGTCCGCGCGGGCATCATCCGGGACGGCGAGCTGGTGGTGCTGACCGCCGGCGTGCCACTGGGCATTTCCGGAACCACCAATATGATGAAGGTCCATGTGGTGGGCCACATGCTGCTCCGCGCCACGGGCGTGGGCACGGGCACCGCCACCGCCCCGCTGTTTGTGGCCGGGGAGATCAGCGAAGCCCTGGAGAACTTCCGCACCGGTTCCATTCTGGTGTGCAAGCAGACTTCGAAGGCGCTGCTGCCCCTGGTGCGCAAGGCCGCCGGCCTGATCCTGGAGGATGCCGATCCCGAGGGCCAGGGCGTGATCGCGGGCCTCAGCCTGGATATCCCCGTGATCATCGGGGCCTCCGGGGCTACCCGGATCCTGTCCGCCGGCGCGGTGGTGACCATGAACGCCGAGGACGGAACGGTTTCCTGCAACTGATCATCAGCACGACGCATCGGAGGATAACACCATGCAGACCACGATCTATCTGGACGGACGGGACTACGCGGACAAGCGGGCGATCCACGCGGCGCTGAAGCTGCTGCTGGAGCTGCCGGAATACTACGGCATGAACGCCGATGCCCTGCACGACTGCCTGACGGAGCGCCCCGACCCGGTGCGCGTGTGTGTGCGCGCGGCAGGGGAGAGCCCCGCCGCGGACACGCTCGACCTCATCCGCCGGGTGGTGGAGGATGCGGGCGGCGAATGGGTCGACCTGTGACAGCGCGGGAGGCTGCGACATGAAAGAGTATCAGGCCGCGCTGTTCGACGCGGCGAAATACCGACTGGCGGAATCGCCCTTCTACGATCCCCGCTATGACCGGCTCAGCTGGGTGGACATCCAGGACGGGAAGGTTTTTTGGCGGCGGGACGGCGTGACCTGCGTCCATGAATTCGGCGAGCCTGTGGGAGCCGCGGTGCCCCTCGCGGGGGAGGACGGCTTCCTGGTGGCGGGAGAGCGGACGCTGTGGAAGCTGTGCCGCGGGGAGCAGACCGCGGTTTGCGACCTCTCCGGCGCGTATCTGCCGTGGCAGCGCAGCAACGACGCCAAGGCCGACCCGCACGGACGGCTGTTCGTTGGCTCCTGCGCGAAGGATTTCACGGGGATGGAGGGCGGAGATCTGTACCGCTGCGACCACGGCGTCCTGACGGTGATGCAGCCCGGGACCCGGATCGCCAACGGCATGGCTTGGAGCGCGGACCGGAAGACCTTCTGGTTCTCGGATTCCAACGAGCATGCGGTCTTCGCCTACGACTTCGACGAGGAGAGCGGAGACATCGCCGATCGGCGCGTGCTCTTCCCGGTCGAAGGCGGCGTGCCGGACGGCATGTGCGTGGACGCGGAGGATCACCTGTGGCTGGCGGTCTGGGGTGGAAGCCGCATCGAATGCCGCGACGGGCACACCGGGGAGCTGCTGGCGCTGGTGCGCGTGCCCGGCCTGCACACCACCTCCTGCTGCTTCGTCGGCCCCGACTGGCGCAGACTGTTCATCACCACAGCGGGCGACGGACTGACGGGGGAGGGCGACGGCCGCCTCTACATGTGCAACGTGGACGCCGTCGGCCTGCCGCCGGACTATGCCATGATCTGATCACCGACCGAAGGGACGAAACGAATGGATATTGCCGTTATCGGGCTGGGCCTCATCGGAGGCTCCCTGGCCCGCACCATCAAGCTGCACACCGACGCCCGGGTCTTCGGCTGCGATACGGACCCGGAGACCCTCGCCCGCGCCCTGGCCATGGACGCGGTGGACATGGAACTGAACGACGAAAAGCTCCGGGGCTGCGCCATGGTGCTGGTCGCCCTCTATCCGCAGGCGGCGGCGGACTGGATCGCCGCCCATGCCCGGCTGATCGCGCCGGACGCCCTGGTCATCGACTGCTGCGGCGTGAAGGAGACGATGATGGAAGCCGTCACGCCCATCGCCCGCGAGCGGAAGTGGCACTATATCGGCGGGCACCCCATGGCCGGCCGCGAGTACAGCGGCTTCCGCTATGCGCGTGACGACCTCTTCGACAATGCCTCCATGGTGCTGACGCCCATGCCGGAGGAGGAACTGCCCATCCTGCAGAAGGCGAGAGACTTCTTCATGGACCTGGGATTCCGCCGGGTGCAGTTCACGACCCCGCCCATCCACGACGAGATCGTGGCCTACACGACCCAGCTGCCCCGCATCCTGGCCAGCGCCTATGTGCGGACCCCCATGGCCGCGCGGCACAAGGGCTTTTCGGCGAGGACCTTTGCTGACATGACACGGGACGCGCGGATGAATGAGGAGCTCTGGACGGAGCTTTTCCTGGACAACCGCGACGCCCTGCTGCGCGAGCTGGACGACCTGACAGAGCGCCTGGCCGCCTACCGCGACGCGCTGGGACGCGGCGATGCCGAGGCCCTGCGCGCCCTGCTGCGGGACGGACGCGAACGCCGGGAATCCCTGGAGGAAGCCTGATGGCCGTGGTGGTGAGCGCCTGTCTGCTGGGCGAGAGGTGCAAATACAACGGCGGAGACAACCGGAACGAGGCCGTGATCGCCTTCTGCCGGGACCGGGAGATCATCCCGGTATGCCCGGAGACGGCCGGCGGGCTGCCCGCTCCTCGCCCTCCGTCAGAGATCCGGGACGGGCAAGTGTGGTCGAAGGACGGCGCGAATGTCACCGAAGCCTTCCGCGCCGGTGCGCTGCGCTGCCTCGAAAGCTGCGCCGGCAGGACGGTCGAATACGCGATCCTGAAGGCGCGCAGCCCCTCATGCGGATCGGGCGAGGTCTATGACGGGGCGTTTTCCGGCAAGACCGTTGCCGGGGACGGGGTGTTTGCGGCCATGCTGAAGGTCCGGGGCATCCCCGTGTTCACGGAGGACCAACTGGAGGAGGCGGCCCAATGCGCTGGCTGATCGCGTCTGACATCCATGGCTCGGCGGTGTGGTGCGAGGCCATGCTGCGGGCTTTTGAGCGGGAGAGGGCAGACCGTCTGCTGCTTCTGGGGGACCTGCTGTACCACGGGCCCCGCAACGATCTGCCCGAGGGTTATGACCCGAAGCGCGTGATCGCCATGCTGAGCGGATACCGGGAGCGGATTATCTGCGTTCGCGGCAACTGTGAGGCCGAGGTCGATCAGATGGTGCTGCCCTTCCCGGTACTGGCCGACTATGCGCTGCTGGAGGCCGGGGACCGCGTCCTCTTCGCAACCCACGGCCACCATTACAACGCCGATGCCCTGCCGCCGCTGCAGCCGGGGGATATCCTGCTGCACGGCCATACCCACATCCCGGAGTGCCGCGCCGTCGACGGCATCACGGTGATGAACCCCGGCTCCGTGTCCATCCCCAAGAACGGCGCTCCCCACAGCTATATGACGATGGAGGACGGCATCTTCGCCTGGAAGGACATGGACGGTGCGGAATTCCTGCGCTTCTGCGCCGTGTGACGCGCATCCCGTCAACAGATAAAGCAGCCTGTCGGCAGGCTGCTTTTGGATTGCGGGCGGGCCGGGAGAGGCGTGCGGATCAGCCGATCCCGATGTCTCCGGAAATGGTGCTGATGTCCAGCCGCACAGGGGCGTCCGGATTGGATCGGGCACCGCTGTGCCAGGTCACGTCGCCGGTCTTGGTGCGGAACGATGCGCACGCGCCCGCGGCAGGATCGGCCAGACGGATCTCCACATCGCCGCTGACGGAGGCGGCCTTCACCTCGGCGGGACCGGGGGAGGTCAGGGTCAGGTCCACATCACCGCTGACGACGCTGACGGAGATCCGGGCGCTGCAGGACTCTGCCTCCACATCGCCGCTGACGGTGGTGATCGTGAGCTGATCGGCGGTACCCCGGTAATCGACATCCCCGCTGGTGGTTGTCATATCGGCTCGGGCGAACTCTCCGCGCACATCCAGATCGCCGCTGACGGTGACGACCGCCATCTTTCCGGCGCGTTCACCGCCGACCGCAGCCTTGGTGCTGTCCGATGCCACGGACACATCCACGTCCCCGCTGGTGGTCTGGATGCTGACCTCGGGGGCGGGCAGAGAGAAGGCGACATCTCCGCTGAAGGTCTGGATCCTGGCGCTTTCCAGCATGCCGGCGGGAAGGCCGAGGCTCAGGCGGCAGCTGTCGTCGCCCAGGGAAACGGCGCCCCGGAACAGCCGGGCAAGAGAACCGAGGAGCCCGCTTTCATTCGGGGCCTCGGATGCCGCGGCGCGGTTCTTCTGCGTGGCGACCAGGGTGTCTCCGTCGACCCGGAGATCGATATAGGAGTGGGAACCCGCCTGGACTTCCACGGTCTGCCGGCCTTCTGTCTCGGACACTTCGACTTCGGCGCTGCGTACATTGACCCGCAGATGGCGGATCTGATCCCACGCGATGACGGTCGTGCCTTCAAAGTGAGCCTGCGCGGCATCGTCCTTGTCAAAGAATCCGGCGTCCGGCGCCTGCTTCCGGGGGTAATCCTTCAGCACTTCGTCCATTCCGTTCAGGCTTTCCACCACGGCTGCGACGGCATCGTCCTCGGCGTAGCCGTCCGCCACCAGGGAGGCAAAACGGTCCTGGCAGTTGTTCATCACCTCGTCCCGCATGGCGAGGGTCTCCTCCGTCATCTCCACATTGTCGAACAGCAGGTTGACAATGCGCTCCACGGTCTTATTCATGGTCATCCTCCTTCAGCAGCAGGTCCAGCAGATGCTTGGTGTCTTCCCATCCCGCCAGGTCTTCCCGCAGGCGGTTCTGTCCGGCTTCGGTGAGCCGATAATAGCGGCGGCGTGCGCCGGTTGCCTCATCCCCCCAGCGGGAGACGATCAGGCCGGCGCTCTCCAGTCTTCGGAAAGCGGTATACAGGGTGGCTTCCTTCATCTCGAAGGAGCCTCCGCTTATGGCGTTGACGGCCTGGTTGATGCGGTAGCCATAACTCTCGCCCTCCCGCAGACGCGCGAGGATGATGCTGTCGGTGTAACCGCGCAGCAGATCAGCCGAGAGATTCATCTTTTCACCTCCCGGGGGTACGGCACGTGAAGCCCGGAGACATTGCGATCCTTCCGGCGCAGCGGGTCCGGCTGCGAGTCACAGTACAACAGGGGATCGACGCCGATGGGGGCCGGCATCCGAACCGAACTGATGCCGGAGGATTTCCTGAAGATGGGATCCAGCCCTTTACGCATGGGACAGCCCTCCTTTCACCGCCCATTATACACAAGATACCTTACCTGTCAAGGTATATTGCAACACAATTTACATTAGAATTCGGTTAAGCCGATTCCCGCCTCTTCCGCACAGCGCAGCGGCGGATTCGCAATTTGCCGCCAAAGCCATTGACATGCCGCGGCGAAACATGGTATACTGAAGCGCTGAATGTCAGCGAGTTTCTTTTGGTGTGTAAAAGCATCGGAGACTGGGGAGCGGAGGAGAACGATGGCAATTGAGAATCAAGGGCTGACCGTGCAGACGAACGACGACCGCACGCAGAATGAAGAGCAGGGGTTTGAGATCGATCTGATCGAGCTTTTGTACCGCCTGCTGGAGAAGGCCCGCTGGATCATTCTGGCTGCGCTGCTGGGCGCCCTCATCATGGGTATCTATACCTTCCGCTTTGTGGACCGTACCTATCAGGCATCGAGCCGGCTGTACATCCTGAACTCCAAGGATTCGGTGGTGAACCTCTCCGATCTGCAGATGGGCACCAACCTGGCGGCGGACTATGTGCAGGCCTTCAAGACCTACACGATCCACAGGCAGGTCAGGGAAGACCTGGGGCTGGACTATTCCATCAGCCAGATGACCAAGATGCTGAACGTGACCAACGTCAGCGGCACCCGCATCCTTTCTCTCACGGTGACATCCACCGACGGAGAGGAAGCCGTGCGGATGGCGGACAAGTACGCGGAGTACGGACGCATGTTCATCGCGGATCACATGGGCACGACCGAACCGCGGATCTTTGAGGCGGCAAGCGAGCGCGGATATACGGTCGCCGGTCCCAACAAAACGCGGAGCATCCTGCTCGGTTTCATCGTGGGATTCGTGGCGGCGGCGGCGGTCATCGTCGTGCAGTTCATCGTGGATGACCGCGTTCGCAATGCGGAGGCGCTGGAAAAGAAGCTGCACCTTCCCGTGCTGGGCATGATGCCGGCCGCGGATATGGCGGAAGCGTCTTCATCCCATCGGTCCTCCCGGAAGCATTCCGGCAAGAAAGGCGGTTCAAAATGAGACAGGCAACCATCAATAAGATCGAACCGCTGAATTACGCAGGCACCGAGGCCCTGAACACCATCTGCACCAACCTGACCTTTACGGGCCGCAACCTGAAAAAGATCGTTTTCACCAGCAACACCATGGCCGAGGGCAAGAGCTTCCTGGTGATGGAGATCATGCAGAACCTGGCCCGCCGCGGCAAGCGCGTGGTGCTGGTGGACGCGGATATGCGCCGCTCCTTCCTGGTGCGCCGCCACCGCATCGAGACCGACGGGGAACTGCTGGGCCTGGCTCACTATCTCGCGGGCCAGTGCTCCCTGGGAGACTGCCTCTATGAGACCAATCTCTACGGGGCGTGCATCATTCCCGCCGGGCGCGATGTTTCCAACCCCATGTCCCTGATCGACTCGGAGTATTTCACCAGCATGCTGGACGAGCTCGCCGCCAACTTCGATATGGTGCTGGTGGACGCGCCGCCCGTGGGCATGGTGATCGATGCCGCCGAGATCGCGGCCAGCTGCGACGGATCGGTGCTCGTGGTGGAGTACTCGAAGACGCACATGCGCGACCTGATGTCCTGCAAGCAGCAGATGATGCAGAGCGGCAAACCGATCCTGGGCTGCATCCTGAACAAGGTCAAGTTCGATACGATCTCTTCCAAAAAGTACTACAACAAGGGCTATTATCATCACTATACCAGCGGCTATTACAAGCACGATGACGGATCCGGGTCGGGAAGCGGCAAGAAGTGACCGCAGCCGCGCCGTGTCAGGTCGGAACCAGTTTCGAAAGGACGCCGGCGATCCCGTCGGCGTCCTTCTGCTTCATGAGGGGAGTGAGCGCAGTGACCCGTTTTCCCAACAGACCGGAGGGGGATGAGCCCTATCAGCCGCTCTTCCACGATCCCGTGCCGGACGAACTGGAGGATGCGATCGCAGCCGAACAGGAGGAGCTCCGCCTGCAGTCCGAAACAGCGATGCCGGACGCGGCCGACTGGATCGAAGAGGACGACGAGGACAAGCGGGAGAGGATGCTCGCCAGACGGGATTTCTTCAAGGCATCCGCGTGGGTGCGCGATCTGATCCTGGTGGTCCTGTTCACCGTGGGATCCCTCCTGCTGATTTGGCTCATCGTGTCCATGGTGCATATGACGGTCGAGGACCTGAAACTGCGCTTCACGGTGCTGCAGAACCTGGGCGGCCAGGCCGGAGGCCCGCACTATGGCTGAGATCACCTGGGAGCTTCTGGAGAGCCAGGTGGAGGCCTGCTCGCGGTGCGCCCTGTGCGGCGGCATATCGCACAAGGTGCCGGGACAGGGCGACCGGCATTCTCCCCTGATGATCATCGGGGAGGGCCCCGGCGCGGAGGAGGACCGTCAGGGCCTGGCTTTTGTGGGACCGGCGGGGCAGCTGCTGACCCGGATGCTTGCCGCCATCGAGCTGCCGCGAGACCGCGTGTACATCTGCAACACCGTCAAGTGCCGGCCGCCGGGGAACCGCGTCCCGGAACCGGAGGAACGGGCGGCCTGCCTGATGCATCTGCGGATGCAGACGGCCCTGCTCAGGCCGAAGGTCATCCTTCTGCTCGGCGCATCCGCCGCGAGGACGGTGCTGGGCGAGGATACCCGCATCACGGCGGTCAGGGGCCAATGGCGGCAGCGCCGGGGGACGTGGATCATGCCCACTTACCACCCCAGCGCCCTGCTCCGGGACCCGGCCAAAAAGCGTGCCGCCTGGCATGATCTGCAAATGCTGCGCGACAAGCTGATCGAACTGGACTGCTACGGTGATATCTATCGGTAGGCTGCCCCGGCTTCGGGCGAGGCGCGTCGTCGGCATACGGATGGGTGCGCTTTCGCGGCCCGATCGGGACAGGGGGAGACAGGCGCGTGACTGACTATGATGTGATCGTGCTCGGCGCGGGTCCGGCCGCTTCGTCTGCCGCCGTCACCTGCGCGGTCGGAGGCATGAAGGTCCTGATGGCGGACAGGTATCCGGAAGACGTTTGCAAGCCCTGCGGAGACGGACTGTCGGAGAACGGCCTCGAAGCCCTGGCAAAGCTGTCGGTATCTGCGGACCGGCTGCTGAAAGCCGGGGCGCATCCCATCTCCCGCAGCGTCCACCTGTGGCCCGGATGGCGATCGGAGGTCCGCCACGACGACCGCGGTTTCCTGACCCTGCCCAAACCGTGCCTGCTGCGCCTGGTGCGTTCCCGCGCCGAGGAGGCGGGGGCGCGGATCCGATATGCGGCCGAGACGCCGGTGCAGCGGGACGGACTGTGGCAGATCGGAGACACGGCCCGCGCGCCGCGGCTGATCGATGCCTCCGGCGCGCAGAGCGGCTTCCGGCAGGACCCGGCCCTGCGGCGCGGGCTTCCCATCGGGGCGAGCATGGTGATCAGCGCAAAGCCGCCGCTGGACGAGGACAGCGTCTGGTTCTGGCACCTGCCCGACGACCCGTCCGGGTACCGCTGGGCCTTCCCGCTGGGGGACCGCCGCTGGAATATCGGCGTGTGGCGGAGCACGGAGACGGCGCGCATCAAGGCGGAGATGGAGCGGTTCATCGCCCTGTGCGCCGGGAAGTGCCAGGATCACTTCGCGGTCATTCGTCCCGCCGCCTATGCCTTTCTCGGAACGTCCCCCACATCCCGTGCCGATCAGGCGGAGGACGGGTGCCTGCAGGCCGGCGATGCCGCGGGGACCTGCGACGCTTCGAGCGGGGAGGGCATCCCGCAGGCTGTCGCAAGCGGCATGCTTGCGGCGGAGACGTGCCTGAGGGGAGCGGAGCGATCAAGTGCGACCCGTCCGCAAAGTGCGGATCAGAACATATGAAACAAGGAGGATCCCCATGGTCAGACAGGATGCTTGGAAACAGTATGACGATACCGAACTGGCGGAGGTCATGAAGTTCGCGGAGGGATATTCGGCCTTCCTTTCCGCCTGCAAGACAGAGCGCGAATGCGTGGTGTTCGGCGTTTCGGAGGCCAGGCGCAAGGGCTTTGCCGATCTGGCGGACATCGTTCGGGAGGGCAGGACCCTCAGGGCGGGCGACCGCGTGTACTACAACTGGATGGGCAAGGACCTGATGGCCTTTGTCATCGGTGAAAAGCCGCTGTCCGAGGGCATGAACATCCTCGGCGCGCATATCGATTCCCCCCGGGTGGACGTCAAGCAGAATCCCCTTTACGAGGATGAGGGCATCGCCTACTTCGACACCCACTATTACGGCGGCATCAAAAAGTATCAGTGGGTGGCGATCCCCCTGGCCCTGCACGGCGTGATCGTCCGCAAGGACGGCACCCGCGAGACCGTGGCCATCGGCGAGAAGGAAGAGGATCCGGTCTTCTGCTTCTCGGACCTGCTGATCCATCTGGCCCAGGATCAGATGAGCAAAAAGGCGTCAGAGGCGGTCGAGGGCGAGGCGCTGAACCTCATCGTCGGGGGCCGTCCGCTGAAGGACGCCGAGAAGGACGCCGTGAAGGCCCAGGTGCTGAAACTGCTGAAGGAACAGCTGGGCGCGGAGGAGGAAGACCTGCTCTCCGCGGAGCTGGAGATCGTCCCCGCCGGGCGCGCCCGGGATCTGGGCTTCGACCGCTCCATGATCCTCGGCTACGGTCATGACGACCGCATCTGCGCCTACCCCTCGCTGAGAGCCATCACCGACTGTGAGGGGACGCCCGCGTACACCGTCTGCGCCATCCTGACCGACAAGGAAGAGATCGGCAGCGTGGGCGCCACGGGCATGGCTTCCAATTTCTTCGAGAACACGGTGGCCGAGCTGATCTCCGCCTGCGAGGGCGGATACAGCGACCTGACGCTGCGCCGCTGCCTGCGGAACAGCCGCATGCTTTCCAGCGATGTCAGCGCGGGCTTTGACCCCAACTTCGCCGGCGTGTTCGAGAAGAAGAACGCCGCCATCCTCGGCAAGGGCGTGTGCTTCAACAAGTTCACCGGACGCGGAGGGAAGGGCGGCAGCAACGACGCCAACGCCGAGTTCATGGCGGAGATCCGCCGCATCATGGACGACGCGGGCGTGGACTTCCAGACCGCGGAGCTGGGCAAGGTGGACGCCGGCGGAGGCGGCACGATCGCCTATATGTGCGCCAAGTACGGCATGAACGTCATCGACGCGGGCATCGCCGTCCTGTCCATGCACGCCCCCTATGAGATCGCCGCCAAGTGCGATCT
>JAEEGL010779060.1_pt1 | contig 13043 bp, 14 predicted proteins | sample 9134231 | NCBI WGS metagenome assembly JAEEGL01 (sample SAMN16246548, study PRJNA631951) | gut metagenome | biome: gut microbiome; feature: rumen; material: fiber-attached | host: Bos | place: Iran: Karaj | collected 2018-10 | reverse complement strand
CTCGAAAACGCCTTCAGCGTTTCCTCGGTAACAAAACGATGCTTCGCATCTCATTTCAGTCGGGGCTTGAACCCCGCCTGAAACGAAGATCTCCCCCCACCTTCGCTACGCTAAGAGGTGGGGGATATCTTCTGTTTTGTTCTATAGATGAAAAAGGAGAACGTTATGGAAATCGAACACAAATACCTGATTACAGAGTTTCCAACAGATCTTTCGGGATATAAGAAAAAAGAGATAGAACAGGGATATCTTAACCGTTCACCTGTATTGAGGATCAGGAAAAGCAACGATAAATACATTTTTACTTATAAGATGAAAAAGGAGCTTTTAGAAAAAGGTGCGCCCATAGTAAACGAAGAGATAGAAGCACCTCTTACAGAGGAGGCATATCTGCATCTGCGCTCCAAGGTAGACGGAAATATCATCATAAAGACCAGATATATCATACCCTACTCGTTTAACGGGAAGGATTACAGGATAGAACTCGATGTATTCCACGGGAAGCTTGAAGGCCTGGTATTTGCCGAGGTGGAATTCGAATCCGTGGAAGATGCAAATGCTTTTAAGGGTCCTGCATGGTTCGGAAAAGAAGTTTCAAAAGACAAAAGATACCGTAACGGCTTCTTATCGGAGCAGGAAAACCTTGACTGCTTTAAGGGATAATTATTGCTTTTTGAATTGAGCAGGAATCAGTTTACTCAATAGAAATTCTGAAAAACGAAAAAATACTACTTTACAAAACACAAAAAATAGTGTATAATAAATCCATCTTAGGAGATTGGTAACTCCTTCAATTACTTTTTTCATTGATATTTCATCATAATTTCCACTTTTTAAGTATGCGCTTAAGGGAGGTTTTTGCCTGATGGGTAAAAGAATCAGGAAAATGTCCGGAGGGCTCAGAGGTAAAATTGCTGTGGCTTTTTTTGTCGTGGCTTTATTTTGTGTTGCCTTGGGGCTTTGTTTTTGGATGTTTATCAACAAAAATGAGCAGGAAAGCATGTATCTCGGAAGAATTTCAGAACTGGAAGAAGAGCTGGAAACTGTTAGGTCCGAGGCGTGGGAACTGGAACAAAAAGAGGCGTCTGTGTCTAAAGAAGAGCATGAAGAATTTGTGAGGGAAATAGAATATGATTTTATCTACGTGCCCGCGTTTGTTAAAACAGGGGACTTCGTGGATGTGAGGATACGCTATCCCGACGGTTCGGATTACTGCCTGGTATCGCATAAGCAGATAAAGGCATTAAACAGGGAGAATGGGAAGACTGTTATACCTGTGACGGAAGAAGAGAATCTGATGTTCAGCTCAGCAGAGGCGGATCATGTCACATATCCGGATTCGAAAGTGTATGTCAGCCGTTACAGGGATACGGAAGAGAGTGCCTTGTCACAGGTAGATTATCTGCCTCTTTCGAGAGTCTACGAACGGATCAGGGAGAATCCGAATATCAAGGAGATTTCCTTTGAATTCGATGAAGAGAAACGGAAGAAGAATGAGGAGCTTCTCATATCCTATAGAGATCCTGAAGAACATGACAGTACTTTTGGCGACTGGTACGACACAGGATACGGGTCGGAAGATTTGACAGGGCTTCCGGTGGAGTACGGGGGTGAGATATGGGATTAACCATGAATTTTGCCGGGGGAGGATATGAGGATATAGTTCTGTACCTGACAGGTATCTTAAAACATCTGAATTGTAAAACACTTATTCTTGATCATACTTTGGACCATGTTTTTTATTCGTGTATTCCTCATTTGGAAGGAATAAATCCTGCAGAAAATATTCTTGATTTCGGAAGAGCATATTACATGATGGAAACCCTAAAGAAAATGTCATATTTAAGGACCGTAGACACCGGGACAGCAGATTCCGGAACTGTTGATGGCAAAATCTCCGGTACCGGAACTGTAAATGATATAACTATAGATAACCGGGAGGAGACTGGCTTTGAGCTTGTAATCCGACTCTATGATTACAGTACATTCCCCGAGCCCGGAGCCATGTCGGTGATAGTGTCTGATGAACACAGGGTACATGCAGAGGCTTTGGAGAAATTCCGTCTTGAGATGGGGAATGTATTAATCCTAAAGAATTTTACCGGGGTCATAAAAAAGCAGTATGAGAATATCGCGTACAGGCTTGGATGTGAAAAGGTTTTTGCCCTTCCGTTTTCGGAAAAAGATTACAGATCTTTTGTATATGCAGAGTATCATGCAAAAGCAGGATTTTCACATATATCGGGTGAACTGGAACAGGTATTGCTGGAACTCACAGGGATGATACTTCCGGGAAAAAGCGCTAAAGAGATAAAAAAAGCCTACAGGGCAGGAAAAGGAGGAAAAAAGTGAAGATAGCATTCTGGAGTCCCCTTCATGGGACGGGAGCATCATCAAGCCTGCTTGCTTTCGGAGTGGCATGCTCTTATCTTAAGGCTAAAAAAATCATAGTCACCCAGACCCATTTTAACCTGAATAATCTCGAACGTCCGCTTCTCGGAATGTCCGATTCGAAGGAACTCTTCAGGGATACGGGACTAGATGCGATCATGAGGCATTTTAAATCCGGGAATATCACAGAAGAACACATCAGGGATTGCTCCATAAAAATCCATGATTATCTCTATCTTATGGCGGGAACGGGTATTCCGAACAGAGAAGGATTTGAGAACAGCATAGCCAGAAGTATGCTCGTACATATTTTGTCGGTCATGGAGAATTATTTTGATATTGTTCTCGTGGATACGAATTCGGGGAATAACGAGTATTCCATGAAGATTATAGATGAATGTGATGTGGTGGTCGTATCCATGAGGCAGAACAGATTTTTTCTGGAAAAATTTTTTGATGAGGGACTTTTTGAAAACAAAAATGTTTTTTATCTCTTTTCGGATTATGACCCTGACAGTAAATACAGTCTTTTTAACATCAGGCATTTGTATAAAAATATCAATAAGAGCAATTCTGCATATCTGCCCCATGATACGGGATATATGGATGCGGTGAGTGACGGCAGGGTCAGAAAATATATATCTTCTAATCTGGAGAGTGACATGGGATATCCGAATGATTTTTTCACACAGTTAAAGAATTTCGTGGATCTGTTTCTTAAATTTTTGGCAATAAAAAAAGGAGGAGCTGATGACCGGTTTTCTGATAGCGATAGTGCTACTTCTTGTTCCGGTGATACTTCTTCTGATCACTGACCGGGGGTACAGCAGCAGGGTAGTGCCACGCAGGGAAGATGAGAATTTCAGGCTGGAAAGTCTCCTTGAAGAATGCAGGGTCAAGATCAATGAGATACTGAACAGTGATTGTTCCGAACTGGGATTAAACCGGGAAGAAACCATGAAGCGTGAAAAACAACAGGTCCGTTTGAGAAACGCTATCCGTGAAGCATGTCTGGGAGACGAGGGAGACAGGGAATACATAAAAGAATACCTAAAGGATCTGTTGCAGAATTACCTGGGTGTAAACGAGCGGACGATAGTGAAAGTTATCCCTTTTGATAGGCCTGCATATATGAGCGCCCAGGACAAATTTGAATATCTCTACGTTCTTTATGCGGGTAAATACGGGAATGCATCCTTTGTGCATATGGTAGAAGACTATGGATGGGCAGAGCCTAAAAAGGATACAAAGGGAACTGCATATGTTATAACTGATGAAGATGTGGATGACGCATTTTATAATCCGGGAGTATACGGAAACTATAATGACAGGCTTGAAATGCTCGTGCAGCGGGTTTATCAGAGTCTGTACGGACATGATGTGGCGGATATACTGATAACGGATTCTTCCGTGGACGGCGTGTCCGGCGGGGTCGGTGGAAGAAGCAGGATAGAGTACAATTATCTGGATGTCTTAAGTGATGTGGAGGGTGATCCTGCAAGCATGAATTATGATACTCTGTACTGCGTGCTCCACGGTAAGCTATACAGGCTAAAGTTCCTGTCGTTTAAAAGGGAAGAGAATCTGGAAAGGGTGGTAAAGAATATATACAGATATAATATCAGAATATCTCTTTCAAGGAAGAATCCTGTGATCCACGGTACGCTTAAGAACGGTTCGAGAATAGTGGCGGCACGTCCTCCGGTGTCCGACGGATGGGCTTTTTATGTCCGGAAATTCAAATCTTCAAATGCCCGGGATATAGAATCATTACTTGTACATAAAAACAGTGAAATCGTGATAAAGATTCTTCGCCTTATCACGGAAAATGAGTTTAATTTCTGTATTTCGGGGCCTATGGGAGGCGGTAAGACTACGCTCCTAAAAGCACTGGTAGGATTTATGAACCCGGGATATACCATAAGGGTGGCTGAGAGTTCGTTTGAGCTGAATCTGAATAATGTATACCCGGAAAGAGACATACATATGATGCAGGAAAGAGGAGAATTTTCGATATATGATATCATTACCGGAACGAAGAAAATGGATACGGATATCCTGATAGTGGGTGAGGTAAATGAGCCGAAGATAGCGGGTGCTTTTGTGCAGGTAGCTCAATCCGGTTCCAGGATGGCGGTCACCACGCTTCATCATGAGACTACCGAAAAACTCATAGAATATCTGAGGAATGCTCTGGTATCGGAACTTGGGATCAGTGATACGGGCATAGCTGAAAAACAGGTCATAGATATCCTGAATTTTGATATACATATGGTTCATGACGTCGAGGGAAGATTCTATATCGAAAGGATCACTGAAATCATACCTGAGGAAGCTCATGAGTATCCGGACCGGATTGAAGATGCCACAAAGGAGTATTACAGGAGAATTACCGACAGGAAGAAATACGAACTGAACAATATCGTGGAATTTGATAAGGATAGTCTCTCATACAGAGTGTGCAGCACGCTTTCAGACAGAACTCTTAATAAAATCTCGCGAGAAGGTAAGCTGCAGGAAGTTCTGGAATTATTCCCATTAAGTACACGGGAGGAAAAGTGCGTTTGAAACAAAAAGCGAAAAAGAAGAACGATGCTCTGTTTGTAAAGAAAAAGACTACCTTTAAAACGCTCAGCATAAATCTTTACGGTCTTCTGGAACGGGTATTCTTTCTGATTCCTTTCTTAAACAGGCTTATAGCAAAATACCGGCTGTATTATCCCGGAGATTCAAAAGAATGTGCGTCGGCAGCAGCCTCGTGTCTTATAAAAATATACCTTGTTTTTGCGGTGGTGTTTCCGGTAATATTCGGGACAAATCCTTCCGTGTATACATTTTTGATCTCGATTTTTCTTATGTATGTTTTTGCTTCGGAGATTATTCATTCTTCACATACAAAACTGGAAATCAGGTTCTTAAAGTCATTTGACAATTTCCTGTCACTTAGCAGGCATTATTACTATAAATACGGTTCGATACGTGATGCGCTCATGTCTTCCGAGACAGAAGCGGATCAGATAATCACAGGACACATAAAGGAGATGCTTAAGTGTCTCGCCTCTCCGGATAGTGCATCGGCGGTAAACGAATATATAAATTCGGGATATCACAAGTATCTGAGACTCTATATTTCACTCGCAAGACTGGTGGATGAAAACGGTGATGTATGGGATGAAAACGGATCTGTGTTTTTGAGTTCATGTATGAAGATGAAGTATGATATCGAAGAGGATATCAGATTTATATCCGAGCGAAAACACAAGTTTTCCGGTTTTGTCCTGACAGCTACGCTTCCTGTGATATCCGTTCCGTATATAGCGATGTGGGGAGTATCTACCATTCCTTCGCTGAACCTGTTTTATTACGGCTATATAGGGGCTGCAGCGAAGCTTTTTCTGCTGATGATATCTATTTTGGGATTTGTTTCCATACGCAGGCTGAAATACGGTGAGGCAGTTGAAAAGAGAAAGCATTCTGTATTGGAAAAAATACTTAAAAAACGTTTCTTTGACAGATTATCCGGTATCCTCATGAATTTATCAAAAAAGAAAACCCGTAAAACAGAAGTTCTGTTATCCAGGTTAAATGAAAGGTATGGAATAAAGGCTTTTTTCCTGAAAAAGGTATTATATTTTCTTGTCACATTTGTGATTTCACTTTGTACGCTTTATTACGGACATCGGGAGGCAAAAAATATATACAGGTATGATATCTCGGATATCGAGGATGCACTGCCGGTCACTGATCTGAGACAGCTCGAAGCTTTGAAAACACTGATTCCTGCATATATCGATACTATCATCGGGAAGGGAGAGAACCCTGATATAAAAAAAGTATCGGAGGCATTGCTTGAAGAAAAGGATGTTAAAAATTCTACTCTGGCAGAAGAGGCTGTTGTACTGATATTAAAACGTGTAGATCTTTATAGGGCAGAGTTGTTTGGACCGAAGGATGTTTTGCTCAGCCTCATATTTGCGCTTATCGCATACGGGTGGCCCGGTATTGCTCTTCTCTACAGAAAATCCCTTGTTGAGACACGAATACAGGATGAGGTCATGCAGTTTAGAAGCATCATACACATGTTGAAAAATATTCCGGGCATATCGGTATTTTCATTATTGGAAGAAATGGAACTGTTTGCCGATATTTTTAAGCCGTCCGTTAGGCAGTGCATAAATGAATATAATATCTCGGATGAAAAAGCTCTTATGAGGCTGTATGATACAGAAAAAGATGCGGGATTCAGAAGGATCGTTGATTGTTTTCTGATGGCGGATGAACTCGGGATGGATGATGCTTTTGAGGAGATATCGGCTGAGATAGAGAACTTCAGGGAAAACCGCAAGCTCGAGCGGAAAGTGACTCTGGATAGCGAGGGGATGCTCGGGGCTGTGTTATCGGTACTGCCCGGAGGAATTATCCTTTTCGGATATCTGCTGTGTCCGTTTATGGTCAGATCCATGCAGATATTTAACGATTATCAGGCAAGTATCAGCATGATGGCACGATAGGAGGAAGTTATGATAAAAAGAAACTGTATAGAGATAGCGCCGCGGGCACTGCTTCTCGCGGCAGGTATTATCCTTACCGTGCTTCTTATATCCGTTATGGTAACACAGTTTAGATCGGCAGAAGATATGATGAATGTATCGGGAAGGATGATAAACGAACAGACAGAAAACCTGAAATACGGAGAACTCATATCTCTGGACGGAAGTGCCGTATACGGTTCGGATGTGGTAAATATTTCACAAAAACAGACGGATAACGGGATAAAGATTACGCTCAAAAAAGATTCGGGAACAGTGTCTTATACCGATACAAAGTCGGTGTCAAAAATGAGGGATTTTGAAAACTCCGAATATATAAAGCCGTTTACCAGATGGAAAGTAAGTGTCACAAGGAATGATAACGGCGTGATAACGGAGATAGTATTTACAGAAATAAAGGAATAAAATTAAAAACGGGAGGAAAGCATATGTTTAGCAGAAACAAAGTGGAGATAGGCGTAAAAGGTCTGGTACTGGCCGTAACGGTTATTATAGCAGTGGTGCTTAGTGCGCTGGCGCTTTATATGGCAAATTCGTCGAAAAGTACGATAAACGGGGGTACCACTCAGTACACTCAGCTTATGAGCGATTATTCGGAAATCAGTGCTACGATGTATGACGGGCTGGATGTATCGGGTTCTAAGGTCATATCTGTCATAAACGAGATGTGTCAGACCGAATATGTTTCGGTAACTGTAAAAACAAAGGAAGATACCGGGGGTACGAATTACAGCAATCCCGCGAATAAAACCGCGGTAACCACCATGGATAATAAAACCATCACCCCCTCAGGGAACAGATATGCAGGCTCAAATCAGGAAAGCAAGATTACGGATAAAGCCCATATAAACGAAAATGCTTCTTATCGGGGCAAAGTATATAAAAACAGTAACGGTCTGGTCGTAAATATCGAGTTTACTCAAAACTGACAGGACTGATCATGCTGGGAAGATTTGTTGCGGGATTGTTGGCTGTCATGGTTATTGTTTTATTGCCTTTAAAACTTACCGGTATCAGCGAGGCCCGAAGAAATGAGAATGCACTGGAGTATGCTTTGTGCCTTTTTTATGACGGAGTGAGCACACGTGGTAAGGTGACTGAAAAAGATTTTTCTGAACTCATAAATATGATCTCATTTACCGGTATTAACTGTTATGTTGAAATCGAGATGGGAACGATCATTTACGGAAAAGAGCAATCTGTGATAGAGGTTTCTTATACGGACGAACTTATCGGGATGATTGAAAGTTCGGGCGATGAAGGCCTTGATCTTAAGAACAGGATATTAACCGTAAGAGCTGTACAGAACAGGGAGAATTTGAGTATGAGGCTCGCAAATATGTTTTGGGATTCTTTTAGACCGGAAACTGTAGTGACTGTCGGAGGGTATATACATGGATAGCATACTTGAAGCTATAGAACTATCAGCCGCAGCTGTTATTTTTTGTATCGCGGTTTACATATTTTTGATGCTTGTTTCGGATATAGATAAAATCGGGAATGAAGTGTACAGCTATGAAACGGAGAATGAGATTTGTTTATATTCGGAATATTGATGCATGAGATCGGGCATTATCTGGGAGGAAAGATATCAGGGTACAGTTTTTTGTATATCGAAATGTTTGGCATTACACTGGAAAAGAAAAAAGACGTGTACCGTATAAAGAGATACAGGAATATGCCGGTGGGACAGTGTGTAATGTTTCATGAAAATGTAAAAAAGAGCCCTGTTCTTCTCGTAGCCGGAGGCATTCTCATGAATCTGTCTATACTTATTTTATCCGTTTTCGTATTCTTTATATCCTGTTCATTTTTGCTAAAAACGGTATGTATTATTGAAGCTGTGGTACAGGGCTCGCTAATATATATGAATGTGTTCGGAAGTTCTACATCGGACGGCAGAACTTTGGTGGATATACATAAATCAGACAGAGGACCGGAATACTATAACAGGCTTCTTCTGATTGCAAAGTATCTGCATGAAGGGAAAAAATATGCGGATATGAACGAAGTCTTTTTTTATGAATCAGGTGATGAGTCCGTAATAAGCAACAAGAATATTTTAGAAAGCTATGATCCTGATATAAGAGATAAGGATAAAAGAAATACCTCAAAAAGGAACGGTGAGATAAAGCATTTAAATAAAAAAGATAGAACGAAAAATATTCTCGAAGAAGAATATTTTATGTATTACAGGGCCTATTTAAAAGAAGGAAAATGTAAAAAACAAAATAAATAACAAATAAAGAAGCAATAAAAAGAAATAATAAAGTAAAAAATAAGAAGAGGGAATAACAGATGGATTCGCTGGGGAAGCTCGCAGATATCTTTTTATTGATAGTCGTTTTATTTGTATTTCCCGTCACGTGGACCGTGAACAGAAGTGAACTGATAGCGGAAGAGAAGATACCGGAGTATATGGATTCATTTATCTGTGATTCGGAAAAAACGAAGTTTATAACAAAAGAACGTTATGAAAATCTGATCGGTGTTTTCGATATCTATATGAAGCATTACAATATAGAATTTTCCGTAAAACGTGGTGTAGCTGAATCGTACATGAACGAAGGGGAAAAAAGTCTTATCGAATATGAGCGGGAAATAGGTATGGATGAGATTCTGAAAGATATGGATGGCGGAGGGTTCAGGCTGTATCAGGGGGATATGCTGGAAGTACATGTTTTTGACAGAGACGGGCCTGTTATATCGAAGGTTAAAAGTATTACATGAAAATATATCATTTTACTGTTATATTTGTGATTTTTGCTGTGGCACTCATCATTATCAGGGATGTCGGGTTTAGTAAAAACAGCATGGAAAAAGCTGAGTATACAAAAATGGAAAACACCGTGAGAAAAGCTACTGAAGCAGCAGCGCTGGAACTCCGTTCGTCGGATCTGTATTTTGATGCAGAAACTGCTCGACGGGTAATCGATACGTTCTTTTATTCTGTCTACGGTGCCTGCGGGATTATGGGTGATGTAGCAAAAAGAGATGAGATAAAGACGGGTTTCGGAGAATATGTTATTTCGCATAATGATGGGTATTACCTATATAGGAATGACTGGAGGGAAACGGAGGCCTGGGGTGAGAGAACTTATAGCAGTTACGGGCCTTTTCCGTATGATGAACCGCATGATATCGGCTTTGGAGTTGTATTTCACGGACATCTCATAGATACTTCCGTTACCATGGGTAAGATATACCATATCGATATAAAAGGTATTTATCATGAACAGGATTGTGAGGAACAGGGGGAGACAGAGTACATTCTGTATTCAAAGAGCGGATGTGCCGGGTTTGGTGCCAAACCATGCCGGCATTGTATAGATAAATAATTCGTGGAAGCTGATGCGGTAAATTCGCATTAAAAGAGGAGATTGGGAATGAAAAAACTTAAAAAATTAGTATTTGTATTGTCACTTGTTATGTTTGCAAACAGCTTTATGCTCGTTGGACAATGGGTACGTTCTTCGGCAGCGGCTAAAGGGATAAAAGGATATGAGTATATTTCCATGATAATAGATGCCATGACAGGTAAAGAAAATAAGGGATGCAGCATAGTGAGGGAACGTGGAGAACTCAAAGTAAACGGAGAAAAAATAGAAGAAAAAGATTACGCAGGATACGTATCTGATCTGGGACTAAAGAGTGGGGATGCCGAAAAACTCTGTGTTGCGGTTAAACTGGGGATGATTACGGGGAGTGTAAAGAAGTACGGGAAGAACATTACAACGGCGGTAGCTTTAAAACTCATATCAAATGCCGACAGGATAGCGAACGGGACGGATGTGAGTGAAGCGGATATCAGTTTTTGCGTAAAGAACAGGATAGCTGATATTTCAAAGGTAAAAAAGCAGGACAGAAAGGGAGAGTCTGAAGGATATATCAGGGGCTTTATCAAGGGGACGGCAAAAAATTATTCCCATAAAAGAACACTTAAAGGAAATAAGAAGATAAGCCTTAATGCTGCAAAGGATATGGTCGCAAAGCTATATGATCTGAAAGCCAGATATACGCTTTCACCTGATTTTCAGATTACAAGAACAAAGAATCTGCCAAGAAATGCAGAACTTTATCCTTATATCGTAGATTCGTTTCCGAATGCATATTATGAGACAGGCTTTAACGGGATGAGTAACAAGAACTTCTTTGATAAAGGCGTTGGGCTGGGTGCAGATTCTCTTAAAGAAAGAATGCAGAGGACAAGTTTCACTTTTGTATTTCCTTTTGAACTCGATGAGTTTAATTCACTGGAATATCCCGGACCTTGTTTTTCATACGATAATCAGACATTTACGACAACATACAGGAACGGTATCGTGCCCAATGAGATGGTGGGCAGCTGTGAGGAGTTCTACCGGTATGCGCTGAATGTTGATTACAGGACCATAGAGAAGGATAAGAAGTGGCAGAAGGTCATGAGGAAATACCTCACAAAGAAGGAAATAAAGGATTATATAAAGCATTGCAAGGAGAATAAAACCATCATAGAGTGCGATGTCGTGGCGGCTGACAGGTCATCTGTTTACTGGTATAACGGGGAATATAACTGTAAAATATATGCACATATGAGAGTTGTCTCCGATATTCCGACAAAACTGGGGAAGACCATGGGAACGGATCAGGATATATACGGCTATCTTTATCCTGTAAAACGCGGATACGAACCGGGAACTCTTTTTACCAGGAGTGTTTTGGGACCTTTATATATGGATTATAAGCTCGGAGAGTGGACGGATTTTTATCTGAATGCCAGTGGGTCTGCGGATATGTACGGATGTCTATGCTGCAGTAATACATCACGGGGAATCATGATAGACTATTCGGGGCTTTATCCCTGGCTTATAAAATTCCCGTTTGGTTGATCCTGCCGGATTTTGAAGCGGTACGGATGAACCCAAAAGAACAGAGGGTGATTTGCCTATGAACATGAAAAAAACAGTTGCACTGATATGTTTGGCTGCAGTTTTGTTTTCGCTTGCTGTAAAAGACTACAGAGGGGCAAAAGCAGGTTCAGATACCGTAACTTATAATCTCGGAAGCAATGCAGATATAAGTTATAAAAAAGATGAAAACAAAGTATACTACACGAGATCTCACTATTCTTCGGGAAGCGGTATCAGGTATTATACAGCGTATTTTGTGATATCGCTCAAGAAGGCAGACTTAAATGACGATCTGAGCAGGCTTAACGACTCCGGAAATGATTACAGTATTATCATACCGGTATCGTTGTCGGATACGTCTGTCACAGAAAACGAAGCGGAGAAGGATGCGGATTTTTACTGGTATGATTCCGAACCCAATGATGAGGGGTACATAAAGACCACATATGTTATTGACGGAAGTATCTTTTTACAGCTGTTAGATGAAGCGGAAGCAAAGGGTAAAAAGGGAGATGTCTATATACATCACGTATTTGCTGTGACAGGGGGAAGTGATACGGATTCATGGCATAAAAAGTATGGGGTGGTGAATGATGAACCATATTACAGGTACAAGGACTTGATGAAACTGGGATGGAACAATACATCAGCGACACAGGACTCACAGAAGAACTGTCTGAACATTCCCGTTCCGTATAAAAGACCTAAAATGGTGACACCGACTCCTACGCCATCGCCCACCCCTAAGCCTACTCCTGCACCTGTTAAGCCGGAGAAACCCACTCCATCACCCACTCCCAAGCCCTCCGGGCGTCCTACAGGTACTCCGACTCCATCATCTCAAAAGCCCACGGCTACACCTTCTTCTACTCCAACACCATCACCTACTCCTACGCCAAGACCGGATATAGTCCTTCATAGTTATTCGGATGATTACCGGTATGTACAGTATCTGTATGCCGACGAGAACAGTACACAGCTGGTACAAAAGGAGAACGGGACGGGAACATTTAGGCTCGAGATAGAGAATTACGATACTGATGTCAAGGTATCATTTCCTTTTGATGTTTATACGGAAAGCGGGAAGTTCATACCAGCTTATACATGGGATGAGTTTTATACATATTATCATGTTGACAGTGATGTGGATGAAGGAAGATATACCATCAGGGCAGCAGCTATGGATACTCAAACAGGATACACGACCACAAGT
>JAEEGL010152389.1_pt1 | contig 13043 bp, 23 predicted proteins | sample 9134231 | NCBI WGS metagenome assembly JAEEGL01 (sample SAMN16246548, study PRJNA631951) | gut metagenome | biome: gut microbiome; feature: rumen; material: fiber-attached | host: Bos | place: Iran: Karaj | collected 2018-10 | reverse complement strand
GACAACGTGCGCACAGGCTCAATTCTTTCCCTTGAGCGCATGTTTAAGGACATCAACCCGTTTGACGTTCTGCTGTGCCATAGTAAATTGTGGCATCTGTTGTGGGTTGTCGATGATACGGACAAAACCGTCAAGGTGATACGGTCGGCAGACTATTTCGCCGACATTACGGACATTCCCGACATAAGTGAGAATGTGGATGTGTCGGGCATGACGATAACGCCGCTGTCCTGGGACGAAAAGAGCGTGCAGTTTAACCTCAATGCAATAGGCTGTGACAATATCGACGGATACGAGGAGCGGTATGGTATAACCTACGGGACAAAGAAGCTCGTCACACAAAATGCAACGGTTGACACAGACAAAAAGCTGCTGGGGAAAACCGCGCATGACACAATCAACACCTCCGCAATGTTTTCCGAGACATTCATTCCGGCCATATATCTCAAGAACGACTGGACGAAGATTGCGAGTGGAATGTTTGAGGGCGTGCCTATGCCTATCAATATAAAGGACGGCGAGAGTGCCAATATCAGCGGCAATCTCTACTACCGCCACGACAACACGCTGTTCTATGTGGACGGCAATTTAGGCTGGAGTTTGAGCAGTGTAGGCTTCTACTCACGCATCACAGACGATGCAGCCAAAGAGATACTCGCCAACCGTTTCTGCTGGCACGGTAAGAAATGGTCGAACCTGGGCGACGTCAATGTATACAGGCGTCCTGTGTTCAGCACCATGTCGGAGGGCGGGAAATCGGTGCTTTTCGCACCCGTCCGCGAGCAGTACACCAGCCAGGCCGATATGCCCTCGGCCTACGGATATGACCTCCATTGGAAGAATTACATCGAGGAGGTGTATAACGTACAGAATAAGACCGTGGAGGCCGATGTGTACCTTCCGCGCAATATCTTTGAACATGTGCGCAAGCACCCTCTCGTCATTATCGAACATGTGCTATACCTCGTCACCGAGATAAAGAGCTGGAGCGAACACAACACCACGGTACGATGCAAGATGCGACAGATTACGAACTTAAACAAATTAATATCATAACATTATGGCACTTTTTATTGGAATTAGCGGCTTTGGCCGCCGTGGGCGTGTAAGGCGGTACGACCGCAACCACATTAACTACATCACGCTCGACCAGACAATCAGCGACCCCGCGACAATGATTAGCGGAGATGTCAACGGGAAGCTCATCAAGAAACTCCGCGCAAACTCGCACCGTTATCTCGGTAAGTACACGGCGGCAGGTGTTATGACGCTGTGCCAGCTTGACGACGCCGACAGCACGAAGTTTTACGACGGCAGCGCGGCCACGTTGGACGGTACGCAGGGCGATGTTTTCATGCAGCACCCGACCTTCTACACCCACGCCGAGGAAATCAGCGACGGCGTGTGGCAAATAGGCTTTGCCGACTACCGCGTGGACGACACCTGGCTGGAGTGGAGCGACCGCGACCTCATAGGCGTGTATGAAGCATGCGCGACGACGGCCTACGATGGTACAACGCAGAACACCGCCAACGACGGTACTGGCTATCTCCGTTCTATCAGCGGCGTGGCGAGCCTGGGAATCGTATCGCAGGCAAACTTCAAGCTGAAAGCCTCTGCACGCAGCGCGAACTTCAGCATCGTGCGCTGGGAGCATCAAAACATCATGGGCTTTCTGTTCTACGCGCTCTATGGCAACATGAACTGCCAGGCCATCTGTGGCTTCGGCACCGGCTCGTACACCAAGAACACGGGTGAGACAAACGCCCTCGGAATGGTGGATACTAACAGCGTCAACGGAAACACCATGAGCATCAACTTTTGGGGGCTCGAGAACTGGTGGGGCAACAAATACGAGTGGGTGGAAAATGTCAGCATTAACGGCTTTGATTGGACGGTTGCCGACCGCAACAGCGGTGTGACGCGTGTTGTCGCCGGACAGACAGCCGTCAATACTTGGGTATACCCGAAGCGCATGGTCGTCGGTGCCAACCTCGACCTCATCCCCTATCCTACGCAGAGCGGTGGTGACGACGCACATGGCTATTGCGACGGTATCTATATGACTGGCGCAAGTGGGCGTGTTGTCCTGCGCTCGGACGACCATGCGTACTCGCGGGGCGGGGTCGCTTGCGCGCACTGCGGTAACGGCTCCTCGTTTACGTATGCGAATTTCGGGTCGCGCCTCGCCTTCCGCGGTGAAATCGTTAAAGCGGAGAGCGTCGCCGCGTTTACCGCGGCGGTTGCCATTGGGTAGTTAAAACGAATAAAAATCTGTGCATGAAGAAAAAAGGCGGAAACTCCTACGGTGGGCGTGTTGTCCTGCGCTCGTACAACAATGCGAACTCGCAAGGCGGGGTCGCTTACGCGAACTGCAATAACGACTCCTCGAATACGAATGCGAATAACGGGTCGCGCCTCGCAATCATAGAATGTCCAGAGATATATCGGCAAGGCATAGGCAACGCGATTGTCGAGCCACGCCGAGGGAGCGGAGCCTCACCACACCGCAAAAGCGGAGGTGAAAGATAACGGACACGGGGCGGCGCGGTTAGTAGCGCGAGCGAGAACGGCAAGCCCCACAGAATGAAGGCCGATGAAAAGCTACGGCGGCATAATAGAGCAGGCATCCTCGTACAGCAATATGTATGAGAGCTTCGACTATGTGCTGCGCGGTACAAAGAGAAAAACGTGCCCGACGGGTAAGTATCTCCTGGAGCACCGCGAGGAGGTGATTGCACAGCTCCAGCAGGAGTTGAGGGACGGTACGTTTCGCATCAGCCGATACCATGAGTTTGAAATCATGGAGCGCGGAAAACTGCGCCACATCCAGGCGATACCGCTGCGCGACCGCATAGCTCTTAACGCCTTGATGAACGAGATAGAGAGGAGGCTGCTGCCGTCCTTCATCACCGACACAGGCAGCAGCATAAAAGGGCGTGGCGGGTTGTTCATCCATCGCCGCGTGCTTAAAGCCATGCGCGAAAATGAGCGCCTGCGCTGGTTTTACAAGGCCGACATCCGCAAATATTATGAAAGCATCAGCCAAGACCTACTTGTTTCCATAATACGCAAGAAATTCCGCGAGCCACAGGTGCAGGTGATACTGGAGGACTGCGTGCGTATGCTTCCGAAAGGAATATCCATTGGCCTGCGGAGCAGTCAAACCTTCGGCAACTTACTTTTGAGCATGTATCTCGACCATTCCATCAAGGACGGCCTCGGCGTCAAGTATTACTGGCGATATTGCGACGATATTGTCATAGGTGCCGAGAACCCACACGACCTCACACCGATAATCGGCTATGCGCATGAGTGCGTGGGGCGTGCTGGCCTGGAGATAAAGGCCAATGAGCAGGTATTTTGTATCGACAGCCGTCCGTTGGACTTTCTCGGATATGTCACCTATGGAGACGGCAGGGTAGAGATACGAAAGCATATCAAGCAACGCTTCGCCCGTCGCTGGCGCAAGGTAAAGAGCAGGAAGCGGAGACGCGAGCTTATAGGCTCGTTTTATGGCATCGCCAAACATGCACACACAAAACATCTTTTCAAGACTATAACAGGATATGATATGAAAGACTTTGCAGACCTCGGAATAAAATACGTTGCAGCCGACGGGAAGAAGCGCTTTGAATGTCCGACAGCACGGCTGGACGACCTACAAAACGTCCGCATCGTGGTGAAAGACTTTGAAACGGGCATCACAACCAAAGAAGGTGCAAACCGCTATGTGGTGCTTGTTGAGGAGGACGGAGGGATAGAGCGAAAGTTTTTCACCAACTCCGATGAGATGAAGCAGATACTCGACAAAGTGCGTGCTGCATCGGAGCTTCCGTTCCGTACCGTCATAAAGCGCAAGACCTTCGGAGAAGGAAAGAAAAAATATTGTTTCACTTAAAAATCAATTAATTATGTACATTATTCATTCAGGTACTGACGAGCTGCCCGTGGTGCGCTGCACCGACCATAAGAGGCAGCACTGGTGCATCGTGTGGGACTGCCACGAGGAACCCAGCGAGGACGAACAGACGGGCAAGAACTATGCCTACAAATGCGTCGACTACGACCATAAGCCCACGATGGACGAGGTGAAGGCCGACATCATGGCCGACCACGACCATGAGAGCTACGACTGGGACGAATACGAAAGACTGCTGAACGATGAAGATTAAAGTGCAGCGCAAGGCGCGAAAGGCCACATACACCATCGGAAAGGTGTACATCGACGGCACGCTGTTCTGTGATAGCCTCGAGGATACCGACCGCGGGGCTACACAGGACATGCTGTTTACACCCACGGGCGGAGCAAACGGCTACTGGACGACAAAAGACGGCGGCACCATAGAAAAGGTGTACGGAAAGACCGCCATTCCTACGGGAGTGTATGAGGCATGCAGCTGGTGGTGGGAGAAATACAAGTGCTACGTCGTCATGCTGTTGCGGGTGCCTGGCTTTACGGGCATATTGTTCCATAACGGAATGACCGCCGACCACAGCGAGGGTTGTGTGCTGCTTGGTAAGAATAACATCGTCGGACGGTTGGACGGCAACCGTGTGTACATGGACGCATTGGCCGCCCGTGTCATGGCTGCCGAGAAGCGCGGCGAGAAGGTAACGGTGGAGGTGATATGAGTAAGGTTTTATCTTCGCGGAAAGTCACAGCCGTTGTTATTGCATTGATTTTGAGTGCGTCATTATCTTCATGCAAGGCCATACGGCAGACGGTCGAAGTGCCTGTGTACATCCACGACACAACCTACACGGCCAAAGAGGTACACGACAGCACCTACGTTGACCGCTGGCATACTATCGAGGTAAAAGGCGACACGGTGTATGTCCGCGATAGTCACATGTCCGTCACATACCGAACTATCACAGACACAGCCTACAAGTACATTGAAAATCCCGTCACGGTGACGGTTGAGCAAATAAAAGAGGTGCAGAAGCCGCTGTCATGGTGGGATAGGACGCAGCGGGGTGGTTTTTGGGTGCTCCTGGCCGTTTTCTCCCTGTGGCTGTTGTGGAAGTTTCGCAAGGTGATTTTGTAGCCTTTTGCCAACTTTGTTGCCAACGAAAAACGACAACTGATTGATTTTCAGTTGCCGTTTGTTGTCCTACCTGGACTTCATTGTTATGTTGCAGGATATTTCAGCGTGTTGCGACATTTCTGTAAATCAGCGCGGAAAGGGGTTGTGTGTCCTTTTTTCGTTTCGCCTTGTTTCATTTTTATGCCGAAAAGTTGCCAACGTTTTGCCAACACGGTTTGCATTACTCCTTATCGAAGCGGCGCATCGCGTCGGCTTTCAGCTCGTCGGCAATGGCGACGTAGGGTTTCATCGCCTGGAAGCTGCTGTGACCAGTGAAACGCATAACCACCTCGGCTGGTATACCGATACGGAGGGCATGTACTACGAAGGTGCGCCGCGCATAGTGGGTGGTGATGTCCTCGAAAAGTAGCTGCTCGTCCTCCAGTCGCTCATTGCCCTTGTAGTACACCTGCCGGACGGGTCGGTCGAGCTGTGCCAGCATCGCCGCGTCTTTCAGCATGCGGTTGGCGGCCTGGTTGGTGGCCGCCTGGAGGATGCGCCCCTGGGTGCCTCGGTACTTGTCGAGGATGCCGCGTGCGTACTTGTTAAGGGGTATCTCAAGCGGGTCGGCTGTCTTTTGGGTGACGATGCGGATGGTGTCGCCTGTGACATCCTGCCAGCGCAGGGCGGCAGCATCCGAGTAGCGGAGGCCGGTAAACGCGCACAGGCAGAACACGTCGCGGACGTGGGACACGGCATAGTGCTCCCCGTAGTCGAAGGTGTAAAGGTGCAGCAGCTCGTCCCACTCAAGATATGTCACCGTGCGCGGGATGGTGCGGAGGTGTGGCGACTGGATAGGGAATGCCGTGTATCCTTTGCTGTTCGTCCAGCGCAGGAACCAGTTGAGTATTGCCACTTTCTTTGCGAGGGTTGTATTGCGCAGCCCACGGGAGGCGTGCAGGGCATGAAATTCCGCCCGTGTAGTCTCGTTTAGCTCGTCGAGGTAAGATATACCGATAGAGTGGAGTTCGCGCCCCAGCATGGCGAATTTCGTGGCCGTGGTGGGTTGCCACGACCGTTCCCGTGTCTGCTCGTTGACAAACTCCGCCAGCGTGGTGTCGAGGGTGCGCCGTTTCTCGGGTGCTGGTGAGCCGTCGAACAGGGCGGAGAGGTCGCGCAGGGTGGGTGTGCGTCCCTCCAGGGAGAGCTGCACAAAGAGGTCGTCCACCTGCTGGCGTGCGTCGAGGACGGCTGTGTTCACCTCGGACACGGCGTGGAACGTGCCGCGAGGACGTGCCAGTTGTACCGTGCCGTCCCAGCAGTCGGGCGGGCATGATACGGGCAGGGTGTGGCGGTAGCGTTGCCGTTGCCATGTGACGGTGAGGGCGACAGAGTGTGTGCCGTCGCGGTGTGGACGCGGCAGCAGGGCGAAGGTGACAGAGTAGCGGGGTGTCATTTCGACAGCATTGTGGTGAGGCGTTTGATTGTCTCTGCCTGGTCGCGTATTGTTGCCTGCTGGCTTTCTATAATAGAGGTGAGGTCGGTTTGCGATTGCTTGCTTGCGCCGTTTCCAAGCAAATCACCACCCACGTTGTTGTGGTGTATGTCGCCGTGGTTGTCCTCGGGACGGCCTATGTACATGCCCCCCTCGCCCGTCATCAGCCAGGCAATGGAAATGTCGGGGTATACGTCGTGAATTGAAACCGCAAGAGTTCGTGATATTTTGTTTTTTCCACTCTTTATTGCGGTGAAAATTTGAGGTGTTTTTGCCCCAATTAGGCGTGAAAACTCGGCATACGATGCTATTTGTTTGCATTGCATCACTTTTTCCAAGCGTTGAAAATCAGCATTTTTCATCATTCTTAACATTATTTAACAAATAAAATATTTGCAGTACAAATTTTTTGCTTATTTTTGCAACCGAAAACAGGACAAAAATACAAAATAAATTGAAACAACCAACAAAAAATTTTACAGCCATGAAAAATCAGCAGAAAATCAAAATTACATTTCATCGGTGCATCCATTTCCGCGACTGGCAGTATTGGCGTGTGCGTCCCAATGGTGTGATTGTACTTTGCCACAATCGCTCATTCAAAACGGAAACATATAAATAAGGAGGGCGTAGCCATGAAAACAAACATTACAATCACAATCGACAGCGAGTACATCCCCGAGCTGTACGCAGTATTAAACAGAGAACGTATGAGTGCGCAGGAGATATTGAATGATGAGAAGTTCGCCGAGAAATACCCCAACCTCACAAAGAGAGCGCGGCGTGCGGCAAAAAACCTTACAGACGTGTGTTACCAGCTGGAGGACGAAATTTAGCAATAAAACAACCAGGGGCGGCCAACCCCGCCCCTATAAACAACAACGAGACATGAATTTCTACTACATATACAAGGATAAAAATGATAATATGATAGCCAGCGACTGCTCAACCGTGTTTGTTAGCGAGGCAGTTTTCCGCGCATACCGCCGAAATGAAATGAAGCAGATGCCAAATGTGCACTACTGCGAATACTGGGAGCTTGGTGTTCGAAATGCAAGACTTAAAACCATAGCAAACTTTTAGACCAACTTTCCTATGGCAACAATCGAGAAAGTGAAGAATGGCTGGAGGGTGACGGAGCCGACGACAACGGGAAGCTACATCACCCACCACGACACACTCCTGGAGGCAGAGCACTACTGCCGCGACAACGGGATAACGGACATCAAATACATTATAAACAATTAAAAATCCATACAAATGAGTGCCAAATTAAGAATGAACTATGAGCGCGATGTATTCCTCCGCGACATCGCCGAGGGCTATGTAAAGGGCAACCACACATTCGACGAAATGACATCAATGATGTACACGGTGCTGACGGGCGAACAGATGCCCGAAATGCAACAGCCGGAGCGCACCATTGGCGACCTTTACAACGAGCTCAAAGGGCTGGTGGAGAGTTTTAACCCTAAAAACCAATAAACACAGATGAAAGGAATAATCACAAAGAACAAAGCCGAACGGGACGCGAGGAATGAGAAGATATGTGCAGAGTATGTCCGCCTCCGCAAGATGGGCGGGCAGAAAACGCCTATCTATGGCAGGCTGGCAAAGATATACGGCCTCAAGCCATTCACCGTGTCCCGCATCGTGAAGAAAGGAGGTGTGCGATGAACACACAACCCCTTTTTATTGGAAGCGTGGCGGAGGTCGCCAGCTATCTCAAATGCAGCCGCACCACGGTATGGCGCAGGATGAAAGACCGTCCCGACTGCTTCCGCCGTCTCGGAAAGTCAATAGTAGCAATTATTAACCTTTAAAAACACAACACAATGTCAATGATTAGAAAACCCGCCGACATCATCGGCAAGAAAACAATCGCGGTAATCATCTACGGACAGAGCGGCGCAGGCAAGACCGCCCTCGCGTGCAGCGCTCCGTCGCCCGTGCTGTTCGACTTCGACAACGGCGTTTCGCGCCTGGACTATGGCCTCGAGTGCGACACCGTGCAGCTCACCACGCTGGACGAAGCATTTGCAGCCCTCAATGAAGTGGCGCAGGCTGGCGTATACAAGACCGTCATCGTGGACACGCTCTCAAAGCTCGTCGACAAAGCCACAGCGAAGAAATGCGGTACACAGATACCGCAAGTCCGTGACTGGCAGATTATCTACGCAGATTGCAAGCGTTTCATCACCGCCGCCACCGAGCTGGGGCTTAACCTGGTATTCGTGGCGCAGGACAAAGAGATAAAGAAAAGCGGCAAGGACGACAACTACCACCGCCCCGACTGCCCCGAAAAGGTGTACAGCACCTTAAAGGCCGACGTGGACATTATCGGCTATATGTACTATTCCGCCGATGGAGGCGTGGAGAAACGCACCATCACCTTCAACCCCACCACCTACACCGAGGGAAAGAACACGGCGGGCTTCAAGAGCCAATACTACATACCCACCGCCGACGCAGCGCACCCGCTTACATTCATGTCGGAACGCTTCGCCGAGTATGTGCAGCACCAGGCCGACAAGGACGCCAAGCGTGCAGAGCTGCATAAGGCTGTGGATGGTGTAATGGCCGACTTTGAGGGACGGCTGGCGAAAGTCGATGATGCTATGAGCCTCAATGAGCTGGTCGCCTGGGTGAAGGAACAGAAAGCCGTCGGCGACAGCATTGTGCGGATGCGTGCCGGCATCGGTACAAAGGCGAAACAACTGGGTGTGAAACTTAACAAGGAGAGCAAGTTGTATGAGTAGCAAACCCACCCCAAGCCGGCTGTCCTACAACACCGTGTGCGAACTTGCACGGCGCAATGGATATCGGCTGGTCGTCATCAACGGCAAGACGTGGCTCATACGCGGCCTTTCGTGGCGTGTTATGCGCACGGAAGATGTCGCCGCGTACCTTTCCACCCTCGAGCCGAGAAAGGCCACCAGCGAGGCCGAAAACGAAGTCGAACAACCAAACACGGCAGAAGCATGAAGCATTATAACATATACCCCTCCCTCATGGACGCCTACTGCTACATGCGGAACGTGGAGGGCGACGAAGAAACCATCCGGCAAGCCGAGCAGGACTTCCTCGATACGGTGAACAGGGTGGAACGCGACCCCAACTACTACACCGCCCGCGGTACCGCCCTCAATGAGCTGGTGGACGCCCGCGCCTGCCATGTGGCAGGACAGCACCCCGTGAAATACAGAACCGAGGGCGACAATGGCGGCGTGTTCACCGTGGACATCGACACCTTCTCGATTGACTTCGCGGAGGCGCTGGTGGAACAGGCAGCCGCGTGGGTGGAGGGCATGACGCCCCAGGTGTACGTCGAGGCCGACATCATCATTCCCCAGGGGACGGTGTGTTTGTACGGATACGCCGACTATGTAGGCATTGAGGAGGTCGTGGACTTAAAGAGCACAAAGAAGTACAGCCCCGACAACCGCGACTACTCGGAGCACTGGCAACACCGTGTATATCCTTACTGCCTCGTCAATAGTGGCATGTGCCAGTCGGCTGACCGCTTCACCTACCTGGTTGCAGAGTGCAACGCCAACAAGGAGGGCGTGGTGGACGGCCAGCTGTACCGCGAGAGCTATGAGGTGCGCATGGACGAGTGTACACGGCAGCTGCATGACTTTCTCGGCTACGAGCTTATCCCGTGGCTGGAGGAACACCGCCAGCAGATAACCAACGACAAGATTTTCAATGATTAACAATTAAAACTCAAACAATTATGGAATATAAAGAACTTATCCAGCAAAGCAACGCCGTGAAGGCTGAAATCCGCGCCCTGCGCATCGCCCACAACCAGCACCTCGCCGACATGAAGGAAGGCCACGAGCAGCGTCTCCTCGACCTGCGCAACCGTGTGGATGACGAGAACAAGGCCTACCGAACAGACGTCCGCGAAGCCGCCAACGCCTACTACCAGCAGCGTGAGGAACTTATCCGCAAGTGCGAGGAGATAGACGTGCAGCTGGCCGAATGCAAGACCGACAACGAATAAAAGACACAACGATGAACAAAAACGCAAAGAAACAACATCATTTGGAGACGGCGATAGCCAACAAACTGCAAGAGATGGACTGCAACACACCCAACGAGATATTTGAAGTGCTGGGAGGGGCTACGCTGCTTCTCCTCAAAGTCACAGGGGAGTATATAGGCATGGACTTCGACGCTATGCGGTACGAATACGTCCGCGGCCTAATGGCAGCCAAATGTGAATAATTAACCAACAGGGAGCAGAGGGGGACACCTACTATTTTTCATTGGCTGGTTGCCTGTTTTCACCATTCCTCCGGCTGCTCCCTTTTTAAAAACGACACAATGGAAAGAGACCAATATTTAGCATATAAAAGCCGTGCGGACATTGTTGCCGCCTTTGTTGGTAAGTTGGAGAAAGTGGATATAAACGACTTACAGCTTATCCCTGCCCTTCAGAGCTATGTAGAGGATGGCGACAAAGAACGTTTTGAGGATTATAAACGCTGGCATTTTGTAATGGATGAGTCCCAACGCCGTGCAAAGGTAGAGGAGGCGGAGAAGAAAGCCAAAATCTTTGAAGAACGCCAAAACGCAGCAGAGACCCAAATTGAACAATTGAGAGAGAGAGTTGAAGAATACGAAAAGGCATACCTCAACTTGTCATTTGAAATAGACGTTTTTGTAAAAAGACTTTATGAGTGGGGAGAAAAAGGGTTGACTCTGGGAGAAGTAGGGAGATTTCAAAAGGAGAACGCATTAAACTCAAACAAATACATATACATTGAATATTGCGGGGAAGTCCGTGCTGTAAGTGATATATTTCTCAATGGAGATAACAAAGTGGTGCTCCGTACTACTAAAGATAGTATCAAAGTGCCACCAGTTTTATATCGACCTTTCGACGCGGAAAGGCCAGAACGTGCGGCGCGATTGAAGCAATAATGTGGTATAGAAGATAATACACACAGAGTATATTTTTAAAACCAAACAACGATGCAACAGATTATTGGACGATTGATTGAAATTCTCCCCGTGGTGACGGGCGAGACACAGCGCGGCCAGTGGCAGCGTGGCGGCTTCGTGATTGAGGTCGGAAACGAGTACCCCAAAAAGGTAGCCTTTACCACCTTCGGGGAGGACATTACTATTGTGACGGCGGACATGCTGAACCGCACCGTGCAGGTGACATACCGCCCCGAGAGCCGCGAGTTTAACGGGCGTTGGTATACCGACCTCAAGGCTACCCGCGCGGGCGTTTTCCAGGCCACCAAGCAGGGCGCACCCGCCCAGGCTCCCGTGGCACAGCAGACGGCCATTCCTACCGACAACGAGTTAGGCTTTTAACAGGTAAGGCATGGCGCGGGCAATAGGAAATGACGGGCGATGGAAAGAGTGGGGCGAACTCACCGCAGAGGAACGTGCAGCGTGGCAGGAGGCTATGGCACTGGCCGAGGCAGCTGTATGTGAACGCAAGCGTGGCGAGGCAGCCCCAACCCTCGCCCAAAATATAACCAGGTACGAACAAAAAAAACGCTTTTTATACTGATATGAAAGCAAAAGAATTGATGATTGGGGACTGGGTAAGATGGGTGCATATCGGCTACTCGGGCGTCGTGGTATACAACGGATACAAAAAGGTTGACGCCATATACGGCGACGAAAGCGTAGACCTAATTGACGAGGATACTCTATACGATAATGTGCCGATGTACGAGGTGCATGCCGTGGAATTGACGGAGAAGATATTGAAGAAGAACGCCGACATCGTGGAGGAGTGGATGAATACGGAGGAGATATGGGCGTGGAGAGCCAACAATGACGAAAACGCCTCTGTGATATTCCACCAGAGAGAAGGATGGAGGACAAGAGAGAAAGGCACGCCGATTGTGCGCTGCTACGTCCACAAACTACAACACGCCCTCCGGCTGTGCGGCATTGAAAAAGAGATTGTGTTATGATTAAGCGCGAGATAACAGCATACCTACCCGACGGGACGGTGCGGGTGTTCAGCAGCCGCAAAGAGGCGTCCAGGGAGCTGCATATATGCCACACCACCATTGAGAACATGCTGGCGTACGGAAAGGCATACAGCCCCGTGTCAAACAACGGAAACAACGGGCAAAAGGAGCTTATCGGCATGACGATGGCAGAACGCGTGGAGTGGGTGAGACCCAAGCCCGTCAAACCCGTCCAGCCGCGTATGATGTGTCTGTCATGTGTCCACATTTACCCCTTCCACGCCAAAGGCGGGGTGCGTTATGTGTGCTGCCTCAAAGGGAAGCGCATCGACGAGGAACCGACGAAGTGCAGAGGGTATGAAAGCGGAGAAGGAAGGAGGCCGGTATGAACACGGACAAAGAGTTGTTCTCGCCTGTTACGAAGTCGGAGACGGTGGTGTATGGTGCCGACGGGAGTGAGATAGCACGCCTGGAGGGCAGGGTGGTTGTGAGGCCGAAAGACTATGCCGAGCAGCTTCCCGTGGAGGTGAGGGTGATGGAGACGACAACGCAAGTAGTAACCATTATGAG
>JAEEGL016412041.1_pt1 | contig 13044 bp, 14 predicted proteins | sample 9134231 | NCBI WGS metagenome assembly JAEEGL01 (sample SAMN16246548, study PRJNA631951) | gut metagenome | biome: gut microbiome; feature: rumen; material: fiber-attached | host: Bos | place: Iran: Karaj | collected 2018-10 | reverse complement strand
GCCGGGGACGACCTTCAACTACTCGGGGACGTACGCCTACTCACCAGAGGGGCAAAGGAAATACACGGAAGACCTGGTGGCGACGCTGAAAAGCCACGCGAAGGTGAAGGGTGTGTTCTGGTGGTGGCCGGAGGCTAACGAGCACGGCATCGACTGGCAGAACGCGGTGACGGAGAAGTGGTACAACGCCGGGCTGTGGGACAACGAGACGGGGAAGGCACTGCCGGCGGTGATCACGCTGGGGAAAAGGGAGTAACGAAACGGAGAGAGACGAAGGAGGGCCGCGACGGAGGGAGCGGCTTACGGAACGGCTTTTGGGGCCGCGATAGAGTCGCGGCATACGGGACGAGGTTACTTCTTTTTTGCGACTTCGAGGGTGAGGCGGGAGATGAAGGCGCCGTGCTTGCCGTTTTGGTCGACGGGGACGGGATGGGCGTCGAGGTCGTTGACGTACTCAAGGTGGCGCATGTAAGTGTGGCTGTGGCCGTCGAGGACCAGGTCGAGACCACGGGTCTTCGGGATGACGCTGTCGCAGGGGTAGTCGGTGACCTGCCAGCCGAGGTGGCTGAGACAGATGACAAGGTCGCAGTGCTGCTCGTTGCGGAGGAGGTCGATCATGCGCTGGGCCACCTCAATGGGGTCGAGGAACTCGATGGGGCCGTAGTTCTTGCGCAGCACCAGCCCTTCGGGGTTGGGACAGAGGGCGAAGAGACCGATGCGGAGGCCCTGACGCTCGATGACATGCCAGGGACGGACGATGGCGGCCAGCTCGGTGTCCTTGAAGTCGTAGTTGGAACAGATGATGGGGAAGCGGGCCATGCGGAAGATGCGGGCCATGTTGTCGAGGCCGAAGTCGAACTCGTGGTTGCCAATGGTGGCGGCATCGTAGCCCATCTCGTTCATGAGCTGCACCTCGACATCGCCCATGAACATGGTGTAATAGGGGGAGCCCTGGGAGAAGTCACCACTGTCGAAGAGGAGCAGGTTGGGGTTCAGGGCGCGCTCCTGACGAATGAGGGTGGCACGGCGGATGTAGCCGCCACGGCCTGCGAGGAGGGTGTCGGAGAGTCCTGACTTCAGGGGGAGGATGCAGGAGTGGGTGTCGTTGCTGTGAAGGATGGTGAGCGTGGTCTGCGCACCAGCGGTGGTAACGAACAACAAGAAGAACAGGAAGGCGAAGAGGGGCTTCGCCATCACGCTCAGATATTGCGGGGAGATGAGTCTATTCATAATTCACCATTGATATTTATTCACTCAAAACGATGCGGCCTTCGATCCGGGAGGTGACGGGACGGCCCTGGGCTGCCTGCTCCTGGAGATAGCGCATGATGACGAAACGGACGATGTCGTCGGCAGTGCCGGGCGAAGAGAGGTCGGTGCCACGGGTGAAGGCGGTGAGACCGTCGTTGCCCTGGGCGAGATAGTCGAGGGTGACCACGCGGTAGGTGGCGGAGGGGTCGATGGGCTGTCCGTGCAGACGGGCGGAGAGCAGGCGGCCATCGGAGGTGATGACCAGCTGTACGCCGTGGCTGACACCATCGCCGCCACGGACGGCAATCTGACGGAAGAGCTCAAGAAGGTCGGTACCGGTAAGGGTGAGGAAGACAATCTTATTGTCGAAGGGTGCCACGTCGATGAGGTCGCCACGGGTGACAGGGCCTACGGCCAGGTCGATACGGATGCCACCCATGTTATAGACCGAGAGGACAGGCTCCTCGCCATACTGGGCACCGGCCCAGATGAGGATGTCGGCCAGGAGGTTGGAGAGGGTGCCTTCGGGCTGACGGACATACATGTCGCTTGCAACAGCACCGACGACGGGCGACATGACGGAGTCGACCTTCTGCTTGTAGGGAGCGAGGATGGCGAGGGCGGCGGCATCGGGAGCGGCATCGTAACGGCTGTCGATGACGAGCCAGTCGCGCTGGATATGGGTAACGGGGTGCTGGGCACGGGAAGCCAGGGCACCGTTGCTCACCAGGGAGCGGTGGGAAGAGCAGGAGGCCAGCAGCACTGCGGCAAGGAGTGCTGACCAGAGGACATGGGTCTTCTTCATCGTGATTTGTTTTTCTTTGGTGCAAATATACAAAAAAAAGAGGAATAAAGGGGAGTGAAGGGAGATGTTTTTTTCTAACGGAGCAAAAAAAAGTTAAAAAAGAGGTGGTAAGAGGGAGGTAAGTAGTAGTAAGTGGCATTTTTTTATTACCTTTGCAGCCGCTTTCCGCGTAATCGCTGGCAGGAAGATAGGAGTGTTGCCTGTTATGTTGCGCTGGAACGATACAGCAAATAATCATAAAAAGGTAAAAAAAATGGATTTAATCAAAGTTGCTGAAGAAGCATTTGCAACCGGCAAGCAGTTCCCCAGCTTCAAGGCTGGTGACACGGTGACTGTCGCTTACAAAATTATCGAGGGTTCTAAGGAGCGCATCCAGCTCTATCGCGGCGTGGTGATCAAGATTGTGGGCCACGGCGAGAAGAAGCGCTTCACCGTTCGCAAGATGTCGGGTACCGTGGGTGTGGAGCGTATCTTCCCCATCGAGTCGCCGAACATCGAGAGCATCGAGGTGAACAAGGTCGGTAAGGTGCGTCGCGCCAAGCTGTACTACCTGCGCAAGCTCACTGGTAAGGCTGCCCGCATCAAGGAGAAGAGGACTGCCGTGAAGAAGGAGGACTAATTTTCCGAAGGTTTTTCGAGAGATAAAAGCCCCGCTGGTTTTGGCCAGCGGGGCTTTTGGTTTTTGAGGGGGTCGCCATAAAATGGCGACATACTTAACGGGGAGCGACGGAGCAGGGAGCGACGGCGGGGAGCTATTTGTGCTTGCGGCGGGCGCGCTGCTCGCGGTACTTGGCTTTCTGGCGGGCGGAGCCGCTGCCGTGGGCACCGGTGATGTACTGCTTCTTGCGGGCCTTGGTCTTGACCTTGCCGTCGGAGGCATCGGGGCGGTCGCCTCCCCTACCGAAGTTGATGCCGTTCTGGAGTATGAGCTGGAAATCGTCGTCGGAGACGGAGTTGTTGCTGGGCATGGGCGGAAGGGGTTAATGATGGAAGAGACGGACGGCGGTGAAGGCCATGGCGATGTTGTACTTGTCGCAGGTGAGGATGACATGGTCGTCGCGGACGGAGCCTCCAGCCTGGGCGATGAACTGGACACCACTCTTATGGGCCCGCTCGATATTGTCGCCAAAGGGGAAGAAGGCATCGCTGCCAAGAGAGACACCCGTGAGCTGAGAGAGCCACTGACGCTTCTCCTCGGGCGTGAGAGGCTCAGGCTGGGTGGTGAAGAACTGCTGCCAAGCACCGTCGCGGAGGACATCGTCGTGTTCGGCATCGGAGATGAAGACGTCGATGGTGTTGTCGCGGTCGGCACGGCGTATGTCTGGACGGAAGGGCAGCGACATGACCTTGGGATGCTGGCGCAGCCACCAGATGTCGGCCTTCTGACCAGCCAGGCGGGTGCAGTGGATGCGGCTCTGCTGACCGGCACCGATGCCAATGGCCTGACCGCCAAGGGCGTAGCAGACGGAGTTGGACTGGGTGTACTTCAGCGTGATGAGCGCGATGAGAAGGTCACGACGGGCTTCTGGGGTGAAAGTCTTGTTCTTGGTGGGGATATTCTCGAAGAGGGCGGGATCGTCTAGACGGATCTCGTTGCGGCCCTGTTCGAAGGTGATGCCGAAGACCTGCTTGCGCTCGACGGGGTCGGGACGGTAGGCAGGGTCGATCTGGATGACGTTATAGGTGCCCTTGCGCTTCTGACGGAGGATGTCGAGGGCCTCGGGACTGAAGGACGGGGCGATGACACCGTCGGAGACCTCGCGCTTGAGGATGAGGGCGGTGGTGGCATCGCACTCAGCCGAGAGGGCGACGAAATCGCCGTAGGACGACATGCGGTCGGCACCACGGGCACGGGCATAGGCACAGGCAATGGGCGACTGGTCGAGGCCGGGGATGTCGTCGACGAAATAGATGTGCTTCAGCGTGGGGGTGAGGGGCAGACCGACGGCGGCTCCTGCAGGCGAGACATGCTTGAAGGAGGCGGCTGCAGGCAGGCCGGTGGCCTGCTGCAGCTCGGTGACGAGCTGCCATGCGTTGAAGGCATCGAGGAAGTTGATATAGCCGGGACGGCCATTGAGCACCTGGATGGGGAGTTCGCGGCCTTCGGTCATGAAGATGCGCGAAGGCTTCTGGTTGGGGTTACACCCGTACTTGAGTTGCAGTTCATTCATATTGATGGGGGAGTTTTTTGATGGTTACTCGAAATAAAGGGTCAGGACAATCATCTTGGTATGGACACTGTTGACACACTGCGCAAAAGAGCGCTTGTTGATGTCGGAGAGCTCCGACCAGTGGTCGCGGTCGAGGGTGTCGAAGAGGCTGTAGCAGAACTTCAGCTCAGGAATGAACTTGAAGAACGGCAGGTAGAAGTCGCAGCCCAGGCCCACTTCGACCATGGCATCGTAGCGGCGGAGCTGGACAAAAGCCTGTTCCTTGCTGGTGAGGTTGAGCATGGGGTTGATGCCCGCCATGATATAAGGGCGGTAGTTATTGAAGCGCTGGGCAGCAAACTTGACGTCGATGGGAACGGAGATGTAGGTGTTCTTCAGATCCTGGGTGATGGTCTTGGGGTCATTCTCGTCAGCCAGGAGATTAAGGAAGAGGAGGCGCTTGGAGCCGAAGTGCATGGAGGGCGTGACACGCCAGGAGAAATGGTTGTTGATGCGCATATCGGCGAGCACACCGACGGAGAAGCCGGGGTTCCACATATCGGCATCGCAAAGGATGTCGGCGGGCTTCTCGGTGCCGTCGGGCATGGTGATGAGCTGCGGGCCGACATTGGTCAGCTCGGCATCCTGCAGGTTGAGCCCTACGAGCAGTCCGAAATGCAAGGGACGGAAGTCGATGTAGGGCTTGTTCTGCACCTTACGCTTCTGAGCCGCTGCCGGAAGGACAAGGATCAGGAGAAGTAGGATGTGAAGTAAACGTTTCATCTCTCTATCAATAATAATAACGGATTTTTCGGCCAGTTATTATATCGAGAATTATTTCGACGTGATATAAATAAAAAAAATATATACCAAAAGTTTGGTATGTTTCGGAAAAAGTCTTACCTTTGCATCGTTAAAAATGAGTATTAACCCTTTAAATTTTATTAGTTAGATTATGGCATACGTAATTGGTGACGACTGCATTGCATGCGGAACATGTCAGGGTGAGTGCCCCGTGGAGGCAATCTCTGAAGGTGAGAAGTACGTGATTGACGCTGACCTGTGCACTGAGTGTGGCACATGCGCTAGTGTTTGCCCGTCGGAGGCTATCAGCCTGGGATAAACGCCGTCTTTGCAGAATAGAAACGCACACGCAGAAGAGGCACCGAAATCGGTGCCTCTTTTGCGTGGGGGGCCGCCGCAGAGCGGCGGCATACGGAATAAAAAAAGGGAGAGAGAAAGCACGGAGGGCTTCTTGAGGGAAGGCTCCGTGCTTCTTCTTTTAGAGTTTTTTAGAGGGCCAGGACGGCTTTGGCTTGTTCGTTCTCGGGGTCGAGGGTCAGGATCTTTTCTGCCCATGACTTTGCGGCTGCCTTGTTGTCCTGAACGAGGAGGTCGTAGGAGAGGAGGTAGCGGTAGGCGGTGATGAGCTTCTTGTCGTCGGCAGCGGTGCGGTCGGCCTTGGCTTCCATCATCTGCATGAGCTGCTCAAAGATGGGCTTGGCCAGTCCCTGCTTGGAGTCGGGATCCATGATGACGTTGAAGGTGCCACGACGGTTGAGGACGTAGGCGAGGACGTCGGGGTTGTTGGCAAAGCGCTGCTGCATGTCCTGATAGACCTCGTCGGCCATCTTGATGCTGGCCATCTGCTCTTCGCCCTGGAGGTCGGCAGCGTGCTTGTAGTACATCTCGCCCAGTCCGCTGTAGTCGCTGGCGGTCTTGCTGCTGGTGTTGTCGAGATAAGCGCGGTACTCCTTGACGGCATTGTCGAAGTCGCCCATCTTCATGTAGGCATCGGAAATCTCCTTGCGGAGGTTGTTGACGGCATCCTTGTCGGCCTGGCTGACCTCAATGCCCTTGCGATAGAGGTCGATGGCCTCCTGATAGCTACCCTTGCCGACGTAAGCCTTGGCATAGTTGACGAAGTCCATGTCCTTGAGCTCGACGGAGTCGGACTTGTTGAAGAGGCGGTCGCCGTAGTTCAGGGCACCGTCGAAGTCCTCCTTTGCGATGGTGTTCATGAGGCCCACGCGGTTGAGCGACGAGCTGCGGGGGAAGCGCTTCAGGCCGTTCTCGACGACGTTGAGGCTCTTGTCATAGTCCTTATTCAAGTTGTACTTCAGGGCAAACATGGCCAGGTCGCGAGCCTCCATCTGATCGAGGCCCACCTTCTCATAGTAGCGGATGGCATCGTCGATCTTTCCGGCGTTGTCGTAGAGACGGGCGATGGGCAGGTCGACAGGATAGCCGGGCACCTTGGTGCGGAGCTGCTCGAGCTTGTCGATGGACGACTGGAAGCTGATGCGGCTGTAGATGATGGCATACTTGCGGTAAGCCTCGGCGTTGGTCTCGTCGAAATAGATGGCCTGGTCATAGTAGCGTGCAGCGCCACCACCGTCGTCGGCCAGTGCAGCGATGTCGCCCAGTAGGACGTAGGAGTCGCTGGACTTGAGCTTAGAACCCAGTTCGGCATAGAGCTTGGCGTTGGCCGTGTCGCGTGCCTCGAAGAAGGCGCGTGCGATGCCGTTGATGACATTGGCATCCTTCTTGTTCTTCTTGTAGATGGAATTGACCTGCTTGGCAAGGTCGGGTGCGCCCGACTTGATGAGCTGCTGGACAGCCTCGACGGCAGCCTGGCCCTCCTGGGCGGCAACAGGAGCGCTGACGCTGAGCATCAGGGCTCCAAGGAACAGATATTTCATTGTCTTCATAATCTTTTTGTTCTTTTTATGGGTTAAACAATGTGTTAGTTGTATGTGATGATTTGATGAATTTTCGTCGGGAAGGTAAAAACTTATTTAGTTACGTTAACTTCTCTCACATTGAGATTGGCCGTCACAGGCAGGAGGGCAGCACGGAAGATGACCTGCTGTCCCTGGGGCAGGCGGCAGAAGTTGGCAAAGCGCGTGGGAGCACCAGTACGCGGCTCGTTGACGATGGCGTAGATGGTGCGGACGAGCGGGTAGTTGCCGTTGTAGAGATAAGCCTGGTAGGGCTTGAAGCTGTTGCGGGCATTGGCCGAGTCGAGGCGTGAGACCGCCATGACGCGGATGTTGCGACGGAAGGTGACGTTGGTGGTGTCGCGCTTGTCGTTGAGCCAGTTGGAGCCGATGATGCCGATGGCATTGGGCGTGCGCTCCACATAGTCGACCACCTCGCTGCTGCTGAGCACGGCACCGATGTTGGAGCTGGTGATCTGCTCCCCGTGGAGGATGGAGTCGACGCAATAGCGCACCGTGGACGACTGGGGATTGTCGAAGACCACGTCGATGCTGTCGAGCTTAGAGCCGGGATAGATGTCGCGCCACAGTCTGGTCTCGCCCTTGAGGATGCTGATGAAGTCGCGCATGGCGATGCAACTGTCGGGGTTGTCCTTGTTGACGATGATGGCCAGTCCGTCGTAGGCGATGGCCATCTCACGGGGCATGAAAGAGCGAGCCTCAAGGCTCTTGCGCTCATTGTCAGTGAGGCGACGGGTGGTGAAGGCCAGCCACGTCTCGTTGTTCATGAGCATCTTCATGGCCTCCTGCTCGCTCATGTAGCGGGCCTGGAGCGTGTCCTTGTGGGGCAGGTTGCGGTTGAAGACCTTGATGAAGATCTCCAGCTCCTCGTCGAGGATGGGGTGGAAACTCTCGTCGGCTGCAAAGAAGCCTGCAGCCGTGTCGTAGTCGTAAGGTAAATCTTTTTTAGGCTTGTCCCCGCAAGATGCGAGGAACAAGCCTAAAAAGAGCATTGTTAATCCGATATAACTAACGGATGAGATTCTGTTCATTGAATTACTGCAGTTTGAAGGTTACAGGCACGGTGTACTTCACACGTACTGCCGAACCGTTCTGACGACCAGGAATCCACTTCGGCATCTTCTTCAGCACGCGAACGGCCTCCTTGTCGAGTGAGGGGTCGATGGAACGAGCCACCTGGACGTCGGTCACAGAACCGTCGCGCTCGACCACGAAGGTACAAACGACACGACCCTGGATGCCATTCTCCTCAGCGATGGCGGGATACTTGATGTTATCGCCGATCCACTTCAGCAGTGCAGCCTGTCCACCGGGGAACTCAGGCATCTGCTCCACGACGTCGAACACCTTGGTCTCTTCCTCCTTGGGTTTCTCGTCGATGGCCACCTCGTTGGCCTTCAGCACCTGACCACCTTCCTCATCGTTACCCTTCACGTCGAAGGTACCGATGGCGGTGTTGGTCTTAGCGAGGTCGTCCTGCGACTTGATCTCGTCCTCAGGCTTCACCTCGTCGTCCTTCTTGATCTCAGGAGCCGTGAACTTCACCGAGCTCTTGACCTTCTCGACGACTTTCTGCTCCACTTCGACCTTCTTCACTTCTTCCTTACGCTCCACCTTGGTCTCCTTCTTCTGTGCGAGCTTGGAGAGTTCCACGTCGGTATCGATGGACTGGTTCTCGCGGATGGCGTTCTGGATAGCGGCATTGGCTATCACAATGAGCCAAATCACGATGGCAGCCGCGATGACGGCCAGAAGGGAGATGATGTTACGTCTGCCAGTATTCTTACGAAGCTGATATGCGCCGTACTGTTGGTTCTTACCTTCGAATACAAGGTCGACCCAACTATTGTCTATAAGATCTACTTTTGCCATAGTCTAAGTCTCCTTTAATTATTCTTCAGTGTACTTGATGCCCTTCAGTGCGAGCAGTTTCATATCGTCCTCGTTGACCTTATCGATCACATACTTACCGATGCAGCAAACGAGCATTTCGTCGAGTGCCTGGACCATGCTGTTGTAGGTAGACACATCGGTGGGCTTGATGATGACGGTGAGGGTCTGCATGCCCTGGTCGCCATATTCGGCCAGGAACTCGGGGCTCTTACCGTTTCTGAGGTCGGAGAGCTGCTTGTCGTAGTCCTCCTTCTTCATCTTATCACCCAGTCGTGTCTTCTCCTCGTCGAGCTTTTTCTTGGCAAGCATCACCTTAGCCACAGGGCTGAAGCCATCCTCCGTGATATGCTCGATGAGCAGTTTGCGGATGCCGTCCTTGCCCCAGGTGGTTTCCTTGATGCACTCAGGGTTCTCATAGTCGGGCAGACCTTCCACATAGTACAGTTTCTCATCTGCACCCAGGAAGAGCGTAATGGTATACGAAGCCTTCGTCACCGACTTGTCTTCCTTGGTCATGTTCTCGTCATTGCTCGGCATGGTGAGCTGCATAGCCTGGGGCTTGCTCAGGGTGGTACAGAGCATGAAGAACGTGATCAGAAGCATCATCATGTCCACCATTGGCGTGAAGTTCACGCGGGTGTCCATTTTTTTCTGCTTAGAAGCTTTCTTTTTTGCCATATCTTAGATCTCCGCCTGTTTTTTAGTGTCAAGATTAGTAATGAGCTGGTAGCGGTTCTCGTTCATGTCCTGCAGCTCCGACATCATCTTCTTGATCACCTTGTAAGGTGTAGCGGCGTCGGCCTTGATGGCCAGACGGATGTCGGGGTTAGACTCGCGAGCAGCCGTGACCCACTCCTGGAACTCACTCTTTCCGCCTTCGATACTATCGAGGGGAACGCTCAGCTTCTGGATCTCCTCGCCCATCTTCTCTGTTTCAAGGCTGAGGTAATCGGCGAAGACGGCCATGGGCGCACCGATCATTGCATCTTCCTTGAAGTGCTTGATCTGGGTGGCGTTCAGGGTGACACCGAACTTATCGGTGACCGTCTCCATCATGTCCACCATCGTGTTCTTGTTCTCGGAGCCCACGTAGATGTTGCCCTCTGGTGAAACCAGGATGTTGAGCACATCATTCTCGGGCACCTTGACCTCGGACACGGAGCTCGGTGTGTTGACCTTTACGGGTTCTGGCGTCAGGAATGTTGATGTCAACATGAAGAAGCACAGAAGCAGGGTCATCACGTCCGACATTGGCGTCATGTCGATCCAGATGTCTTTTTTCTCAATTTTAATTTTACCCATTGATTACTCGCAATTAAGAGGTAAAACAAAAATTAAGCCTCAGTGTGGTTAGAATCGTATGTAGCAGCGATAGTGTAACCCACCTCGTCGAGGGCAAACGTCAGCTTGTCGATCTTGTTAGAGAAGTAGTTATAGACCACGGTAGCAACCCAAGAGGTCAAGATACCCGAAGCCGTGTTCACAAGGGCCTCAGAGATACCAGCCGACAGAGCCATTGAGTCAGCACCACCACCGGCAGACAGAGCCTGGAATGATCCGATCATACCGAGCACCGTACCGAACAGAGCGGTGAGGGTACCGAGCGAAACGATGGTGGCCACCATGGGGAGGTTCATCGTCAGCGTGGGCATCTCGAGCTGAGTAGCCTCTTCGTGAGCCTGCTGGATCTTGGAGATCTTCTGGCTCTTCTTCAGTGAGCTGTCGCCTTCAACGGTCTCGTACATGTTGATGGAAGCGAGCACCACATTGGCCACTGAACCCTGCATCTTGTCGCAGAGGGCCTTGGCCTCGGTGAACTTCTGCTGCTTGATGAGACCCTTGATCTCAGCGGTGAACTTGGCGAGGTTGATCTTGCCAGAAGCCGACTTGATGGCGAAGAAGCGCTCGACACCCAGTACGATAACGGTGAGCAGCAGGGTGATGATCAGACCTACCACGAAACCACCTTTATACACAGTACCCATGAGGTCAGCGGGATGGCCCGAACGGTCGCCGCCCTGGAAGTGGCTGGGATCACCGAGTACGAAGAAATAGAAGCAGTAAGCAAGAATACAGCAGATTACCAGGATAATCCATGCGTCCTTCACACCACCAAAGCCCTTTGATTTCTTAGCTGGGGCTGCAGCCTTTGTTGTTGTTGCCATAATTTTTTTGTTTTTTTAGTTATTAAAATAGATTTGAGTTTGAATAATTCGACTTGTTAATGAAATGCCATGCAGCCATTCTTATCTTATAAGAGTGGCAGAATCTTGCGCAAAGATAGCAAATAAAAATGTAGCCTAGAATGAATTAACCACTTTTAACTTCAAAAAAATTTATTTCTTCAGTTTTGCCAGTGCTTCGCCGATTCGGCGCATGGCTTCACGGATGTTGTCGTCGCTGGTGGCATAGCTCATGCGGAAGCAGTCAGGATCGCCGAAGGCATCGCCGCCGACGGTGGCCACATGGGCCTCCTGGAGGAGGTACATGGCGAGGTCGGTGCTGTTGTTGATGGTGGTCTTCTCGGTTGCTGTGGCACAGCAACATGCGGAACTGCCGTAGAAGGAGCTGCACTTGGGGAAGAGGTAGAAGGCACCCTCGGGGACGTTGACCTCGAGGCCGGGAATCTGGCGGGCCAGCTCGACGATGAGGTTGCGGCGACGCTCAAATGCCTGCCGCATCTGCTCGACGCACTCCTGGCTCTGGGTATAGGCGAACTCGGCCGCCTTCTGGCTGACGGAGCAGGGGCCACTGGTGTACTGTCCCTGCAGCTTGTTGCAGCCCTTGACGATCCATTCGGGAGCGGCGATATAGCCAATGCGCCAGCCCGTCATGGCGTAAGCCTTGCTGACACCGTTGACGATGATGGCGCGCTCCTTCATGCCGGGGAACTGGGCAATGGACTCGTGGTGGCCCACGTAGTTGATGTGCTCATAGATCTCGTCGGCCAGGACGAAGAGGTCTTCATGTTTAAGAATAATGTTCGCGAGCGCGCGCAATTCCTCTTTATTATATACGGAGCCAGTGGGGTTGCTGGGCGAACAGAGGATGACGAGGCGCGTGCGGGGGGTGATGGCAGCCTCGAGCTGTTCGGGCGTCATCTTGAAGTTCTGGTCGAAGGTGGCCTCGACGATGACCGGCTCACCGCCAGCCAGCTTCACCATCTGCGGATAGCTGACCCAGTAGGGTGCGGGGATGATGACCTCGTCGCCGGGGTTGACCAGTGCCATGACGGTGTTGCACACGCTCTGCTTGGCACCGTTGGACACCAGGATCTCGCTCATCTGATAGTCCAGTCCGTTCTCGTTCTTCAGTTTGTCGACGATGGCCTTGCGCAATTCCGGGTAGCCCGGCACGGGTGAATAGCGTGAGTAGTTGTCGTCTACGGCCTTCTTGGCGGCCTCCTTGATATGGTCCGGCGTGTTGAAGTCGGGCTCGCCGACACTCAGGTTGATCACGTCGATGCCCTGAGCCTTCATCTCAGAGCTCTTCTGCGACATGGCCAGCGTTGCCGATGGGGCCAGTCGTTGCAAACGGTTTGAAAGTTGTGCCATTATTTTTCGTTTTGTTCTATTCTAACGTGCAAAAGTAAGCATTTATTTCGTCATTGCCAAGAAAAGGCTTACATTTTTTTATTTCAGGTGGAGTGTGTGGCCCATGCGGTCCTGTTTGGTCTTGAGATAGCGCAGGTTGTACTCGTTGGGAGCCACCTCGATGGGCACGTTCTCAACAATCTCCAGTCCGTAGGCTTCGAGGCCCACGCGCTTCACGGGGTTGTTGGTCATGAGGCGCATCTTGTGGACCCCCAGGTAGCGCAGCATCTGGGCCCCGCAGCCATAGTCACGCTCGTCGGCCTTGAAGCCCAGGCAGAGGTTGGCGTCGACGGTGTCGTAGCCCTCCTCCTGCAGCTTGTAGGCGGCCAGCTTGTTCATCAGGCCGATGCCCCTACCCTCCTGCTGCATGTAGACGATGACCCCCTTGCCCTCCTGTTCGATCTTCTCCATGGCACGATGCAGCTGTTCGCCGCAGTCGCAACGCTTGGAGCCGAGGATGTCGCCCGTCATGCAGGACGAGTGGACGCGCACCAGGATAGGCTCGTCGTCACGCCACTGGCCCTTGATGAGCGCGAAGTGCTCCTGTCCGCCCACCTTCTGGCGGAAGGGAATGATGCGGAAGTGGCCGAACGCGGTGGGCATGTCGGCCT